>JGI26060J43896_10000883_pt1 | contig 11165 bp, 13 predicted proteins | sample MarorgKNORR_S2LV_6_FD_43896 | JGI IMG/M metagenome (IMG submission 43896) | reverse complement strand
GCAGGGTGAAATCCATTATCAACGCCCATTCTCCATACATCTCCAGTACCAACTGAACATGGTACATCCCCATGCCATGATTCATAACGGCAACTGGCTTAACTGTATGCGTACCAGGCATTGAGGGCATGTCCGCTGAAACCGTAAATTCAGCATCTTTAATTGTCTGTCCAGTTTGTTTATTGGTCAGTGTAATTATGCAGTCATAGGCCAGTCGAACGTCGGTTGCCGCGCATTCCACCTGACCTGATTTTTTGTCAGCTGCTGGCGATGATGTTGATATCACTAGGAACCATAGGGCAAGTCCTACGACTGATAAAAAGCGTAGTATGAACATATTGACGTTTCTGTTAGGACTGAATTCGTGGCAATATTAGCCTATAGAAGTGTAGGAAAAAATGCAAAATGACCCTTGTTGTACATCGGTTTCCAATACGATTGACCAGTATTTTGCTCTGTATGTTTGTTGTGGGGATTCTGGCTGGTGCGCTACTACGAGACGGTTCTAGTTTTCGAACGGGATGGATAGAGTCCTATCTCAAAATGCACTCGAGCCTCACCCGCAGTGACTGATGATCGTTTGCTGGTGATGCACACTGATCTGGCTGCGCTGGAGCAACTTGCCGATCGAGAAGCCACCGTAATCAGGGTGAACCCGAGCAATTTTTCCAACATCGCCTATGTTGTCATCGATGCGGCTGACACTTCCGCGCTAGCCCTTATACGTGATTTGCCTTCTGTGCAGTTGGTGATTCGGAATCGGGTCGTGCTCTTTTGTCATTGAAGTGCCGATGATGTAACAGACAATCAGCGTGATGTTTGCCACCATCGAACGATCGCACCGAAATCAGCTTGCAGGCGCTGTGCATCGTGGGGAGGTGCCAACACTGCCTGGAGAGCTGCCGATGGGTTGATCAGCATGATTGAATTTGAGTGGTCCAGGGCGTAGCTTTCCCCGGCGTCGGGGCCTAGCGTAAACGGCGCTGCAAGTTCCGCTGCGAAAAAAGACAGAGTGTTGATATCGCCTGTGATACCGATGAAAGTCGAATCGAATTCACGCAGGTAAGTCTTGAGGCGGCTGGCTGAATCACGGCCTGGGTCGACAGTTACAAAAACTACTTGAATCGGTAGAGCATTGTCCAGTGAAGAAAGCGCGAGTATTAAGCGTTTAAGTTCTGTCAATGTTTCAGTACAGACCTGACCGCACGCGCTATACCCGAAATAGATAAACGACCATCTGTCCTTTAACTGGTCAACTGAAAAAGTCCCCTGATCAAAATCGATAAGTCGGAACGTTGAGATTGGGCGAGGGTTTTCGAAGACCAAGCCGTTGGCAATCGGTGCAGCACGATCGATGAACCAGGAAGACTGGCTACCGATCCACACACCCAGACCAAGTGCGCATGCGCATGCGCCCAATATGGCGCTCTCACGCCAGAGCCGAGTACTTACTCTCAAGGCCGTACCTGACCAGTCGTCAGAGTAGCCTGAAAGTTTTGTGTTATTTTCATGTGGACACGGTTTGGCGCTGGGTTATCCCCAAATAGGCTTGTACCAATCGACTATCATTCAGCAGCGCTTGACCTGTGCCTTGAATCACCGTGCGGCCGCTGTCCAGGACGTAAGCACGGTCTGAAATCGCCAGTGCCTGACGGACATTTTGTTCGACCAGGAGAATCGTCAGGCCTTGGTCACGTAACTGGCTTATGAGTCTGAACACCTCACTCACTGCGACCGGCGCAAGGCCAAGGGTAGGCTCATCGAGCAATAATAGTTTAGGTCTGTTCATTAATCCCCGGGCCAGTGCCAGCATCTGCGCCTGACCACCGCTCAGACTGGAACCCAATGAATCAAGCCGGTCTCTGAGTACCGGAAACTGTGACAGAATTTGTTCTGGGATGTTGTGATTGAGCACGAAGCCGCTGTTTGTGTGGCACCCTGCCAGCAAATTCTCACGGACGCTCAGGGTCGCGAACAGCTGGCGTCCCTCAGGGACCTGTACGATGCCTTTACGAACGACGGCATGTGGCTTCAGTCCAGTAATNTTTTCACCTTCAAATAAAATCTCACCACCACTGGGGCAGTGGATACCCGAGATCGCGTTTAAAACCGAGCTTTTCCCAGCGCCGTTAGCACCTGTGATGGAGACGATCTCTCCCAAATTGATTTCGACATCTACCGATGTCACGGCCTGTACTTCACCGTAGCGTACATCGAGGTTGGAGACGTGCAGCATCTGATTCAGTCCCGGCCGAGGTAAGCCTCGATCACCTGTGGCTGCTCCAGTACATTGCCAGGTGACCCCTCGGCAATCTTTTCCCCATGGTTCAGTACGCACAGGTGTTGGCAGACATCCGAGATCAGGTCCATTTTATGTTCGATTACCAGACAAGTGCGGCCGGGGGCAATTCGTTCCCGAATCAGGCTAGCGATGGTTGAAGTTTCTGTAGGCGTCATGCCACCCGCAGGCTCATCGAGTACAAGTAGTTCTGGATCGCGAACGAAGGCACGGGCAATTTCGAGCCGACGGCGCAAGGGCAACGGCAGTTCAGCCGCGACAACGCCGGCTTCATTCAGGAGTTCAACCGTCTCCAGCGCTTTGAGGGCGATTTTTAACTGTGGATCATCAGCACTTTTCGCGTAGCCCCTGAGTATTCGCCAAGACTGATCGTTGAGGCTGATNAATGCGGCAAGCACATTCTCAAGTACGGTCATACGACTAAAGATTCGAATGTTCTGAAAGGTGCGCGCAATACCAAATCGGGTAGTCTGATCAGCAGTTGAGCCGGTGATGTCAACGCCATTGAACAATATCTTTCCAGTATCTGGTGCATAAATACCGGTAATGATGTTGACCAGTGTCGTTTTACCTGAGCCATTGGGACCGATCAGACCACTGACTCTGCCGGGTGGGATCGAGAGATCTACCTGGTGGAGCGCGCTTAATTCACCGAAGNCCTTGCTGACAGATCGCAGCTCAAGCATTGAACCATCTCCGAGCGACGGCCTTGATCCAGTAAACACGTGCCTCGTCGAGTATGCCGCGTGGCATGAAAATCAGCATCACGGCAACGAGGCCACCAAACACGATCATGCGGTAGCCTTGAAAGATCCGGATGGATTCCAAAAACCCGATATCAATCGCGACGCCGATCAGGGGTCCGAGTACTGTACCGAGGCCCCCAATCAGCCCATAGGCTAAAGAATGTACGCCGAGCATGACGTTAAAAATCTGTGGTTCAATATAAGTAAATGAATGTGCATAAAGAGTACCGCCAAGGCCTGCTATGAATCCGGCAATGACAGCTGCGGTAATCTTGTAGCGGACCGGGTTGAGCCCCTGGGCCCTTGTGAGTAGGGCGTCACTCCCCAGCATTCTGAAAATCATTCCCAGTCGCGATCGCTCAAGCAGTACCATTCCAACCAAAACTAACATTAAGACGCCATAAATCAGCAGTGTGTATTCCATCACACTGATGTCGTGATCAAATATCCAGCGAATCTCACCAAATCCCTCGGCCCCGTTTGGGCCGACTAATTCTCCATCGATCTCGATCTGGTAGGTCAGCTTAAACAACGACAGACGAATCATTTCGGCAAACGCAAGTGTCGCAATAGAGAAATACATGCCGCTGATTCGAAGAGTAAGCAAGCCAATAAGACCAGCCGCCAGTCCTGCCAGGCCGCTGCCGAATATCAAAGCCAGCCAGAATGGCCATCCCCACAAAGTGGTGGCTATCGCACCTGCATAGGCGCTGATGCCGAAGAAAGCCTGTTGTCCAAAGGAGATTTGTCCTGTGACCAGCAGCAGGTAAGCAGACAGTGCAATCAGCGAAATCATCCCGATATTCGAGATGATCGTCAGCACATAGTCATTAAGCATGGGTATACGGCCCGCCGTTCAGACCCGCTCGTCGGCAGCACGTTGCTTCGCCACAATCTTCTGTCCAATCAGACCGCCAGGTCTAACTATCAGCATAACAAACAACAACAAATAGGCAGATAAATCACGAATCACAGCTCCGCCATACCAAAACGCATTGGCTTCAACTACTCCCAGTAACAGACCACCAAGGATAGCCCCGGGCAATGAACCCATGCCGCCGAGCATCATCGCAATTAGACCCTTAAAGGTTGCCCAGAGTCCGAAAAATGGCGTCACTTGGGTGTCCGCGGACAAAATTAGGAAACCCGCTAAACCACCCAGCACTGATACCAGGGCAAAGGCGAGAAAAAGAATACTTGAATTGTTAATTCCCATGTAGGCTGATGCCAGAGGATTATCCGATACCAATCTCAGTGCAAGGCCCGGCCGGGTTCTAAATAGAAATACATGCAACAACACCAAGAGCAACAGTGTCAGCAGCAGCATGGTGATATGTTCACTGCGTGCGTAAAAAGGGCCAAACTCAATGGTGGTTGTTGTGAAGAAAGCTGGAAATGGATAGGTGCGTTCAGGTAGCAGGTGCATAGCGACCTCTTCAAGCTGCATCCAAATAGCAAAACTTGACACCATCGAAGCAATGGTGGAATCACGGCGTATGGCCCGGAAGCAAAGCCGTTCCACATAGATGCCGACAGCGACGGTTGCGATCACTGTAGCCAGCGCTACGAGCCAGGCACTGTCTGAAAAGTTGAGATAGACCCAGGTGCCCGCGTAAGCACCGAGCATGATACTCGGCCCGAAAGACAGGTTCAGGCGTTTCATCACGCCGAACACCAAGGTAAACCCAAGCGCCAGTAAGGCGTAACCCGAGCCGAACATCAATCCGTCAATACAGTTCTGAACAAAGTCAGTCATCTTCAGAACCCGACCGGACCTGAGTCAGGTACCCGGTCTTAGTCCGCCCCCGCGCCCAGATAGGCGCGTTGGATGAGTTCGTCTTGCTGCATTTCTGTCGGGCTCCCTTCAAAGGTGACAGTACCTTGCTCTAAAAGATAGAGCTTGTGGGCGACCTTGAGTGCCATACGGGCATTTTGTTCAACCAGAAGAATTGTTACGCCTTCCTCGTTGAGTTGCTGAATGATCTTGAAGATTTCGTCGACAATTAGCGGCGCGAGACCCAGCGAAGGCTCATCCATCATCAGAATCTTGGGCCGGGCCATCAAAGCACGACCAATAGCAAGCATCTGTTGTTCNCCACCCGAAAGGGTNCCGCTGAGTTGTTCACGTCGATTTTTTAAAGGTGGAAACCGGTCGAAGACCCCGGCGAGGTCTTGATCAATGGCCGTTTTTTCGCTTCGGGGTCGACAATAGGCTCCTGCAGCGAGGTTGTCTGCCACGGACATCTCTGGGAAGACCAGTCGGTTTTCCGGTACCAGGGCGATTCCTTTGCGTACGATGGCGGGCGCCGGCTGATGGGTCAAATCGTTTCCATCCAGTGTGATGGAGCCACTGTGAGAGCTGAGTATCCCAGCGATGGTGAACATAGTTGTTGTCTTACCGGCTCCGTTGGGACCCAGGAGGCAGGTGACTTCGCCATGTTGNGCTTCAAGGCTCATGCCTTTGAGCGCTTCAATAGCACCATAACGGGTGACGATGTTCTCAACTTTCAGCATNTGGNCCTAACNNTAGTCAGAACGACCTAGATAGGCTTCTTGTACAGCCGTATTTTCTTGGATGTCGTTCGGCGAGCCTTCAGCAATCTTCGAGCCAAAATTAAGTACTGCAATCCGGTCTGTCACGCCCATTACAAGTTGCATGACATGCTCGACCAGCAGGATAGTGATACCCTGCTCTCGCAGGCTGCGGATCCGCTGTTCGAGTTCCGCTACTTCCGCTCGGTTCATTCCGGCAGCCGGTTCGTCCAGAAGCAACAAACGAGGTTTGGCGGCAACAGCTCTGGCCAGCTCCAAGCGNCGTTGTTCACCGAAAGCTAAGTTAGATGCAAGAACATCAGCTTTGTCAGCCAGATCGGAAAATTCCAACATGGTCTCGATTTCTTTTTTTAACGTAGTAGCACTGCCCAGCCACCGTCTCAGGATGCTTTGGGATCGGATGTCCTCATTAGAATTTCGGGCAACCCACAAGTTCTGCCACACGGTTAATCCGCCGAACAATCGAATATTCTGAAATGTTCGAGCAATGCCGTGCCTTAGACGGGCACTGGGTACCTGCCCTGCCATCGAGTGGCCCTCAAATATGACCTCACCTGAGGTGGGTTTGAGCACACCACACACCAAGTTGACTAACGTGCTTTTACCCGAACCATTGGGCCCGATCAGGCCCACAATCTCACCTCTTTCTACTTGCAGGTCCAGATTATCAACGGCCTTAACACCGCCGAAATGTTTTGAAAGAGTCTTGATTTCTAACATGCTGNGCGCGTATCAGACAGAGNCGCTCTGTCGCTTTACCCCTAAAGCGTTACGAAGAANCCGGATCGTCTGATTATCAAAAAGACCCAATGGTTTGATATTCATCGCAAGAATAATGAGCGCACCGAACAACAGCATNCGCCAATCACCGAGAAAACGCAGGCCTTCGACCAGCAGCCCTTGAATGAACAATACGGCAATCAGCGTGCCGAATACATTTGATAGCCCGCCCAGAATAGGATAGGCAATGGCAAAAGTAGCCAATAAAACCGTGAATGTGTGGTGGTCTAGATCAGTCACCTGGTGGGCATAGAGGCTTCCGGCCAGTCCGGCGACGACCCCCCCGGCTGTCATCGCTGCAACTTTGACAACCGTCACGTTGATGCCGGTACTGTCAGCCGCTAGCTCATCTTCACCGACTGCCCTCAGGACGGCACCGATACGTGTTTTATCCGACCACCAGATTAGCGCCATCACGACAGCCACGAAGACCCAAAGGAAAATCGTTACTTCCCAGTTGAGCCAACCGTTGTCGTTGAAGTATCGAATTTCGGCAAAACCCATAGTGCCATCCGGACCGATTTCGGCGCCGTCACGAACAACGCGCCACTTAAGGTTATAAAAAAACATCCGCGCAAATTCACTGAAAGCAACGGTCGCGACCACCAGCATCAAGCCCCGGACCCGCAGCGCCGGAAATCCGACCAGGAACGCTACCCCACCAGAAACCAGCATTGCAGCGCCAATCGCAGTCAGAATGCTCGACTCGAAAATTACGGTGAGAATTGCGGCAGTGTAGGCGCCGATACCGAAAAAACCGGCCTGTGCCATAGAGACCTGCCCAGTCAGAATCAACAGGTAAGCCGACAAACCCAGCAGGGTATGAATGCCGATGGTGTTGATCAGGTTAAGGTAGTAGTCCATATACAGAGCCCACGAATACCCAGGGCGTTTGTTGGCTTAATCTCTTGTGATGGCAGTGCCAAACAGACCGTTCGGCCTGAAGACGAGGAATATGAACAACAGGGCAACCACATACATGTCCCTCTCATCGATGCCACGAAAATAGAGAAAAACGTTTTCGAATGCTCCGACAAACAAACCTGCGATGATCGCGCCCGGGATAGAGCCCAGCCCCCCGATTACTGCGACGATAATCCCTTTGATGGTTAGCGGCACTGTCATCACGGGCGAAAGGACACCAACAGCCGCCGCCGTCATTGCNCCAGCGATCCCTCCCAGGACACCGGCAATTGCGAAAGTGACCGAGTTGGTACTGTGTACCCCGATACCACAAAGACGNGCAGCGACATCCTGTTGAGCGACGGCGCGCGTTGCCAGCCCCAGGCGGGTTTTAAACAGGATGTAGAGCAAAATCCCAGTACTAATCAGTCCGATAACAAAGACGAAGACCAGGTCACCACGGATTCCGTATGGACCGATCTCAAAAAAAACATCACCAAACATACTCGGAAAAGTCANCGGAGAACCACGAGTCACATGTACCACCACTTCGTCGATAAAGAAAAGACCGCCCACCGAAGCCATCAAGGCTGCCAGATGATTATTGACCGGAATAAATCGAAAACACACGAAGTAAATGGCGTAACCAAGCACAGCAGCAGCGACAGCGGAGATACCGAAGACGAGGACTAGTGGCGCTTTGATCAGCACAAACCCGGCGAGACCGGCATAGGCCCCGCCCAGTGCNGCCGCGGCATAGGCCATATTGAGTTTACCCATGGCCCCGAAAATCAAAGTAAAGCCAACACCGATCAGGGCGTAGGTCGACCCAAATAGAAACCCGTCCGTGATTGTCTGGGTAACCTCTACAAACTCATACCAGAAGTCTTCCATGGTTGGTTAGTATTCCGAAGAGAAAATCCCGCGGTGCACTAGGGGCGCCGCGGGACTTCGGACCAGTTATTGTCTATTTAGCCGCGAGGATCGTGGATGACTTTCCACTTTCCATCGACGACTTGGACATAGACATAGGGCTTGCTGGCTTCACCTTCTGCGTTACGCGTCACGGGGCCNATCAGACCTTCAGCGGCAGTAATTCCGGCCAAAGCATTTCGAAATTTAGCGCGATCTTCGGCCAGATTGTCTGGGTTAGCCGAAATGCCAGCAGCTTCAACAGCCGCTTTAACTAAATATGCATTTTCCCATGCAGCTGCGCTGTGCAGGTCCAGAAAACCTCCTGCTTTCGATACAATTTCGTTGGCTTTTTGAGCTGCTGGTGTGATGGGTGCGAAACCAGTTGGTATGATGATTCCCTCAGCTTCTTTCATGCAACCGTTAAGCGTTTCCTGACTTGCCGAGCTGGTTAAGCCGACCAGTAACTTGGGCTTAACGCGTTGACGTTTCATTTCTTTTAAGAAACCGCACGCCGAAAATGGGTGTGAAGACACCAGTACCATGTCAGGGTTTTGTTTTTTAATTTTGCGGGCTTGCACGCTGTAGTTTGTGTCACCCATCAACCAGTGTTGTGTTTTAGTAGCCGCCTGCAGTTCCTTAGCACCCTGTCCGACTTTGGGGCCGAGTTCCGGGACAGCTGGGCCCACCCATTCGAAACCATGTCTGATAGCAGCTTGGACGATAACTTTTGTGTGGGTAATGAACGAGTGGCCTTGATCAGTTTCTGTACCACCACTGAAGGTTTTGATTCCAGGGTGCTGCTGACTCAGCCATGCAAACAACGAGTCGTACATGGTGATTTCGTTCGGTACGTTGCGAAAAGCCCATTCAGAGATTTTGGCAAGGCCCGGGCGGATACAGGTATCGGCAAGCATTGGCATTTGTAGGCCTGAATCCGATGCATCACCGACTTTTTTCTGAAGTACACCGAACATCGCCTGGCAAGCGCCGGAGCAGGTTGTGCCCATAGCAACAATAGCGTCGGTGGTGGAAGCTGTTTTGCGCAGAATGGCGATGTTCTGATCCTTTTTGCAAGCGCTGTCCTCATAGCCGATAACCTCAATGGGTACCATCGAGCCATCGCCCAATTTGACACCGCCGGCCGCATTGATTTCGGCAACAGCTGAACGAAGGGCAGTTTCTGAGTTCACACCAAACGATTTCAGTGGACCTGACTGAGCACCCCACCCCAAGACCTTGACCGAGCGATCCGCACTGCTTGTTAAAGCACTGAACATCAGCGCGCATCCGAGTAACCCTACTGATACTCCTTTAAAGAGCCTTTTCATAATCTTGATCTCCTCTTTCACATTAATGCGAAACATCGAACGGTACAAAACATTTTGCACACCTCCTATGACACATTGAATATCTGATCCAGACCATTCGGGAAGGTGCGATTTTCACGCCTCTTAAACATAGGTGTGATTCCGCTACTTATAGCTGGTCGGTTTGTATCCTGCAAGCAGCAATTGCTACAACGAATTGCGTGCACTATTCAATTTGATATATCTGATTAGAAAAGACAGTGCGCACCGGGATACTGTTTTTTGTTAATACAGTACTTTATGACCGAATCCCCCCAGTTTTCTCCGTATTCCATGTGTTTTTTCAATCCGCAAAGATCGGCGATACGACTGCCCCCGACGACATCGATACCACGGGCGAAAAAGGGATCGGGTAAACAACCCACCGTAGGACCGATGAGGGCAACTTGCGCGTTAGCAGCACAGTTTGCCAGTACTGAGTCCAGCGAGTCATTGAGCAGTGTCGAAGCAGTAATCAGAACGCGGTCACAGCGTTTCAGTGCCCCGACATCCAAGGTGACATCGACCAGTCCGTCGTAATCAAAATAACCTTCGTCTTTTTCAATGACAGTTACCGGAACGCGCTGGTCCTTCAGCATTCGTATAAGTGGTTTGAAATACCCTACCATGCCCACCTGATGGCTGATGTTTAGATCTAGTTGACCCAGTGGATCGACATCGCTCTGCAGTACACCGGCTGAACGGCTGAAGACATGCTGAGCGATGGCATTCAATGCACCTAATCCCAGCGATCGTTTAACTAGGTTAGCGTTGTCGTATCCCTCGGCAAGATCCAGTACCGGTGTGCCCAGTATCTGTTTTTCGTCTATTTTATTGCGCAGCTGTTTCAGGTTGTCGCCTAAACGGGTGTAGAAAAAACCACAGCTGCCGTCGGCCAGTACCAGAACACCAAATTTTTTATGGTGGGGATCACGCGGGTTCTCCGGCGGCAGATGAAGCCAGGACACCGGGGGCAGCGAGCGTTGTTGACAGATATCTGCTGTCAGCGAAATCAGTTCCGAGGCAATGCTCACTGGATTCAACCCAAAAGTGTGTCGTCTTAATTAGAAGGCAAAACAGGAGTGTAGCGCAGCGATCAACCGGGCTCTGCACCCGCGTAGTCTAATTGTCGCCAGCCTTCATAAACCGCGATGGCAACCGCGTTGGATAGATTCAGACTTCGATTGCCGGGTTGCATCGGGATAATCACCCGATGAATTTCAGGTGCTGCTTCACGGATAGTTTGGGGTAACCCCGCGGTTTCCGACCCAAATATCAAGGTATCGCCTTTCTGGTAACGGCACTGGTCCGGTCTACGTTTGTGTTGGGTTGAAAAGGTAAAGATGCGCGTGGGTTGTACAGTTGCCACAAAAGATTCGTATTAGCATGTACAGAAAATCTCGTGTTGTCGATGTAGTCGAGGCCCGCCCGGCGCAGCTGTTTGTCATCGACATCAAAGCCCAGTGGTTTGATGAGATGGAGCGTAGAACCAGTGTTCGCACACAGCCGAAGAATGTTGCCTGTGTTGGGTGGAATCTGGGGATGAACCAGAACGATGTTAAACATCACCGGTAAGGCTTTTCAGTAGGTATAGTGTGTGGTCAGAAGGGCTTAAAAACCACC
>JGI26060J43896_10000881_pt1 | contig 11189 bp, 9 predicted proteins | sample MarorgKNORR_S2LV_6_FD_43896 | JGI IMG/M metagenome (IMG submission 43896) | reverse complement strand
GACATCCGGTGCAAAGACGGCTGTCGGTTGAATATCGCGACGTCGCCGTCGATAAGATGCCTCTCGACGATGACACCAGGCTTCGGGTTTCCTTCCCTATCTAGTGTGCTCAGCCTGTCCTCAATTTCGGTCGAGTAAGTTCCCCCGTATTCGTCTTCGATTTCAGGGCTGCCGCAGTGAGGGCATGACACCTCTAGGTGACTGCGGGGAAGTACTCGTTGGGATTGGAGTGCTCCCACTTCCACCTGTTGTGGATTATGGCCTTGGGATCATCATCCTTCAGTGACTGCCCCTTAACGTCCTCTCCCTTAAGATTTGAAAGCGTGGCCTCCAAGTCAACCGCCCACTCTTCTTCGAGGTCGCCGATGGCGTTCCTGCGCATCTGGCGCTTCAACTCGAGACCGGGTAGGAAGTTCGGAGCATGAAGAACCTCGTTCAAATCAGGCCTGTAGCCGGTGTAGGGCTCATCCTCGCTTCCGCAATCGCATTCGGGGTTGAGGCATCTGAATCCAGACCAGATGTACTTCGTTTTGTCTGTAATCCGGACTCTGAAGTGATCTCCTCGCATGATGTAGTTGACGCCTGGGTGCACATCAGGTCCGCGTAGGACCATCTGGCGCAACTGTTCCCTGTTGCGACTGGTGACTCTGATTGGGACCGTGAGCTCCTTGGCGGTCTTCTCGGGNACTCCGACCTCGTTGATTCCGAGATTNGGATCGGGGCTGATTACAGTGCGGGCGCAGAAATTGACTCGCTTACCTGAAAGGTTACTGCGGAACCTGCCCTCCTTGCCCTTGAGGCGCTGGGCGAGTGTCTTCAGAGGACGTCCGGAACGGTGCCTAGCAGGAGGTATTCCGCTGGTCTGGTTGTCGAAGTAGGTAGTGCAGTGGTACTGCAGTAACTCCCATAGGTCCTCTACAATCAGTTGCGGTGCGCCAGCATCACGATTCTCTCGCAGACGCTGGTTGATTCTAAGGACGTCCACCAACTTGTGAGTGAGGTCATCCTCGGAGCGATCGCCGCTGTCGAGGGTAATCGAGGGACGAACTGTGATTGGAGGGACGGGGAGGACCTTCATGATGGTCCACTCGGGGCGGCTGGAGTCCTTGTTCATCCCGAGGAATATCAGGTGTTCGTCGGGAATCCGCTCGAGCCACTCTCGGATATCGCGGGCGTTTAGTTTATGCTCGCCCTTGTCCGCCTTCTTCTCCTTGAAGGTCGAAGGTTTGTCGAGCATAATCTTGCCTTGCTCTGAGCCGCAGTGCATGCAGATGGTCCTCGACTTCTTGGCGCATTCCTTCTCGATATCCTTGATGATGGTCTTGAACTCACGAGAGCCTACACCGTGCTTGATCATGATATCATGCACTCGATCCCGNTAGAAATCCTGCTCAGACTTCTCTGGATCCAGAGGGTGGGTCTCAGCCGAGCCGTGAAGCAGTATCTTGCTGCAGGTGTTGCAAGTCGATTTGAGTGAGGCCTTGATTAGATTGGTGAAACCGATGTGGAGGACAGGCAACTCGAGTGCAATGTGTCCGAAGTGGCTCGGGCACTCCTCGTGCTTGTTGCCGCAGGTCTCGCAGCGGATTCCGGGGTCTATGACGCCCATCTTCGGGTCCATCAGACCCTGCTTGTATGCGTGCCCGTCGTCCTTGTAAGTGTCAGCTGTCTTGATTTCAACTGATGACATCTTACGAATCTCATTGGGGTCTAGCAATCCGAACTTGATTGATTCGATCCTCTTTGGGATCTTGGCTGCATCACGGGCACTCATCTTCGGTCCTCCAGTTCCAGTCGCATTGCCACCCCGAGGCTCTTCATCTCGTCAAGTAGCAGTTTGAAAGCATAGGAAGTTTGTACCTTGTGGACATCGGATCGATCTCCACAGTAAGGGCAGACAGTGGTGCGGCGCTTCCAGTCGTAGTAAGCGACGTGTCCGCATCCCTTAGTGTTACAGACCATCAGGTCCCAGCCATCCGACTCGTCCAGAAGTCTGTCCTTGATTACCATCGACGCGCCGTGAGAAATCAGGCAGTCACGCTCCATCTCACCGAATCTGAGACCTCCTTGACGTGCCCGGCCCTCGGTTGGCTGGCGGGTCAGAATTTGTACCCGACCACGACTGCGGGCGTGGAGTTTGCTGCTAACAAGATGGTGTAGCCTCTGGTAGTAGATGACGCCGGCAAAGACGTCAGCAGTGTAGGCCTCACCGGTCTCACCGTTAACCATCGCCTCACGACCAGTATGGTTGAATCCGTTACGGAGAAGTCCCGCGCGCAGAGAGTCTTCCTTCTCACCAGTGAACGCAGTTCCGTCAATCTTGCGGCCCTCCATGGAGCCAACCTTTCCGCCTATCATCTCGAGAACGTGGGCCACGGTCATCCGCGAAGGGATAGCGTGTGGATTGATGAGAAGGTCCGGCACAACACCGTCGGCGGTGAAAGGCATGTCCTCTTCGTTTACGAGTCGTCCAATCACCCCTTTCTGTCCGTGGCGGCTGGCAAACTTGTCACCAAGTTCCGGAATCTTGTTGGTACGCAGAGTGATACGGACAAGGCGGCCAGAGTCAAGGGACTCCGTGACGAACACGTTGTCGACCCAACCCTCCTCGCCATGTCGCACCAGCATCGAAGATTCTCTCCTCTCCTGGGCCTGCAAGAAAGCACCGTGGGCCTCCTCGAGGAATCGGGGGGGACTGGTCTTCCCAACCAGAACTGCCCTGTCCGACTTGTCCGCAGTAGACAGNTACTCCTCCGGCACTGGCAGTCCGTCTCTCTCGAGGTGGGCGTAACTGTCGAACGACTTCAGTCCCTTGATCTCNTCGAGACCGGTTCCGGGTACTTCGATTCGCTCTTCCTGACCGCCNGGGAACCGCTTGTTCTCCGCGTTGTAGGTCCTTACGAAGGCAGAGCGTGCCAAAGAGCGCTCGACCGACGCGCGATTCATGATGACAGCGTCCTGCATGTTGTATCCGTGCTGACTCATGATGGCAACTACGAAGTTCTGGCCNCCTGGCCTGTTGTTGAAATTAGTCGACTGCATTGCGCGCGTGCCGACGATTGACTGTTGNGGATAGTGCATTATGTGAGCCCGAGTATCGGGGCGCAGCCTGTAATTGGCACTTGGCAGACCCAGACTCTGCTTGACCATCGCTGTCCCACCAGTCACTCTCGGAGTAGAGTTGTGCTCAGGATAAGGTACGAGGGACGCGCACACACCGAGGATGAGTTGAGGGTCTATCTCAACGTGAGTGTAAACCAGAATGGTGTGGTTCTTTGTCTGCTTCTTCTTGAGGGCGTCAGTTTCGCTCTGGTAGTAGTTCAGAGGACTCGTGAACTCATCAAAGACTGTCTCGCCGTTGGAGAGTTGTACCTCAGCCCTCAATTTAGCTTCGGATATCTCTTCGTCACCGAGGTTCATCCACTCCACTTTCGCCGGGTTGATTGGCCTGCCGTACTTGGGCGATACCTGAGGGAGATCGAATGGCCTAGGGGCGATGAGGAGGTCCTCCTCCTCTTCGGCATCGACCCACTCGACAACGCCAGAGGAAACCAAGTCAGCGAACGTAAGTTCACCGGACCTCAGGCCTTCTAGGTGTAACTTCGTAAGGTTCAGACTGCCGTGCTCGATGACCAACAGAGGACGAAGAACTCTGCCTCTATCTGTATTGATGAAGACGTCTTTGTTAGCAGTGTCGTGACGGACACAGACCTCTGGCCGGAGTTGTCCTCGGCGACGGCTGCTCTTGATTCTAGAGACTAGTTTTGCCGGTCTCTTGTGCAAACCGAAGATGTCACCGTTGACGTGAATCCTCGANCCAGCCGCCCACTCCTCGGGAGCAGAATTGACTCCAGCCTCAATCAGCAGTTCCTTNACATCGTCCTCGGGGACCTCCTCAGAGACGTCAATCATCTGAGCTGCGTTCTTGACCAGTCCGCAGTTCTGACCCTCGGGAGTCTCGTTGGGGCAAAGCCTGCCCCAGTGAGTGGGATGGAGATCACGAGCCTCGAAATGTGGTTGACTACGTACTAGGGGGCTGGTCACCCTACGCATGTGCGAGAGAGCGGCAATATATGTTGTACGGTCCAGCAACTGGCTGACACCGGAGCGTCCTCCAACCCAGTTGCCGGTCGCTAGAGCGTGCATAATCTTGGATGTCAGGACGTCCGGCCTGAGACACGAGTTAATCTTCAGTTCTCGCTTGCGGTTGTGGTGCCTCTCGAGTTGGTACTTGAGGTCCCTAGACAATTGCTGCATACTGACCCTGAACAAATCCTCCATGAGATCGCCGGCGAGTCGGACACGCTTGTTGGCGTAGTGGTCCTTGTCGTTCGGATCGCGGTTGGTGATGGCCATTTCTAAGACCTGCCTGACGATGCGGCCGAGGAAGATGGCTTTCTTCTCGCGGTGATCGTTTGAGGAACCCAGATGAGGAAGGAGTTCCTTGTCGAGGAGGTTCTGGATTCGCGACTCTCGGTACTCCTTCTGCTGTCCGGCTGCGAACTTCTTCTCGAGCCATGCAATCGCCTCATCCTCTGTCTCGACGGCATACTCATCGTTGTCCTTGACGTCATTGAGGTTGGCGACGGTGTACTTCATCGCCTCGACTGGNCCTGCGATTGCAGCGAAGATCTCCTGATCGTTCTCCATACCCAGCGCCCGCATGAGGAGTACGACTGGAATCGCCGTAGTGCCGGCGCTTGGAATCTTTACCATCAGCATACCGTCACGTCGCTTCTCGACGTTGATCGGCTTGCGTACGCCGTCACGCTGAGAGAAAATCTTGGCAACCTCNGTCTCGTGAGCGTACTTCTTATTCTTCTCTACGGTGACTCTGTTGGGAGCGAGGTCTTCCATCGAGATGAGTACGCGTTCAGTGCCGTTGATGATGAAGTAGCCACCCGGATCTAGGGGNTCCTCACCCGCCTTCCTAAGAAGCTGGGTCAGGTACTCGCTATCTTCGGCTGAAGTCTGAGGAGATAGTTTCCTGTTCTCGTCGATGTGGTCGGAATGCACGTTGCACCGAGCCGAGCGAACCATGATTGGGAGGTTGCCTATGTGGACTCCTTCTTCCTCGATGTAGCCTAGGCCACCATCGGGTGGGCCATCTATGTCATCCCTGTAGATTCGGAAGTCCAAATACACGGGCGAGAAGTAGGTTAGCTTGCGAATCCTGCACTCCAGAGGAGTAGCGGGGTGCTCGGCACCGTTGGCCTCACGGATGGTCGGATGCCCCAGCCTGATATTCTTGAGGCGCACTATGATTTCCTTGTCGAGCACGTCGAGTTTGATGCAGCCGCCAGCATCCTCGCCACCAGGCAGATCCTCTATTGGTTCGTCCGTCCCTACCCTGATGTGACGAATTATCCGCTCCATTCTGCTAAGGCGGCCATCGCCTGATGGGATGGTGTCGTTGTACGACATCAACTGGTGGTTCACTANGCTCCTCTGCTTGAAGTAACTCTCAACTATTTCCTTCATCTTCTCACCTCATGCGCTCTCTACAATCAACCTGTATGCCGTGCTGGAACCTGCTGAACGACTGTACCTGACTACTCTGAGAATCCTGTTTGCAAGCCAACCTGCTGGGAGCTCATCGTCTCCAACCTCAACTGCTTCTTTGATTGCCTGCACCGCAGGATCGGTGATGAGTATCTTTGGGAGTAGTTCCTTGGCCAGTCGGGTGGTGCCGTCAGCGTTCTCCTGATTCAGCTTCCACGGAGCCAACGCGGCCTCCTCTTCATCAAGGGGAATCAACTCGTGGTGCGGGACTAGAATGTGATTGAGTACATTGAACCTGTCTTCGCCTTGTGGAATATCAGCATCGAGCAAGGCCTTTCTGGAGATAGTTACCCTACCAGTGCGTGTCCTCTTGCGCGAAGCCATCTGCTCTCTGATTACAGCCATCACATTCTCGAGGTCGGCGTCGCCAGACTCGAGTTCTAGTTTCTTGGCGACCTGATCGACAGTCATGCGCTTGATTGCATCCATGTTTGCATCGTCAGCCAACCGGTGTGCATGCTTCTCGGAGATACCGAGTTCCATCATACGCTTTTTTGTTGAGCTTTTTACTGCCATATCACGCCCCCCTGCCCTGCAAAAACCGTGGTCCTGCAGCGTTATCAGGCGGGCCTGATGGGATTTGAACCCACGGCCGTCCGGTTAAAAGCCGGATGCTCTACCTGACTAAGCTACAGGCCCATAGCAAGTGCTGGGCTTTCTGCGGATTGAGGGGGGGTAGAAGAACATTTCTGAAACGGCATGGCTACGCTTCGCAGGGCCGCGACTCCTCCTAATGGGGGCGGAGATGTCGAATCGACGTCGGAGGCCTGAACGAATAAAGGTTTTCAGAATATACCGGTAGTGGAGGTTTAGATGTACGAAGAACACCGTCGGCCCCCTCTCGGAGCAGAAGGCAAATCGACGTTATCCAAATTTGAAATCGGGAGTGCTGGTCCGTGGGAAATAACAATCCCACACACGGTCTACCCGCCCCGTGAAGACACCGCCCTGCTAGGCCGGGCGCTACTACAGCTGTCTGGTCGCTGTGGCCNGGCGGTCGAGATCGGGTGTGGCAGTGGAGCGCTCTCTATCCTACTCGCCTCAATAGGCTGGAGGGTTACTGCATGTGATGTCAACCCGTTTGCTGTGGCAGCGGCTAGGGGTAATGTGGAGAAAGCCGGTTTCGCAGACATGGTCAGTATCGATGAAGGTGGTCCTGGGGAGCCGGAGTGGGAATTGCAAAAAGGTGTTGATCTAGTAGTGTGGAACCTCCCCTACTTGGATCCTCCAGAAAACGATAAGGCCTCCCTCGAGCATATCGAGGAGGCTTCGATGTCTGATCTCCCAGGAGGTTGGTCGGATAAGCTTCTAGAGGTCATGGACGATGAGTTGATTGATCCGAGTTGCCTAGTAGTTCTGCTTCATCGCACCGATCCCGACAGTCGCAGCAAACCCGACAGTTGGATTCGGAACGGATGGTCCTGCCGGCAACTGAACAGCATGAGGTTGGCTGACGAGAGGCTTGAGGTGCTGTGCTACTGGAGATCGGGAGCAGGAGAGTCTGCCATGATCATGACTGAGTGTGAATCGACAATGGACGAGGCCAAACGGCTCATTAATGGGGGCTGGCAGAGGGTGCTTTCTCTCTCGCAGACCTCCGGTCGAGGTAGGAGAGGGAGTTCGTGGCGGACCCAAGAAGGAGGACTGGCATGCACTTGGGTCCTTTCTGGCGGGACTCTAGAACGGCACTCTCCTGGACTCATACAGACCTCGGTCGGTGCCGCAGTTTCAGATGCCTTGGGCTGTTATGTCAAATGGCCAAACGACTTGGTGACCGAAGATGGTAGGAAACTAGGGGGTGTACTCGTAGAAGGGAATTCGGAGGATGATGGCATCAGAGTTGGTATCGGACTCAACAAGCGGGACAGCGTTATCGATGGAACGACTGTAGCCGGATGGGGTGAGTTCGTCGGAGAGAAAACAGCAATCGAGGTCTTCGATATACTAGATTCGGCTATCTCGTCACTCTTCGAGGAGCACTCTCTTGTACCTCCCGTAGAAGAGGAAGAGTTGGTAGCACTGTCTTGGAAGAGCCTAGCAAGATCGCTTTCAACAGGAGTGGCCCTCAAATCTAAAGGGTCACCCACGAGAGCAGTTGGTTTGAGTTCAGAAGGCCATCTGTTAATCGAGTTCGATGGATTGGTCGCAACGATTGATGATATCAACACACTCGACTGGAATCCTATTACGTGAGGCCTTTCTTGCCTATTCCAAGCCTCTCTCTGACCAACTTTATCTTCCCCGATCTCGTAATCGTGCAGCAGCCCTCGTCAGAGTTGATTCGAGAGGTGGCTGCTTCGCAATCGTTCAGGGGCACTCTTACTATAGCTCCCACAGAGCCATCAGACTCTATGTAGTGGTCGTATAATCTCCAGTGTAATCCCTCAAGGAGCCGCCCTAGGATTTCCTCACAAGCCTCACGACTCGTCTCCCGCGAACTGATTCTCACTCCTATCCACCTGCGCTTACCCCTAGCAGCCTTACGGAGTCCTGCCATGACTGGTGGACAGGGCGACCCTTAATCGAGTTGGTCAAAGACCGCTAACTACTGCGACCAGCCTGATTCGCCCCATCATCTCGTCACTTGCCCTTGCTCCCATGATTACCTGACAATCAGGATCGAGAGAGGAGACAAATGCCTCTGTAACCTCATTCAGATGGGCTAGAGTCATGTCAGGACCTCCCTCTACCTGTATCATGCAGCCTTTGGCACCATCAACTCTGAGGTCAGACAATGGTGACTTGCGTGCCTCGCCGACCACCTTGTCTGGCCTGTCAGTGGTCCCAGTTCCGACAATCAGAGTGGCGTTTCCAGGCCTGTTGATTACTGTCCTGAGATCCATCAGATCGAGGTTAATCTTTCCTACCTTGGCAAGAGTAGTTACCAGTCCTTCAATCAATTCACCAATCCAGCCTGATCCTGACCTCCAGTCATCGTCCCTGTGTCGTGCCTGCCATGCCAACCTCTCCATACTGACTCTGATACAAACGTGGGAGTTCTCTTCTAGAGCTTGAATTGCGGTCTCGGCAATCTTGCACCGTAGGGGCTGTTCGGCGAAAGGCAGACCTGCGATGGCGATTACGAGACAGTCGTTCTCATACGCCAGAGAAGCCAATTCGGCCGAGGCACCCGAGCCCATCCCTCCTCCGAGTCCCGTCATAATGACTACGAGCTCAGCCTGCTCAAGTAAGGGAGATATAGAGTCAATGCCGTCCCTGAGGCGGTGAGCTGCCAGCGCAGGAAGAGCGGCAGTTCCCCGGCCGTCGCCGCCTGCATCGAGGTGCAGGCAGTGTGCTGCCGAGGCTCCAGCGAATGAAGTCTCATCAGCGTCTATGAGCAGCAAGTCAGCCAGTTCGGAGCATTTCGTATGAGCCCTCTCGGCCCATGAGCAACCTATTCCTCCGACGCCGGCAATGAGAATCGCGCCCTCGTCCATGCGACACCCCTCGTGGCAGGAGCCGTTTAGAATGTGCTCAATCATAAGTGAGGAGGCGTTGATATCTCCTTCTCTCATCTCGTGCCCATGCATTATCCGGCTCAATCTGCAATACGCGTTCGTAGTACTCGATGGCCTTCTCCCATTCTGACAGATAGCGACCATGCATGTGACCCAGATTATTGAGTACTGGAACGCAATCGGAATCTCCCTCCAATAGTTCCATCAAGATGGATTCAGCGTTATTTATATCCAGCATCTCCATGTGATTTTCTGCCTCTTCAAGGCGCTGCAACTGATCCTCGGAGAGACGGTAGACATTACGCCATTGAGGTCCTGACATAGATGCTGCTGAGAGCACTATCGTTTGAGGTTTCGCGAATATCTAATGAGTGCCGGTAGAGGAGGAGATGCGGGTCCTTCCGAAAGAGGCAAACTGGAACGTTAATATCCCTATCCAAGGTGGCTTCGTCCGTACCTTGAGGTGTTAGCGTGAGCAGGTTTGCAGCATACTCTCAAAGAGCCCTCGTACTTGGGCTAATTGCCTTGCTCATAGCAGGAGGGACACAGGCGTCGCACCTCGGTATCGGAGGCGATGCCAACGGCGACGGAGATGTTTCCATAGCGGGATGCACTTGCCATAACGAGGACTCCGATAACTCTGTGACTATAATAATCGAGGGATTGCCCTACCACTATGAGGCAGGAATTCAATATAATCTAGTCATCCAGTTAATCGGAGGCCCCGATATAGACACCTCCTCAAACACTGGTGGGTTCTCGATGATGGTCAATTTGGGAGCCCTCAGTGCTGGAGAAGGATTTGAAACAATGGTCCAAAACTGGGAGGATGATCCGACTAGGTTAACTCATACAAACTCAGGATCGCAAACGGAAGATAGGAGTTGGCAAGTTGTCTGGACTGCTCCCTCTTCAGGAGAAGGTGTAGTCACGATGTGGCTCGCGGGGAACACGGTAAATGGCGATCAGATACCCAGTGTTTTAGACAAGTGGAATAGACTCACGACTACTGTCGATGAGGGCGTTGATAATGGAAGGACTCGGACGGTCTTCTCTGGAAACGGTGAGATTGAGCCTCCGGCCCCTGCCGAGCATGGCGTAGATATCCACGAAATGGGTGCTGGACTCAGGGCGCACTGGCTCGGCCTGCTGGGATTCGCCGCGGTAATCATCGTCCTGCTCTTCTGCGGATTGTTTCTCCGTTACGGGTTCTCCAGGCACTATGTAGGGAGGAGTAATCTTCTGCGCCTCAGAATCAAGCATCTTCGAAGAGGTGATCAACTGTGAAAGAAGACATCGTGATGAAGCTGCTCAGACAGGTGGAGTCGGGCGAGGTCAGTGTAGAGGACGCGCGCGCTGCTCTTGAGGACACCGTGCTGACAGTAGAGGAATTCAGTGCTGCCGTCGACCATGGAGTGTTCAACGAGCCTGAGATGGGCACGGTCGTGCGAGCTTCTGTCTCACCCTTCGGCGACTCCATACTGATTCTACTGCTGTCTCTTTGGGGTGTCTTGTGGAGTCTATACTGGGCAGGGGCGTTGACCTATGGGCTATTCAACGGGTGGGACCAGCAATCACTGTCATTCCATATGGGTATGCTCATGCTGACTATAATCATCCTAGGCATGGTCTACCTGAAGTTCGTGATGCCTGACGTTGTCATAGTCAAGCATAGAGGTAACAAATACATCACTTCGAATGATCCTGGGGGATGGAGACAGTACGAGGTGTGATGATGGCAAGAAGATTCAGGCTCAGGCCCGTTCCCGGCGAAGCTAGTGCTGCTTCGGAGGCGCCGAACATGATCGATAGGAGAGAGTTCATGCGCCACTCTTTCAACACCGCTGCGGGTGTCATCACTATGGCGAGTATTGGCGCTATCGGCTTCGCATCTCTTCTGATGGGGCAGTCTGATGCGGACGGCGGAGACTCGTCTGTGCGCTTCTGGGTGCCTACCGGGGCCGAGGATTCCTCTTGGTACGGTGACTTGCACCTTGAGCAGATGGACTTCCAGTCCTTCGTCGATGCAGCTGCAACCTCGACTACCGGGATGGCAGGGGCTTCTGGAGTTTGGTCCGGCCTCCCTGTCAATGTGATTTATGTCCCTCACGATGAGAACTCTCGGTCCGCACCAGAGGAGAACAGGCCCCAGTTCCAGTTCATGGACGG
>JGI26060J43896_10000879_pt1 | contig 11203 bp, 7 predicted proteins | sample MarorgKNORR_S2LV_6_FD_43896 | JGI IMG/M metagenome (IMG submission 43896) | reverse complement strand
AGTCTTGCTGGATCCTCTAGAGCTTCTTTGATTGAGATTAGGAACTGCACCGCTTCCTTGCCATCAATAATTCTATGGTCATAGGATAGTGCTAGATACATCATTGGCCTGATTACGATCTCGCCATCAACGACAACTGCTCGATCTTGAGTTTTATGCATTCCTAGAATAGCGCTTTGAGGAGAGTTTAAGATTGGAGTTGATAGCAGTGAGCCAAAAACACCACCGTTTGAAATAGTAAAGGTACCTCCACTCATCTCATCAATTCCTAGGGTCCCATCCTGGGCTCTAATTGCATAGTCAACAATTGATTTCTCAATATCATGCATTGCCATTTTATGAGCATCTCTTAGAACAGGAACAACAAGCCCACGATCTGAAGATACTGCTACAGAGACATCACAATAAGCATGATAAACAATATCATCACCATCAAGATAAGCATTAACCGTTGGAAATTTTTTAAGAGACTCAACAGCAGCCTTAACAAAGAAGGACATAAATCCTAATTTAACATCATATTTCTTTTCAAAAGCTTCTTTAAAGCTCGATCTCATAGCTAGTATCTCACTCATATCAACTTCGTTGAATGTTGTAAGCATAGCTGTATTTTGGGTAGCAGAATGAAGTCTAGTGGCAATAGTTTTACGGATTCGAGTCATTGGAACTCTCTCTTCCATACGATCACCAGATAAAGGTACATTATTATTAACTGCAGGAATTTTTAACTCTTCTTTAATGGGTTCAGGTGCAGCAACTTCTTCTATAGTTTCTTTAATAATTTCTTGAACAGATTCTTGTTTAGGTGGAATAGGTTCTTCAGCTTTAACTTCCTTGACTTCTTCTTTAGGTTCTTTCGTTGCAGCAGTAGATTTGGCCTCATCATCTAAAAGTGCAAGAACCTGCTGCTCACCAACAGTCTCACCTTCTTTTGCTAAGATTTCAGTTAGGATGCCTGCTTCTTCAGCTGGAACTTCAAGAACCACTTTGTCTGTTTCAATCTCAACAATGACATCATCAATTTCAACAAATTCACCCGGCTTTTTATGCCAAACAGCAACCGTAGCTTCACTTATAGATTCAGGAAGAATAGGTACTTTTACTTCTTTCATTTCTTAATGCTCCTAACCGTATTTATCGCCTGTAAACCTAGTGCTTTTTCAATAATTTCACTTTGGTTAATGTTGTGTTGTCTAATACTTCCTTCAGCTGGAGCAGCATAAAGGTCTCTAGCAACAACATGAAGAGTTTGTCCTTTAATTATACTCTGCGTAAAATGATGTCTTGAGGCATACCATGCGCCCTGATTAATAGGCTCTTCCTGAGTCCAAATAATATCTTTAGCCTTTGGATATTTTGCTAATTCAGTTTTTAAAGCATCATGCGGAAAAGGATAAAGCTGCTCTAATCTTAGAATAGCAACATTATTAATTTGATCATCTTGTCGTCGCGTTAATAGTTCGTAAAAGACTTTACCACTACACATAATCACTCGGTCAACTTTTTCAGGTTTTATATTGTCATACTGCTCTTCATAAACATTTCTAAATTTACCTTCAGTAAATTTAAAAAGAGGCGATGCTGCAAGAGGGTTTCTTAATAAACTCTTTGGCGACATAATAATAAGAGGTGACCTAAATTTTCTTAAAACTTGACGTCTCAGTAAGTGAAATATTTGTGACGCAGTTGAGGGTACACAAACTTGCATATTGTGACTAGCACAAAGCTGAAGAAATCTTTCAAGTCTTGCAGATGAGTGCTCAGGACCTTGTCCCTCAAGACCATGAGGAAGAAGCATTACTAGATTTGATAAGCGACCCCATTTAGCTTCAGCTGATGCAATAAATTGATCAATAATTGCTTGCGCACCATTAACAAAATCACCAAACTGAGCTTCCCATACAACAAGTGATTCAGGGTTTGCAGTGGCGTAACCGTATTCAAATCCAAGGGCAGCTTCCTCAGATAAAATAGAGTCAAATATCTGCACTCTTCCTTGCTTTTCACTAATATTTTGAAGTGGGGTGTAGTCTTCATTAACCAGCTGATTATGCAGAACTGCATTGCGGTGAAAAAAAGTACCTCTTCCAGTATCTTGACCGGTAAGTCTTATAGAAGTACCGAACTCTGTAAGACTTGCAAAAGCTAAAGTTTCAGCAAATCCCCAGTCAGCATTTATTTTGCCATCAGCCATTTTTTGTCGCTCTGTTAACATTTTTTTAACACGAGAATGAATTTCAAATCCTTCAGGAATTTTTTGCAATTTTTTGTTTAAATCTTTTATGTGTTTTTTACTAATTGCTGACTCATATGGTTCATGCCAACTAGTATCAAAGTAATCCTCCCATAACATTTCCCAAGCTCTTTTATTTTTTGGTTTGATAATGTTATAGGCTACCCTTTGACCATCTTTTAGTTCTTGGCGATAATCACTAATCATGCCGTCAACCTCACTTTGCTCTATGACACCTTGCTTCATAAGCGTAGAAGCATAATTAGCTCTTGTAGTAGGTTTTTTTCGAATTGCTTCATACATTAAAGGTTGGGTAACTGCAGGCTCATCAGCTTCATTATGTCCATGTCTTCGATAGCACATCAAATCTATCACCACATCTTTTTTGTATCGCATACGGTAATCAAGCGCTAATCGAGTAATAAAACTAACCATTTCTGGATCTTCAGCATTGACATGAAATACTGGAGCATTAATCATCTTGACGACATCAGTACAGTAGTCTGTAGATCTTGCATCATTTTGTTTTGAGGTTGTAAATCCAATCTGATTATTAATAATAATATGAACAGTACCCATTGTTCTATAGCCTCTAGACTGAGACATATTTAATGTTTCCATGACAATTCCTTGTCCCGAAAAAGCAGCGTCACCATGAATAAGTACAGGTAATATTTGTTGACGATTAGCATCTTCAATTTTATCCTGGTGATAACGTGCATAACCCTCAATAACAGGATTAACTAGCTCAAGATGAGAGGGGTTAAACATAAGGGCAAGATGCACATAATTTTTATCAGTTTTAATATCTGATGAAAATCCTTGATGGTACTTAACATCGCCAGTTTGTTTTTTAGTAAGTCCCAAGTCACCAGCAAATTCTTGAAAGAGTTTTTCAGCTCGCTTGCCCATGATGTTAATTAAAACATTAAGGCGTCCTCGGTGAGCCATTCCAAGACATATCCTCTTCATTTGGTGCTCACCAGAATGCTCAATCAATATATTAAGAAGTGGAATTAATGTGTCACTTCCTTCTAAGGAAAAACGTTTTTGACCAACATATTTATTATGCAGAAATTTTTCGAAAACCTCAGCAGCAGTTAATCTTTGAAGTAACCATTTCTTATATTCAGCTGAATTTTCTTTTTCAAGAGACATGGTTTCAACTTTTGTTTGAATCCACTTCCTCTCTTCAAGATTAGGAATATGCATATATTCAACACCAAGACTACTACAGTAAGTTTTATTTAGAGAAGTAAAGAGATCTCGTAAAGTATTACAATTTGGACCTTGGTATGAACCCATATCAAAATTATTATCAAGATCAGCTTCGCTCAAACCAAATTCTTCCAGAGTAAACGGCGGGGTTGAATGGTGTCTAGGCCTTTCTAAGGGGTCAAGTTTTGCTCTCAGATGACCTGAGAATCGAAAAGCATAAATTAAACGTAGTACCCCGAGTTGGGCAGCGCTTTGACTAGATTTATTTGAGCTCATTGAAGACTCAAAATTATTCTCACCATAACTAATAAAACGACTTACAACATCCTCGTGTGAACTAGAATTATTATTCATTATTAAAAGAGATTAATGATAAAAAGATTTGCTGATTTGAAGGTTTTATAAAGTGACAAAAGTCGACTATATTGCTATGAACTTGTAGGCAATTTTGTACTTTCTTTGTAATCAAAATGTTCACAATTTGTGAGTTATATTTTTAACTTGAGATTATATAGGGATTGCCATCTAGAAGTTATTAATTATTCAAATTAATCGCTATAAAGATTTAAATAAGGTTTAAATTGAACCTTGTTTGAAACCAATGTATACTTACATTAATAATTAAAGGAATAGTTCACCTTACGAACTGGGCGGTTGACCTATATTGTATGCCCTGGGATTTCCCTAAATTACTCAAAAAAGGAGCAAGTAATGCCCCCTAAATATAAAAAATCTAAAACCTTATCTGGAGGTAGTTCTTCGAATAATTTTCATAAACTTTTGCGACTGAAGAATCATATTCTTGCTGATGGTGCAACTGGGACTAATCTATTTGATATGGGGCTTGAGACTGGAAATCCACCAGAACCCTGGAATTTATTTCATAAAGACAAGATACGTTCTTTGCATCAGGGTTTTGTTAATGCTGGCTCAGATTTGTTCCTAACAAATAGTTTTGGTGGAACATCATTTAGGCTGAAATTACATAATCATGAAAATAAAGTTTTTGAATTCAATAAGGCTGCTGGCATTATTGCTCGAGAAGTTGCAGATAAAGCAGAACGATTAGTAGTTGTTGCAGGCTCAATGGGTCCAACAGGAGAAATGATTGAACCTCATGGTTTGATGACCTCCAAAGATGCAACAACAGCATTTAAGGCTCAAGCTGAGGGTTTAGTTGAGGGAGGTGTTGATGTGTTGTGGTTAGAAACTATGTATTCGATGGAGGAGTTAGAAGCTGCACTTGATGCAATTAAAGACTTTGGACTGCCAATTTGTGCAACGATGAGTTTTGATACTGCCGGTAAAACAATGATGGGAATTACTCCAAAAAATCTTGCTAGAAAATCTCAAGATTTAGAATTAGCAGGATTTGGTGCTAATTGTGGAATTGGTGCTGCTGATCTTATTGCAACAATTAATGGTATAACTCAAAATGTAGACTCAAAGACAGTAGTTATTGCAAAAGCTAATTGTGGTATACCTGAATTTCATGATGGCAATATCCGCTACTCTGGGACTGAAAATCTGATGTCAAAATATGTAAAAATTGCAATGGATTCTGGGGCAAAAATTATTGGTGGTTGTTGTGGAACAACTTTCAATCATATCAAAGCAATGCGAAAAGCCATGGACAATCATAAGGTTGCCTCTTTACCCACTCTAAATCAAATTGAAAGTAGGATAGGACCATTATCAAAAGGATCTAAGGCTATTTTAAAGGATGATGATTCAATTCCAACTAGGCAAAGAAGAAGTCGAAGGAATAGGATTTAAAAATTAATTTAATTTAATTTTTTAAGTTTTATGTTAGTATAAATTTCTTGATAATATATATTTTTTTATTCTTAGTAAATAATTGATTGATGGTTTCAAATTCGGAGATTACGCATAAAAAGAAAGGCGTATCAATAATAAATAAGGAGCTTCCAAGATTTGGAAGTGATAAGCAATTAGAGGCCTCAATTGGGAAGCAAGTTCGTCTTGCACGAAAAAGTGCGGGAGTTACTCTTCAGCAACTCTCAAATCAATCATTATTATCAGTAAGTATGATTTCAAAAATTGAGAATGGTCAAATTAGTGCTTCGCTAAAAACCATTCAACAGATTTGTCATGCTCTAAATATTTCAATTACTTCATTATTTAAACAACACGACAAAGATGTTGAGCCAACATTTGTTAAATCAGGAGACGGCCTAACAATTGAGAGAGCTGGTTCAGATGAAAGCCGCCATTATCAACTTTTGGGACATACAGTTGGTGGATCTCTTAATGTTGAGCCATGTCTTATTACGGTTTCCTCAAGGGATTATGATTTTCCTGAATTCCAACATAAGGGCGTTGAGTTTATTTATATGCTTAAAGGTAAGATGGATTACTATTACGGAACTAAGGTTTACCATTTTAAGAAAGGTGACTCAATATACTTCGATGCCGATAAACCGCATGGCCCAAAAAAAATAATTACTGATGAATGTCAATTTTTAACGGTAATTTGTTCTAATAATTCTGACTAATTTTCTCTTATTTTAGACCTCAATATTTTCATTAAATGTGATGAAAATTCTACTTTTATTTAATTTCTTAGAGGTAAAAAAAATTTATTGACAATGGAATATCATTAGGCGTATACTCGCGTAGAGTTTGTTGCAACATTGGTTTTTTCGGAGTCAAAAAGGACCATAAAGGATTATCTTTGTTTAGCCTATCCATTTTGTATAGCAATAAATTTACTAATGTGCTTTTTTTGTTTTTGATTTCATAATAAAGCAGAACAAAGTCATATAGGGGGCAAATCTTTAAAAAAGATTTTTTTAATTTTTTCGGAGAGATTAAATGACAGATTTAGAACTTCACGTTAATGAACCTGGACGCGATAAGCTTGTAAAACAAGTTAAAGATAAGATCGAAGCGTTGGGTGTTACATATGTATATTATCAATTTGTATCAGTTACTGGCCGTATTGTTGGTAAGGGTATTCCTGCAAGACATTGGGAAAGATTAGCTGAAAAAGGCTTTCAATTAGTTTACGGATCAACTGCAAATCTATTTGTTGATCGTCATGGCGATTATATTGGTTACGGACCAGAATCTTCAGAGCTTGTTGGTATTCCAGATCCTGATACTTTTTGTCAGCTTCCATGGGATAAGAGAGTAGCCCGTGTTTTTTGTAGACTATATAGAAATCGCGAAGAGCGCGAAAACCCAGGACAAGCTTTGACATCAGATTGTCGAGGTAACCTTTATAGACAACATAAAGAATTCCAAGATCAGTATGGACTTGATATGCGTTGTGGAACAGAGCCTGAAATGATGTGGCTAAAGCGTGGCGAAAATGGTGGAACAGATGGTGGTGTTACAAAACCAAACTGTTACCATATTGATCAGTTTGAAGAATTACGACCTGTCTTTATGAAAGTTATTGAATATTCTGAGCAAATGGGACTTGATATTATTCAAGGCGATCATGAAGATGCTCCAGGACAATTAGAGCTTAATACGCAGTTTGATGATGTACTCAGAAATGCAGACCGTCTAACAACTTACCGTCAAATTTGTGCTCAAGTTGCCCGTGAGTTTGGTTTACTTGCTTGCTTTATGAGTAAACCTTTTATGGGTGTATCAGCATCAGGCTGTCACCATAATATGTCTTTATGGAAAGGTGGTAAGGATGTCTTTCATCCAGAAATTGCCACTGGTGATGGTGAACTTCCAGGAATGCCTGGGTGCTTTACCTATAAAGAAGGTGGTGAAAATACATTTATGCCTGATCCATCAATAGATGAAAAAATGCCTGGTCCAATTGGGCTTCAATCAATTGGTGGTGTAATTAAACATTTACCAGCTTTGACTTCAATTGGATCCTCGACAGTTAACTCATACCGTCGTTTATGGGATACCGGTTTTTGGGCGCCAATTTTTGCAGACTGGGGTTATCAAAATAGAACTTGTGCACTTCGTGTGTCTGCTCCTGGTCGCTTTGAGTATCGCTCGGTAGACTCAATGGTTAATCCATATTTAATGGGTTCTGCACTTCTAAAGGCAATGGGTGATGGTATTGATAATAATCTTGAAGCTGGAGAGCCTGAAGAGCGCAATATCTACGAAGCAATGGAAGCGGGTAAACAAGTTACTAAGCTTCCTATGTCTCTTGGTGAGGCTCTTAATGAACTTGATAATGACGATGTTATTAAATCATCTATGCCAAATGAGATGTATAAGGTTTTTCATCATTATAAGACTGATGAATGGGAAAAATTTAATGCCACAGTTACAGACTGGGATACAAGTACGTATTTGGATTGCTTGCCATAGGCTAGCTTCATTTAGGTTTTTTTGGAATGCCCACCTTTAGGTGGGCAATTTTTAGTAAAGGGAGATTAGTTTATGTGCGGAATAGCAGGTATTATTCATAGAAATGCTAGCAAAGATGAAAACATTGGTGGACAAATGACATCGATGCTTCAAGCCTTAAAACATAGAGGGCCAGACTCAACGGGCTACGCTGTGTATGGTGAAGATAATGGTAATCAGGTTGTAAGATTTAAGGTTGCAGAGGGAGCTGAACTAGAAGGTAGTTTTGATATCCATGCTCAGATTGAAGAGAGGATTAAGTTAGTCAATTCTCGTCTTACAGATCTTGGTGCTAAGGTTGTAAAAAAAGATAGTGCAAACGAGTACTCTCATCGCTATGAGATTCAATTTTCAGGTGACATGAAAAAGTTAGCTGACTTTGTTGAGGATATTGAAGGTGTTGAAATCTTATCAATAGGAAACTCACTTGAATTGATTAAGGATCTTGGTGATGCTTCGGTTGTATCAAAACAGTATGGTCTTGATAATTTTAATGGTACTCATGCGATTGGACACACAAGGATGGCAACTGAGTCAGACGTAGATATTCGTTCTGCTCACCCTTACTGGGCATATCCTTTTAGTGATGTTGCTGTTGTTCATAATGGACAGTTGACAAACTATTGGACAAATAGACGTGCTTTAGAGCTTAAAGGTCATCGTTTTTCTTCAAACTGTGACTCCGAATTAATTGCAGTTTATATTGCAGATAGAATGAGTCAAGGCTCAGATCTTGAAACTGCTATGAAGGATTCTGTTGAATATTTAGATGGTGTTTTCACCTATTTAGTAGCTACAAAAGATCAACTTGGAATGGCCAAAGACGTTATGGCTGCTAAACCAATGGTTGTTTATGAGAGTGACGATATGATTGCGCTTGCTTCAGAGGAGGTAGCAATTAGAACTTTGTTTGATCATCGAATTGAAACATTTGACCCATATCACGGAGAGGTAAAAGTATGGCAGAACTAAAAAAAGAAACGGCCCAGGAGATGGGTCTTCATGATGAGCAGTTAAAAGGAAGAACTCAACAGCGATTTTTTGCTATCGATGAAAGTGAAAATTTAACTTATTTTCATTCTCACGAAGTTGATACCAGTAAAACTGCAACGATTGATGCGCTTGACATGACGCCAAGAGAAATTAATCGTGAAATCAGAGAGTTAATGGAAAAAGGCATTGGTGACATTACAGTTGATAATCCTATGTCAAGACATGGTGTTGGAGTTGGGATATTAAATCGTCTTAATCTTACCTTTACAGATAGTCTTGGCTATTTTGGTTGTGGTTTGATTGATGGACCTAATGTTCATATTAAAGGGCGAGTTGGTTGGTCATGTGCAGAAAATATGATGTCTGGAACGGTTGTGATTGATAAAAATGCTGGTTCTACATTTGGTGCTGCTATTCGAGGTGGTGACCTAGTCTGTAAAGGTGATGTTGGCGCTCGAACTGGAATTGACCAAAAAGGTGGAACAATAATCATTGGTGGTAAGACTGGTGCATTTTCAGGCTTTATGATGCAGCGTGGCAGAATGATTATTTGTGGTGATGCTGGAATGAACTTAGGTGATTCAATGTATGACGGTACTATTTATGTTGGCGGTGAAGTTGAAGAGCTAGGGGTGGATTGTGTTCCTGGTGAAATGACAGAGCTTGATATTCGTTATTTATCAGAGAAGTTAGCTATTTATGGTATTAAAACTCCTAAAGGTGTAGAAAAGATGAAAAAGTATGTTTCAGGCAAGATGTTATGGAACTATGCAAGTCTTGAGCCTAACGAGAAAAAACTAATTCTTTAATCGTACTTTTTAACAAATTAAACTAAAGGAAATATTATGAGTGATTCAGATCAAAAACATAGACTAGGTAAAAGTTTCATCTTCCCTAAATCAGTGATGGACGATATTCATATCAAATCTGATTTGGGTAGATATAGAATGAGAGGTTTCTCTTTATTTAAGAAAATTCCAACTTGGGATGATCTTACTTTTATGCCAGGAACGCTAACGCGTTTTGTTATTGAAGGTTATAGAGAGAAATGTTTGACCAAAACTATTATTGGGCCAGAAGCTCCAAGACCATTAGAGCTAGATATTCCAATTTATATTACTGGTATGAGCTTTGGAGCGTTAAGTTATGAAGCTAAAACTGCTTTAGCTCGTGGCGCTACTATGGCTGGAACAGCTACTTGCTCAGGTGAGGGTGGAATGATTCCAGATGAGAGACGCTATTCTAGTAAGTGGTTCTACCAATGTATCCAGTCTCGTTATGGATTTAATCCTCAGCATTTACGTCTTGCTGATAGTGTTGAATTTTTTATTGGACAAGGTTGTAAGGTTGGCCTAGGTGGGCACTTAATGGGTCAAAAAGTGACTGACCAAGTTGCAGAAATGCGTTCTTTACCTGCTGGTATCGACCAGCGTTCCCCTGCAAGACACCCAGACTGGCTTGGACCAGATGATTTAGCTCTTAAAATTGAAGAAATTCGTGAAGCAACTGATGGCCAGATTCCGATTCAATTGAAACTAGGTGCTGCACGTGTATACGATGATGTTCGAATGGCTGCTAAAACAGGCTGTGATAGCATATATATTGATGGCATGGAAGGTGGAACTGCTGCTGGACCTCACATTGCAACAGAAGAAACTGGCGTCCCTGGAATTGCTGCAATTCGTCAAGCACGAAATGCAATTGATGATGTAGGAATGACTGGAAGAATTTCTCTAGTTTATGCTGGTGGAATTCGAAATGGTGGTGACGTTGCAAAAGCTGTTGCACTTGGCGCTGATGCCGTTGCTATTGGTCACTCATCGCTTATGGCGCTTAACTGTAATAGAGACATTCCTGAAGCTGATTATCCAGCAGAAATGGGTGTTAATGCTGGCGAATGTTATCACTGTCATACTGGTCGTTGTCCAGTAGGTGTTGCGACGCAAGATCCAGAGCTTAGAAAGCGTCTTGATCCAGATGAAGCATCAGAAAGAGTATATAACTTCTTACATACATTAGCTATTGAAACTCAAATGATGGCTCGTGCATGTGGTAAGACTAATATTCACTCTCTAGAGCCAGAAGATTTGGCTGCTTTAACTATGGAAGCCTCTGCTTGTGCTCAAGTTCCTATTGCAGGTTCTCAGCATACGGTTGGTCGTCCAGATATGACACGCTTTTAAGAATAGGAGAAATTATGAGTACTAATGAAGAAGAGTTTGTAGTTGGCGCTGATGGTTTAGATACTGATCGTGAACAAATGATTGGTCAGCATATCGGTTATCGATATGATGTAAACCTAGTTCCTGACCTTAAATTTATAACTCCCTTTTTGCAAAAATATATTGACAAAATGGGCTGGAAAGATCTTAACTGGTTAGAAGATATTCATATGGGTTATGAGGG
>JGI26060J43896_10000878_pt1 | contig 11206 bp, 9 predicted proteins | sample MarorgKNORR_S2LV_6_FD_43896 | JGI IMG/M metagenome (IMG submission 43896) | reverse complement strand
GCCTCTGCAATTGACACTCTGGGACGCGCTCGTGATCGGCTTGATGATGAAGGAAAACTTCGGTCTGCGATGCGTCGTGAGCGTCGTCGACGCGTGGCTGAGATGGGCGAACGCGTCGAGGGAATGCGCGGCGCGTTGCGCAAGGCGAATGACATCCTTTTCGAAGAGGAGCTCCATCGCATCGAGGCGGATATGCGCGCCGAGTTAGAAGTTGAGATGGAGCGCTTAGAGACCGAGGCGTTGGAGCGGGAAGAACGACTCCTTCGTGAGGAGATGCTTCACCGATTGCGCCGAGAGGAGAATCGTCTTCGCGAGCAATTGGATCTTGAGCGCGATCGTCGCATCGAGGAACACACTTCGAAACTTCGAGACCGCTTGAAGGAGGAAATGGAGACTGAGTTCGGGCGACGTAAAGCCTTCCTGAATGATCGGCTCGAACTTGAAGCATCGCAGGACATGGATCGTATGGAGCGCCGGGTCGAGATGGACCTTCGCGAGTCTGAGGAATCTAAGGTCCATCGCAAAGTCGAGGCATATCGCCTCGAACAAGAAATTGGCATGCGCGAGCGGCTTGCTGCCGCTCGCAAAAAGTACGAGGCGGAACTCGAAAAACAGATCACAGCAGAATCAAAATCCCGTGAAAAGGGCATGATTGCAGACGTGGACGTTCGTCTGAAGTCCTTGGAGGAGGAGGCCGAGGCGGGCATGTTGGCTGAGTTGGACCGTTGGTTTGCTGCAGAGCGCGAAACCATGGATGCCGCGCTTGTCCTCAAGCGTCAGGAGACGGCACTCGAGCGAGAGGTCGAGATGGAACAACGTCTAGCCGATACTCGCAAGAAGCGTGAGAAAGAGTTGCTTGAGAATTTAGAGAAACAATTTGCCAAGCGTGAAGACCTCTCAAAGAAGGAAATCAAGGAGATGCTGAAAGCACTCGAGTCGGAATTGAAAGTNAAGTGGGAATCCATCCTTGTCGAAGCCAGACAAAGCGCCCTTGAGCGCTCAAACGGTAATTGATGTCTGAGCTGATTTGTTATGAAGAATAGATACATAGCCACCATATAGAATGAATCAGTCGATTAGATATGGCNAAAAACAAGTATCGTTCCCAATTCGCAACTACTGCTCTAATTGGGATACTTGTAATCAGTGTTCTTGGAACGGTATCTACACCAACCTTGGCTGAAGAAAATATTTTTCAAAAAGAAACATACATTTCACAATTTGGTCCTGGTTTTTTCGAAACCGAAATAGCTTCTTCACAAGATGACTTGGATGTCCCTCGGGATCTAGAATTTCACCCTAATTCCTCGCGACAAAACGAACTTTGGGTTGTAAACCGAGCAACAGATAGNGTCACGATTATTCATAATGCAGGCCAATCAAATCAAGTCACTGAATACAGNAAAGATTCCAATGNTAACCACTTCATGGAGGAGGTAAGNGCGATTGCGTTTGGAGAATACCATGAGGAATTTGATTANCAATTTGCAACCGCACAAGAATCTAGGAACACCTACAATGGTCAGGCAAATCCAAATGATTTCATGGGCCCCGCTCTTTGGCCGTCTTCGCTAAGTCATTTTGCAGAAGAGAATCAGGAACAAGGTGGTTTGTTGGGAAGCCATATCGATATGTTACATGAAAGTCCTCAAGGAATGGGGATAGCTCACGACTCAGACAATGCGTACTGGTACAACGATGGCTATTATGGGGAATTAGTACACTACGATTTTCAACAAGATCATGACACTGGAGAAGACGATCACTCAGATGGAATTGTAACAAGATACATCGAAATTTCACTCACTAGGAATCCCGGTGTGCCAGGTCATTTGGATATGAATAAAGGAAATGGAATGTTGTATGTTGCAGATACCGGTGGGGGGAGAGTTCTGTGGGTAAACACACAAGATCCAAATGTTACAATTAGCGACATAAGAGGTGCAGAAAGNCAAATGGAGCCTCTCGATGGCTATAATCNAGCGACAAGTGTAGATTGGGGAATTTTAGCATCCGGTCTGTCATCTCCNTCAGGAATAAAATTACATCAAGGAGTCTTGTTTGTTTCACAAAACGGTAATGGAAAGATTACAGGTTTCAATCTAAACGAAGATGGAAAAAATATCACAGACTCCAGAACTGTGAACACAAATGCTGGTTCAATCATGGGGCTTGAGATTGGTCCCGAAGGAAAACTGTGGTATGTTGATTCGGAGAAAAATCGTGTAATCAGATTGGACACATACCAAGACACAGATTTTGATGAGGTTAGAGANAGTATCGATGTTTACCCAACCAACAGTCTTCTGTGGTCTGACATGGATGGGGATGGATTTGCGGATCAAAAAGGCTCGGAACTATCGGATGACTGTCCAGAAATAGCAGGCTCCTCAACATTAGGATTTCGAGGATGTTTAGATTCAGATGCTGACAGTTGGGCGGATTCAGCAGATGATTTCCCGACAGATGAAACACAGTGGTTAGATTCAGACAATGATGGTTTTGGAGACAATTCNATNGGAGTAAATCCAGATAGTTGCCCATTCGAAGAGGGTTATTCTGAATTCGATAGAATGGGTTGTGCTGATGCAGATGAAGATGGATATTCAAATCCGTCGATAAATTGGACTGTAGAGGATGGAGCGGATGCCTTTCCNATCCAAGATACTCAGTGGAAGGATTCGGATTTGGATGGTTTTGGAGATAATCCATCACCGGCTTACTTACCAGATGATTGTCCGATAGTAGCAGGTTCCAGCACACAAGATCGTTATGGTTGTGAAGATAGAGACAACGACGGGTGGTCAGATACTGGTGACGCATTTCAAGAAGATCCCACTCAATGGTTAGATAGCGACTTAGATGGTTTTGGAGACAATCTATTTCCAGCATCTATGCCCGATGATTGTCCGAACCTTTGGGGTAACTCTACAATTTCTTTCCTAGGATGTCCCGATTCAGATGGTGATGGATGGTCTGATTTGGAGGATTCACATCCATTTTTTGAACTGCTTTGGTCAGATAGAGACAAAGACGGATTCGGGGACCAAACTGGAACAGACTTGTCTGACGATTGCCCAGATATCTATGGTAGCTCTACTCAAGACAGAAAAGGCTGCGTCGATTCAGATTTAGACGGTTGGTCTGATGAAGGTGATTACTATCCTCTCGATTCCAGTAGACACTCCCAGTCATTACTTCCAATTGCCTTGATTTTTGCAATGATTATTTTCACAGCAACTGTTGTAATTAGAATAATTTCAAAAAGAAGTTGAGTAAGTTTCCTCATTGTGCCTGAATTAGTCTTATTCTGTTTGAAACCTCTAGGGCTAAATCCCAGTAAGCCTTACTCCCTGGATTTGACTTGTTTGGTTTTTGGCCAATGACAATCGGTGCACCATCGAGCGGAGCCTCAGCGATGGCAACAAGCCTTGGAATCTCAGATTCGAAAAGTCGGTCACCGAAGTGCTTGCGAGCCTGCTCGGCGACGGTCTCGGACAAGCGACTCCGCTGAACCATAGTCAGAGCGATTCCAAAGAGTCGCAGACCTGGATTAACCGCTGACTGAACATCGCGTACCGTATTCATCAGCTGGCTCATATTCTCCAGAGCGTAGAACTCGGCTTGCACGGGAATCATCACCCATTGTGCGGCCGCTAGGGCATTCACCGTAAGCAATCCAAGAGAAGCCGGCGTATCGATAATCACCACGTCAAAATGACCGATTGCGCCTTGCATCGCATTTCGCAAACGATTCTCTCGACCAATGCGGGTGGCCAAATCAATCTCGATACCCGCGAGGTCGAGGTCGGCTGGTAGTAACCAGAGATTTTCCACTGCCAACCCTTTCGGCGGCCCACGTTTTCGCTCAGGATTCTGCCGCCGATTAGCCTCTTTCATCGACTCAGTCAATGCTTTGGGGCCGATCAAACAATCAGCAAAACGGACGCTCGGGCCGTCGATTCCAGCCTTGAACAAATCATTCATCGTCGACCCGAGTTTCTTCTTATCGATCCCAAAAGTCGTCGCGATATTTCCCTTTGGATCAAGATCAATCAACAGCACTCGCCGTCCAGCAATGCCAAATTCTTCATTCCCGACTGCGAGTGCAGAAGCCAAATTCACAGCAGTTGTAGTCTTACCACAACCACCTTTGTGATTTGTGACCGCTATCACAACTGGACCGATGAGATCACCACTTCCAACTCGAACGCTGGCGGCGTATCGTGCTGTCGGAGGTGGATGAATGGCCGCCTCTATCCGAAGATGACCAGTATTCGGATTGATTCTAGTCGTTAGGCCCGAACTTGCTGGCGATATTCAAACAGATCGCAACGCACGGGCCAATCAGAATTGCGAAGATAATTGTACCAATCCAAAATGTCCCTCCCATAGCCCAGCCAATCACTAGTACACTAATTTCAACTCCTCCGCGAACCCGACCAATAGAAATTCCTGTGACTTTATTCAGTCCAGTCATTGTTCCATCTCGTGGACCTGGACCTAGATTTGCTGTTAGATACAAGCCGCTACCAATGCCGACTAGAATAACTCCGATTACAACCTGTAAGAGTTGCATACTCAAATTATCAGGTGTATGTAATTCAGGGAGTAATACCTCTATTGTTGCTGCAATTAGAATAGCGTTAAGGACGGTTCCAACACCTGGTTTTTCCTTTAGTGGAATCCAAAATAAGAGCACGAGTACGCTAACCAAGAAAGTTGCTTTTCCAATTGTCCAGTCTAGATTTACTGCAATTCCTTCGGCTAATACTGTCCAAGGAGTGTTACCTATTCCTGCAGCAATGATTACTGCATCCCCTGCACCGAATACAATCAATCCGATGATTAGGATGAATAGAGTCGAAAATCTTGGTTTGACAGTCCAAGCATCTTCTGCGCTCCACCAAGTTGTTGGGACGTTCTTCGCCGGACGAAGAAACTCCATGAGGCCCATCTGACGAAGCGAAGCCTCAGGAGTTCATAATCACAGGCGACGATTTGTCGATTACTGGATTACAGGAACTGGGACTTCTGAGAGAATCTTTCTCATAATGTGCTGACCCGTAACGCCGCGAATCTTCGACTCAGGCTTGAGAAGGATTCTGTGACTGACGACCTGAAGCGCGACGGCCTTGATGTCGTCTGGAATAACGTAGTCGCGACCATCGATTGCCGCGCTTGCGCGCGCGGTCTTGAACAGAGATTGGCTAGCACGAGGCGATGCTCCGGTAATTACGCGGTGATCTTCACGAGTGCGGTGAACTAATTCTACGATGTAGGAAAGAATAGCAGTGTCGACGTGAACAGTCTCTAGCGCCTTCTGCATTGCAACTACCTTCTTTGGAGAAGTAATCTGCTCAATGTCATAGTCGTCCTTTCCTCGAAGTTTTCTTCGCTGTAGAATGGACTTCTCTTCTTGGCGGTCTGGATAGCCCATTGACATCTTCATCATGAATCGGTCCATTTGCGCCTCAGGCAGTGGGTAAGTTCCCTCTTGCTCGATTGGGTTTTGAGTTGCCATTGTAATGAAAGGCGCTGGGAGTTTGTGGGTAATACCCTCAATTGTAACTTGCTTCTCTTCCATTGCCTCTAGTAGAGCAGCCTGCGTCTTTGGTGGAGCACGGTTAATCTCGTCAGCGAGAAGAACGTTGGTGAATAGAGGGCCAGGTCGGAGCTTGAATTCACCCGCCTGCTGGTCATACATGTATGTCCCCATGATATCTGCGGGCAATAGGTCAGGGGTGAACTGAACACGCTTGAATTTGCATCCGAGCGAGGAAGCGAATGTATTGGCCATCAGCGTCTTGGCGAGGCCGGGAAAATCTTCGATCAGCATGTTTGCATTTGAGAGAATTCCAATCGTCACACGGCGCAGATTCTCCTGCTTTCCGATGATGACCTTCGCTACCTCTCCCATGAGGCCGTTGGATATCTGCGACACAGTCTGGATGAGTTCGCGTGACTTGGGGTCACTCGCGGCCATAGTCATACAACTCGGGCCTCTCATTTTCATACTAAAGCGTTCGCCGCTTCTGAACGGCTCGCGCATCGAATCCTAAACCTTCATTGGTGTAGTTCATTTCCATCTTATCTATCACTTCAAATCCTTACTTTTCACCCTGTAATCGGGGTACTGTGTTGGATTCGGGTGCAGAGTGGGTGCGTTGCTCAGCGGCCCCAGAAATGACTGTCCTTTCTATGGATTAGAGTGAGTTCTTCGAGGACTTCTTTCTCGGCGGCTGAGAGGTCCATCTTTCGGAGTTTCTTGGCGTGAGATTCGGGAATGTCAACGAGTAGGACATCATCTTCTTCGATTTGCCTTCCGACGGTAACACCATCAATTGCCACAGCAACCTCAGCTCCTTGTTTCGCCTCCTTCATCGATTCTTCACCCGAACGGATTGACTTGATCTGCCCAACTCGCTCGCCATTCTTCAGCAAGCGCTGTCCGACGTGGATTCGTCCAGCGAGAACACGCACACCCACAACTGCAGGCTTTGAAATTCGGAAAGTGTGGTCAGGCAATAGAAGAATTCGTCCTGGATAAACAACCTTCTCGCGGCTGGCTTCTTCCAATTCGCGAGTGCGCTCCTCGACCCATTCCTCACGCTCCTCGAGGATGCGGTAGATGATGTCGGAGCCGAGATATTTCACTCCGTTCTCTGAGTTTTCAATCTCCTCCAAAGCATCTGGAAGAATGTCGGTTGAGAACGCCATGATGATTCGGTGCAGAGGGTCCGCCGCGTTCTCCGCACTACGCACATCGCGTCGATTCACCTTGCCAATAGTAGCGTGACGAATAGGCACATCCAACTCACCTAATTCCTTAGCCAAGGCCTCCAATCCGCCAACTGTGTCGGCCTTGATGATAACTCCCTCCTCAGCCAATTCAACAGAAATATCGGCCTCAGCATTGCAAGCGACATAGCAGCCGCCCTCTCCTCATCAGTAGTCACAACGCGCATGGTTGTTCCAGCCAGAACTCCATCCATATCAGGCGCAGAAATCTTCAGCCCAGCCGCAGCGAAAGCAGCTTCTGAGGAATCCCATCGATTTCCAGCATCGCGCATTTCGGACATCCCGCGAGGAGAGAACATGCCACGAACCCGAGTGGAGATGCCACCCTCTTCAGTCGTCAGGATAATCTCGTCACCCTTCTTGACCGAGCCACGATAGAGAATTACATCGAGAGTCTTGCCTAAGCCCCGCTCCTCCTTCATCTCGAGAACGGTGCCTTCACCCGCCCCCTCAATATCGGTCAACTGCTCGACTAAGTAGCGCTCGGCCATGCCAATTACAACAGCCAGCAAGTCCTGGATTCCCTCGCCCTCACGAGCAGAAATCGGCACCAGTGCAATCTCCTTGGTGAAATCCTTGATTCGGTCGTATCGGTCGATATTGAAGCCATGTTCAGCAAATTGACCAACCAAATCCCAGTAACGCTGATCAAAATAACCCAGAGTATCACGGTTTTGTTCACGCATTGCCAGAGCCATAGGACGGTCTCGCTCAGCCCGCCAACCGTGAAGTCGGTCAACNTTGTTTGCAGCAATAACGAACGGCGTCTTCGCCGCCTTCAAAATCCGAATAGATTCGATAGTCTGAGGCCGCACACCCTCCATGATGTCAATCATCAGAATGGCAACGTCCGCAAGAGAACCTCCCCGAGCGCGCAGGGTTGAGAACGAGTGGTGCCCAGGTGTATCAATGAACAAAAGACCAGGTGAATCAAACGACTTTCCACCAAGAAGCGGACCACAAAGTTCGTTCAGTAAATCTGCGGGAACTTCAGTGGCGCCGATGTGCTGGGTTATGCCACCAGCCTCACGATCCATCACGCTTGCTTGACGACCAGATCCCAATCCACGAATATGGTCGAGAAGTGAGGTCTTACCGTGATCTACGTGTCCTAAAACAGAGACGATTGGTTGGCGGCGTCCAGACATTTCAAACACCTCATGCTCAATCCTCTGTCAAGTTGTAGTTTCACTCGTAAATTTGGCTCTCAGCGTCACGAGACCACTCGACGACGCCATCTGGGAACCATAGTCCCAATTCGAAGGCAGCGGTATCCTCACCGTCTGAGCCGTGGATTATGTTGTGACCGATGTCCATNGCGAAATCTCCGCGAATTGTGCCGGGAGCAGCATCGCGGCCGTTNGTTGGTCCGATGANGTTTCGAGCCACTGAAATTGCCTCAACNCCAGTCCAAGCCATAGCNACNACAGGTCCGGATGTGATGAATTCGATTAGNCCNGGGTAAAATGGGCGCTCGGAGTGAACTGCGTAGTGCTTCTCAGCAAGTTCCATCGAAGGGGTAAGCTGGCGCAGGCCAACGAGGCGCAGTCCCTTGGTTTCGAAGCGCTGGATGATGTTGCCAACTAGGCCTCGTTGCACTCCATCAGGCTTCACCATAATGAATGTCGTCTGCGTTCCCATGGTGCGGGCGACCCGACACCCCCTTTTCAATCAAACTCGATTTGGTAAATGAGACGGATAATCGCGTAAGTCAAGAGGGGTATTTGCCTCCGGCTAAACAATGGGCGAGGATTGTTGCGACCACGACCATGGCCCAGAGGGCCATGTGCACGTGAAGGGCGCAGCCTCTGAAACCGCCGTTCTTGAGGCTGAACTTATTCTCGAAGACGACTCTCCAGCGATTCCGAAAAGCGAAATCCCTCCAATTGGAGAACTAATCGGGGATTTCCTAGAGTCGCGAGGCTACAACCGGCGCCGTCTAGTTTTGGCAGCCGGCGCATTTGCAGTTGTTGGAATTCTAACGGTGGTTATTCTTCAATCTGTAATCTTCGATGGGATTGTAGACGACATCAAGCAAGATATTGGAATCTACGAACGCGTTCCAGTTTGGGAACGCGGTGAGTGGCCATACATCACAGAACACCCCCACTCATACGTGATGGAGTTCGGCCCCTATTCTATCCTCGAAACCGAAAACGAATGGAATTCTACACACCACTTCGTCGAATTCATCCTGCCAATGACCGAAGGTGGATCTGCACCAAATGGCAAGGTAAGTCTCGGATTATGGCTACCCGACGTCCCAGAGGGCACCAAAGTACCAGTAATCGCTGAATTCGGGCCATATTTCGATGAGACCTCAGTTCAGACTGGTCCTGTTGAACAGCCCGGTACTTGGCTTGGTGGCATGATAATCGATCAAATCCTACCGCACGGCTTCGCTTTCGCGCAAGTCTCGGTCATGGGAACCGGCCGCTCAAATCACTGCATGGACCTGATGGGCAACGCAGAACAACTCGGTGTTGACGCTGCGGTAACTTGGCTTGGAACTCAAGATTGGTCGAATGGTCGCGTTGCCATGATCGGTAAGTCATACGATGGCTCTACACCTTGGCAGGCAGCGACATTCGGCAATGAGCACCTTGCAACAATCGTCCCAATCTCAGGGCTCATTGGTGTCATGGAATTGATGTGGAAGAACGGTTCTTCCGAAGCCCGAGCACCATTCATGCACAACGGTGTTTACGGATCCTATGGAATCGACGGAGATACAGAAGACATCGGCAATATGTGCCCCGACTACATCATCGGTCCCGGCACCGGCGTAGGTGCCTGGATGTGGGGTGGAGAAGCCGCTGGCACTTACTGGAAGGAACGCTACTTCCTAGACCGTGTACTGGATAATTACGAAGGTTCAGTCTACCTCATTCAGGGAATGCAAGACTGGAATGTAGACCCTCACATGGCTGTTCCAGTGATTAATCAACTGAAGGATGCTGGAATTGATGCGAAGGGCTTGTTCGGTCAGTGGGACCACGATTATCCTGACCGACCGGATTACCACTTTGACCGCTCTGGCGAAGGGCGTGGACGCGAAGGATACCCTCAGATGACTCGTTTTGATTGGATGCAGGACTTGCTTGAATGGTTCGACTTCTACTTGCTTGACGAAGGTGAGCAACCTGGACTCTGGATTGAGATTCAGACCAATCAGGGCCAGTGGAGGTTGGAGGACCGTTATCCACCAGAAGGGATGACTACACTTGCTCTTGACTTAGGAGGGGCGCTCTCGAACGTTGCTGGAACTACGAATATTCTGCCTACTGGGTCGACCGGTCCTGTGTACGAGACTGCGCCTCTAGAGGAGGATATCTGGATTGCTGGCTTGCCTCGATTGCATGTTGATGTGACTACCGCCACCATAGGGGGGCAGATCTACGCTGTGTTGGAGGACTGCAATGAGAATGGCTCGTGCATCCACATTGGTCATGCGATCATGGACTTGCGTTACCACGAAGGTGGTACTGAGGAGCAGACTTGGTTACCTCTGTTTGAGACTATCAACGCTAAGATGGAATTCTTCACGATGGATGTACAGGTTGCCGCTGGTCACACGCTGCGGCTGAGCCTCGCTAGCACCGGCGAGGATTACCTTCCTGCCTCGACGAGTTCTGTTGTGACGATTCAGGAAGGAGCCAGCTCAAACCTATTGCTTGACTTGATTGACCCGGCCGAAAAACTCCTCTTCGACCCTCCAACCTGCACGCATACTGCATGCACCGACTGGACAAATTCGACGGCTTGAGTGCTTGGAGTTCGTCGAATCCGGGCGAATCTTCAAGGGATGACTGACTCATCAAGGATTGATGTTAGAAGGAAATGTGAACGAGTATCGTCAAAACCGCCATGAGAATAAATCGGTGAATCCGATTGCCGCAGCTGCCGGTGTAGCCTGCTTCATCCTAGCCTTACCGGCTGCAATAATCGGCTTGCTTGAACTTGTGGATGTATTGGAATGGGGCGATATCGGAATGACCCTCGATTCCATCATTTACACAGGCACGACATTGGCGATCCTAATTGGAAGCGGCCTTTCCCTCACAGGTGCTTTGAATGATACAATGAAAATGGGACTTGGTGGGACTCTGATAGCAGTTTCTTTCCTCGACCTGATTCGACGAATTTCATCCATCAATGAACAACTTGGGTGGTATGGCGATAATTTCTTCCAAGCGATTCAATGGGGTTGGGTTCACGAGCAAATGGAACTCTCATTCCTCGGTATGCTGATTGGTATTTTCATTATGACACGGTGAACCGGTCAAGAGATGTTGTTGAGGCCTCTTTCTAGGTCTGCGATGATGTCCGCGGCCTCCTCTATTCCAATCGAAAGGCGAACCATCCCTGGTGTGATTCCAGACTTTGCTTTGTCCTCATCCGACAC
>JGI26060J43896_10000875_pt1 | contig 11220 bp, 10 predicted proteins | sample MarorgKNORR_S2LV_6_FD_43896 | JGI IMG/M metagenome (IMG submission 43896) | reverse complement strand
GCTTCAAATAATGTGATTTTTTGACCTAGACGACGACCTTCAGTAATAATCCCATAGGCTACTCCAACCCAATAAGAGTCTTTAAGGTGAGGGAATGAAACACATATGTGATGTTTATTATTAACTTGGTTTGATTTTAAAGGAGCATAAATTTGAAGGGGAAGCGTTTCTAGAGAGTTTCTTTTATCTGTCCAGCAATCAACGTCACCGTCTGTACAAGAATAATTGAATACGTTTACGCTTTGAGACCAATAAGCACCTTCATTGGCCTGAGTGGGCGAAATATAACTTATTAAGAACAATAAAAAAAATAAAGACGCGCAAGGAAGCCTTGAATATTTTATGAATATATTTTTAAAATACTCTACTAAAAAGAAAATATAGTTGTCATTTTTAAAAATAGAACTCAATAAACCTCCCTCTAGGTAATTAACTCCGAAACTTTTTGGATATTGGAATATTTAGCAACTGCTTCAGTTCTATTTTTAACATTGAGTTTTTTAAATATTGCTGAAACGTGCATTTTAATTGTTGGAATAGTAAGACCCAATTCAGTTGCAATAGACTGGTTTGAGTTACCAACCTTTATAAGATTAAAGACTTCTTCTTGTCTTTTTGATAGGATGCTGGACTTTTTAATAATATTTGATACTGGTTGGGAGACATCATTCTTGATATCAATTCTTGATTGCAAGACATGCGGAGGAATGTAAACACCTCCAGCCAAGATAAGCTTAATAGCGCTAATAGTAATTTCTGGTAGGGAGGTTTTTGGAATGTAACCTGATGCTCCAGAAGAGATGGCCATATGGATGGAATCAAAATCTTCTTTAACTGAAACAATAACTATTGGGACGCCAGGATGCAAATTGATAATATTGAGGATGCTTTTTTCTCCATCCATTCCAGGCATCATAAGATCTAGAAGCAATAAATCAATAGAAGGCTTTTCTGAGAGAATTTTTATTGTTTCATCAAAGCTATTAGTTTGAAATATATCTGAATTTGGTACAGCCATTTTTACAACTAATTCTAACCCGCCTCTGACTAATGCATGGTCATCCGCTATAACGATTTGATGACGAATTGAATTATCTTGAACTTGATTTTGCATATTTTTTTATTCTCTTAGTAATTGAATTTTAAAGCTTTAATGAGGCATTCTCATTAATTGTACATTATTTTACTGGTTAATAAGAATGCAGGGCTGCATACTTTAATCTCATATACATACTAATGTAAGGTAATAAATAAAATATACATACTTTTGTTGACTAATATATACAATATGCTATACTCACATATACTTTAGACTATGTAAATTTGCTTTAAAAGCGTACCTAGCTTATAAATCAAAGTTTTTTAAAGTACACAAAACAAGTAATGATACTTGTCAAAAAAAGGAGATAAAAATGCAAAAATTTATAAAATTTACTTTAGCATGTTTTTTATCATTAGGATTTTCAACAATGACTCTTGCTGGTCTAGATGAAATTCCAAAAAGTATTACTGATTCAGTGTATAACCCAGATCTAATGGATTCAATGCAGCCATTAGGTGAGAGTGCTTTTAGGGAATGGAAGAGTGACCGCTCTCCACCTTGGACAGTAGGTTATGCAAGTACTTATGCTGGAAATACTTGGCGTAAAGGCGCAATGGACCGGTTATTGAATGAGATCAAGCCAAAATGGCAAGAGCTCGGACTACTTAATGATATTGTTGTTACACAGTCAAATCTNAAAGATTCTTTACAAATCCANCAGATTAGACAGCTAGTTGATCAGGGCGTAGATGCAATTATTATTTGTTGCTCNAACCCGACAGCTCTTAATCAAGCNATTCAGTATGCATTTGATAGAGGCGTTCCCGTCTTTTCATTTACTGGATATACAACATCNCCACTTTCAGTCAGTTCATCAGTTAACTATCATCAGGCAGGATTTGATGTTGGTACATGGATGGCCGAAGAGATTGGTGGCAAGGGTAATGTTCTTGTAGTAGAGGGTATTCCTGGCTATTCTGCTTCTGATTCTCAGAACCGTGGAGTTTTGGATGGTTTGTCTCAATATCCTGGAATTAAGGTTACTGGACAGATTGCCCATATGTGGACATCACAAGTTGGTCAAGCAGAAACACAAAAATGGTTAGCAACTCATCCTGGTCAGCTTGACGGTATGGCAGTTCAGTCTTCTGGTGAAACAGGAGTATTAGCTGCACTTCAGCAATCAGGTCGTGAGATGGTTCCATTATCAATTGGTGGTGAGTTAGGTGCTTTATGTTACTGGCGTAATAATCCAGATTACATAAGTGCGGCAATTCAAACATGGCCTCCGGGTGATGATGTTGAGCTTGGCTGGAACATCATGATGCGCACATTGCAAGGTCAAGGTCCTAAGATTCAATCAATTTTAGTACCACCTCGCAAAATTACTTACTCTGATGTTGAGGCAATGATGGGTACTGATTGTGATAGAGGTTCTACTGGTTGGTACAATCCAGGGATAGATATTTGGGGTGGTAAAGACTATCTTGATAATTTCTTCCTGAGACCTGCGGATCCAGAGGCATACGATCCAAATTCATAAGTAAATAAACTTCATAAAGCCCAGAAACTTTTTTCTGGGCCTTATGGATTTTAAGCTCGACATTTAGTTTTTAGAGTTATTAAAAATATTTTTTAAAATGAATTAAAGATTGAAGTAATAAAAATAGAATTTAAAACCAAGGATATTTTATGAACAGCACATTATTACCAACAGACATTGTAGGAGGTACTTTTTGGCTCCTATCTATGGCAATGTTTGGTGCATCTATTTTCTTTCTTCTTGAAAGAACAAAGGTTGCTACTAAGTGGCATACAACTATGACATTACTAGGTGTGGTAATGCTGGTTTCAGCAGTCTTCTACCACTATATTAAAACAATGTGGGTGGACACTGGTTCAGCACCAATTATTCTACGATATTTAGACTGGATACTCACACATACGATGCAAATTGTTTTGTTTTATGTCATCTTGTCTGCAGTTACAAAAGTTTCATCAGCTTTGTTTTGGAGATTATTAATTGGATCATTAGTAATGGTGATCGGCGAATTTCTAGGGGCAGCTGGTTATATGAGCGCTACGTTAGGATTTATTATAGGAGTTGTGGGCTGGCTTTATATTCTCGGTGAACTATATATGGGAGAAGCAGGACGTGCAAATTTAGAGAGTGGTAATGAAGCCACACATATGGCATTTAATGGCCTCAGATTAATTTTAACTATTGGATGGGCAATTTACCCACTTGGTTATTTTATAAACAATCTTGGGGGCGGTATTGATGTGAATAGCTTAAATATTGTTTATAACTTAAGTGATTTTTTAAATAAAGTAATTTTTGGATTCGTAATTTATAAAGCTGCAATGAATGATACTCAGCTATTAAATGAAAGCAATTAACTATGAAAAATAATACATACAAATTTTATAAGGAGAAATTATTATGACTGGTGCAGATATTATTGCAGCCATTATTCTTACGGCATTAGCAATTGCAATTTTTGTATATTTGCTGCATTGGCTTTATCGCAGATCATCCAAAGAGGTTTCTTTTGTCAGAACTGGACTTAGAGGTGAAAAGGTTATATTAAGTGGTGGAGCATTTGTATTACCAATAATTCACAATATAACTTCTGTTGGAATGCGAACATTGCGTATAGAAGTTAAGCGTGGTGGTGATAAATCATTTATTACTAAAAATAGAATGCGAGTTGAAATAATTGCAGAATTCTATGTACGCGTAACTCCATCAAAGGAGGCAGTATCAATTGCAGCAGGTACTCTAGGTAAGCGAACAATGGAGCCTGAAAGTTTAAGAGAATTAGTCCAAGGTAGATTCGTAGACGCACTAGGTATTGTTGCAGCACAAATGACAATGGAAGAAATACAGGAGAAGAGGGGAGAATATATAAAGGAAGTAAAGGTTATTGTTGCTGAATCTTTAAGTGCGACAGGACTAGAACTTGAAGCCGTTTCTCTAACTAGTTTAGATCAAGCCGGACTAGAGGTTTTTAACCCATCTAACGCTTTTGACGCGGAAGGCCTTACTCAACTTACAGAGCAAATTGAAGCAGGAAAGAAAAAGCGTAATGATATTGAGCAAGATACAACAATAAGAATTAGAGCAAAAAATCTAGAAGCCGAGCAGAAAGCTCTGGAAATTGATCAACAAAGAGAGTTTTCAAGGTTATCACAGGAGCGTGAAATTGCTAAACAGCGAGATAGAGAGCGCACGGATATGGCTATTGAAACCTCAACACAGCAGCGCTTAGCTGAAGAATCCAGAATCCAGTCTGAAGAGGATATTGAAAAAGCACGTATTCAACAACAAGATACAATTGAAGTTGAGCGTTCATTGAGGGAGCATGAGTTAACACTTCAGATTGAAGAGCGAAAAAGATTAAGAAACGAAATTGAAAGACAAACTGAAACTGACATTAAGCAAAAAAATCTTGAGGCTGAAATTAGAGCATTAGATATTCAAAAAGAAAATGAGTTTGCAAGACTTCAACAGGAAGAAGATATTGCTTCTCAAAGAGCAAAACAGAAAACTGAAGTTCTTAAAGTTGAGTCTGAGCAATATATAGAATCTGAACAGGCCCAAATAAAAGCAAATGAAGAAGTTAAAAAGATGGAAATAGATCAAAAGAGATCTCTTGAAATCTCTCGAATTAATAATGATCAATTGTCTCAAGCTTCTGAAATACAAAAGAGAAAAAATCTTGAGATTGAAGAGAAAGATCGTGAGCTTGAAATTATAGCCAAAACTGTAGAAGTATTAAAGGCAGTAGAAAATAAAGAACATATTAGGGCTCAAGTTGTTGTCGCAGAGGAGCAGGTTCAATCAGCACAGGAGGTTGAAGTTGCAGAGCGACAAAAGAAGCTTCAGATAATTAATGCTGAAAAAGAGGGTGAGAGTGAAGCAATACAAATTACCACTCTTGCTAGAGCTGAAAAAGAAGCAGCACAGGAGCAAGAGCAAACTGATAAATATGCTTCTCTTGCAAGTAAGCTTCGATATGAAGTAGATGCAGCAGGAAATTTGATGCTAAATGAGGCTGAAAATGCTCGAAGTGATGAAAGTCGTCAAAGCGATNTAAGAATGGAGATTGCTAAGAATCTTGACTCAATTATTCGTGAAGCTGTTAAGCCAATGGAAAATATTGATGACATAAAAATTTATGAACTTAATGGAATGCCTGGCTTCAATTCAAATAGTTCCAATGGAGATTTTGTTGGACCAGTAAATGGAGGCGGAAATTTTTCTGAAAATGTAGTAAATTCCGCGTTACGTTATCGCGCACAGGCTCCTTTTGTTGACAATCTTCTTGATGAAATTGGAATGTCATCTAAAGAGATAAGCAATATTAAAAACATTCTTGGGGATTATAANAAGGATGAAAAAAAAGGCGACGATATAGAAGGCGATAAAGCCTAAAAAGTTTAACTTTAAATTAATAAAAAATTAAGGAAATATTATGTTGAGAATTACTGGTTATAGCGACAAATACTCTGTTTGTCCTGGAGATAACATACAATTTTATATTAACTCTGAAGATAGTGAAGTTTACGAAACACAAATAGTCCGATTAATACATGGTGATACTAACCCTGACGGACCTGGATACAAAGAAGAAGAAATTCAGGCTGAATGTAATAAAAATTATCCAGGAAAAAATCAAAAAATACATGGCGGCTCTTATGTTATCGTCCCTCAAGATGAGCGTCTTAATTTAGAAAGCTTTACACTTCAGTGTTATATATTTCCAACAACACCTGTTGTTGGTCTTGGTACTCCACAAAAAGGACGCCAGGGNGTTTTAACTAAATGGGTTGAAGAAACTAAAAGTGGCTATGGGCTGTTTATAGACGAGCATAATTGTTTGTCTGTCGAAATAGGCGATGGCAGTGGCCAGATTATGAAGCTTTCAAGTGATAAAAAACTTTTAAGGAAGGTTTGGTATCTTGCAGCAGTTAGTTATGATGCNCGTACAGGTAAAGTTACGTTATTTCAAGAGCCTGTTGTAACATCAACTAATGGCGGATTAGGCCAAGGCTTATTAAATCCAGCAGAAGAAACTACTGCTGTGGTGGAGTCTATTAATAGTATAAAGCCAGGTATCAATGATGCCCCTTTTCTAATGGCAGCAAGTACAAAATATCAGAGGTCAGGAAGNCATATTTCTGGAGGACATTTTAAAGAGGTATTGGAGCCTATAGAATTGCCAGAACAGATTCATACATATAACGGAAAAATAGATCGCCCAAGACTCTCAAGGAGAGCTTTAACTAGGTCTGAAATAGAATCTTTAGCACGTGGGTACCAGGGTTGTAAGGCAGAATTACGTAACGATGTAGTTGGAGCTTGGGATTTTCATGCGAATATAACTACAAANATCGCCTCAACTTGCATAATTGATACGTCGCCTTCTATGTTAAATGGTGTCATTATTAATATGCCTGTTAGGGCTATGACAGGTTTTAACTGGACTGGAGATGAAATTGTTTATCATCATAAGCCTGAAGAGTATGGTGCAATTCATTTTCATGACGANGATATAGATGACGCACGTTGGGAAGTTGATTTTGAACTTAAAATTCCTGATGGCTTAAAAAGTGGTATTTATGCTGCTCGCTTAAGGATTGGTGGTGAAGACTCTCCAGAAACAGAAGATTATATTCCTTTTGTTGTTCGTCCTCCAAAAGGAAAAACTACTTCAAAATTGGCTTTTATTTTGCCTACAAATTCATATATAGCATATTCAAATGATAATCTTTGTACCAACTGTGTTGTAGCTGAGTTATTAGCTGGAAAGGTTCCTGTAATGACTGCAGCTGATCTATATTTAAATGAGCATAGAGAATATGGACTTTCTACTTATTCACTTCATTCAGATGGAAGTGGNGTTTGCTACTCATCAAGACTTAGACCAATTTTAAATATGCGCCCTAAATATCGTCATTGGCTCTCTCCATCTTTATGGCAGCTTAATGGTGATCTTCATCTTGTTGACTGGCTTGAAGAAAAAAACTTTGATTTTGATATTCATACTGATGAAGACCTGCATAGAGAAGGAGTTGGGTTATTAAATAAATATCAAACTGTACTTACTGGAAGTCATCCTGAATATACGTCAGAAAAAATGTTTTCTGCTTACGAAAAATATCAACAAGATGGCGGTCGATGGATTTATTTAGGTGCGAATGGTTTCTACTGGTGTAGCGAGTATCATCCTGATAATACTAACATTATTGAAGTTCGTAAAGGAGAGGCTGGAACTAGAGCTTGGACAGCAAATCCTGGGGAATATAATAATGCTTTTGATGGAAAATATGGAGGCATGTGGCGCGCTCGAGGAAGAATTCCAAGTAAGCTTTGTGGACTAACTTTTACGGCTTATGGTTTTGATGTTTCATCCTACTATGTTAGAGATAAGGATAGTGAAAGACCAGAGACAGCTTGGATAATGGAAGGGGTAGGGAATGGTGAAAAAATTGGTGATTTTGGGCTTGTTGGCGGTGGAGCTGCAGGTGTAGAGTTGGATCGGTATGACATTGAATTCGGAACTCCACATGATTCTTATTTATTAGCGCATTCAGTTGGACATACCAATTTAATGTTGCAAGTTAATGAAGAGATTCACTTTTCTGTTCGAGGATATCACGGAAGTGGTACTGAGAATCCTATGGTTCGAGCTGATATGGTATTTTATAAAACACCAAATGATGGTGGAGTTTTTGCTCCAGGATCTTTGTCATGGTGTGGAAGTCTTTCGCATAANAATTACAATAATAATGTTTCTCGTATTACAGAAAATGCAATAAGAGGATTTTTAAAAGATGGACCTTTGCCTTAATAATATAGATAAGGAGTTATATTAAAATGAATACTAATAAACACCCTAATATGATGGATCCACCTGTTGGTAAGTCAGTAGTTGGAACAAGCACTAAGCCTTTTAATGAATTAGAGAAAAGAGTAATTAGCCCTCTAGATGAGGATAAAGTTAGTGATTTATCAGAATATTTATTTACACTTAATAATAGACACATTGGGCCAATTGCAGGTGCTTATGTTGCAGTTTGCATTGTTGAAGGAAAAGAGTGGTGTGTTGGCCAGTTGAATGCAGATCGAGCAAAGCCATTAATACTTTTTGAAGATAAGATCTTTAACACTCCTGAAGGCGCCCAAATTGAGGCAGGACGATTAAAAGAGGAGCGAGGAGAGTCAGTGCCTTGTCGCAACCATTAATTACAAAATAGGAATATATTATGACAAATAAAGAAAAAGGTGTAATTGCAAACGAATCTTATGCTGAGACAGATGATTATATTACGAGGACTTATGTAATGCCTCTTTTGTTTGATGATGAATCACGCAGAAAATTGATTTCAGAGCACAGAAATAGCCCTGTTGGAACTGCTCCATCAAATGGAAGGGCCGCGATTGAGCATAGTCATGATCTTAGAAAAGTTCTTGATAAATTACGAAGAGCGCCTATGGCTGGCAAATATGTTACTGTTTGTATTCGTATGTTTGAAAAATATAAGATAGGAATTGTTTCAGGAATTCGTGGTGTTCCAGTTGATATACAAGAAGAAATATATTCTTCAGAAGAGGCCTGTGAGCATGCAATTTTTTTAAAAAGAATTGCTAATTTAATGAATCACTACGGTTAGGTTTTGGTTTCTTGTAATCGTCTCTCTTTTTAATATACTATTTTTAATTACAGTAATGATCTTACTGAATAGTCGCTTTCTCCTTCAGAAATATTAACTACGATTACAAGAATCACCAATTCAAAACTTAAATCAAGTTAGAGTATTACAAAGCCAATTAATTCAATAGGTTGTATGCCAAGCTCACAATGCTAAACAGCACTATCTGGTGAGTTAGATAGATAATTAGAGCATGCTTTCCGATTACTTCAAGCCAATTTAATCGAAAATAAATATTTTCTGATAATAAGGATTGTGCCCTAGATAAATTCCAATAAAGACAAAAGATAGCCACGGGAATAGAGGGTAATAATCAATACTACCAAGTGGTAAGTAAGGTTCAAGGAAGTATGAAATAAAACTAAGGTTAGGTTGATCAAAAATCGCACCAATCAGAATTAGCGCAGCAATTAGCAAGGAGGTCTTAGGAAGATTTACAAAAGAAATTGCTATGATAGTAGAAAACCAAATTAAATGCAGGATTCCAAAATAGACCCATCCATCAGGAAACATTACGTAAGTTCCAGCTGAAACAAAAAGAGCAGCAATTCCTAAATATAATAAGCGCTTAAGGAATTTTTTAAACTTAATGCCTTTGCCATGAGCAATAACCAAGCTAATTCCAACAGCGCTCAAGAAAAGAAAAACAATTAAGCAGCGCCATGCTATCCCAGCCCAATGAGTAAATAATGGAATATCAGAAAAGCCAAAAGAATTGAGATCATAGATAAAGTGAAAGGCAATCATCATAATGATTGCAATGCCGCGCATTAAATCAAGTGCTGAATCTCTTGTATTGATCATCAAATAAATTTACTCAAACACTTGAGAGACATAATTTTTATCGATTGTTATGACGGACTCATCAAGGAGCTCAAGACATTTCGGTACAGCTAAAAAAACTGCTCCAAGACATACAGAAATTGCTACTGGCTTGCCTGGAAGATTGATAATTAAGCTGTTACCTCGAGTGCCTGCGATTTGCCGTGAAAGAATTGCTGTAGGAACGGTCCTAAGTGAAACAATCCTCATTTGCTCTGCAAATCCATCAAAGATTCTTTCACAAACCTCTTTAGTAGCCTCGGGCGTTACGTCTCGAGTAGTTGGACCAGTTCCACCTGTTGTAAGAATTAAATTGCAACCAAGATTGTCACTCATCTCTTTGAGAGTTTTCTCTATTAAAGGCTGCTCATCTTCAATTATTTTTGAAACTTCCTCATATGGGCTAGTTACTGCTTTTGATATCCATTCCTGCATGGCAGGTCCACTAATATCTTCATAGATTCCTCGCGCTGCTCTATCAGAAATAGTAAGGAATCCAATTTTAATTTTAGAATCGGTCATATAATCTTCTAGCCTCCAGTAACGGGCGGGAAAAAAGCCACCTCATCATCTTCTTTAACAATGGTATCTGACGCCGCCATTTCTTGATTAACAGCGCACAAAATGTTATTTGGAAAATGTTCACTCCCGTGTTTTTCAATAAGTTTTTGCTTGATAAAAGATATTGAAACTGGGGCGTCAAAGTTCATCAAGTCATGACTTGTCTTTAAGTTTTCTTTTAGGGAGGCAAAGTAGATAATTTTCATCCACCAATCTCCACCATTTGACTGCTACTAATATTATCAATTACGGAGTCAAAGAAATGTTTTTCTGGTTTTTTTGTTATGGCGTCAACGATTAATTGCTTAATTTCTGTATCAGTCATTCCTGATCTAAGGGCATCACGAAGTGATACTGAGTCTTTTTGACCAAGGCATAAAATTAATTCACCTTTAGCCGTTAATCTGACGCGGTTGCAGCTACTACAAAAATTATTAGACACAGCTGATATTGTAGCTACACTGGTGTTGGTGCCTTTAATGTGGAGAGCTTTTGCAGGTCCATCAGTTTGCTGAGCTTGCTTGGATTCAAGTTTACTTCCAAACCTTTTAAAGACTCTTTCAAGAATATCTTTTTCACTATAGTGTCTATCGACTGCCTCAATGCCAGCAAGCCCAATAGGCATGGTCTCAATAAAACGAATATCAATTCCTCGATCAATAGCAAAATCTATCATGGACTCAATTTCATCATCATTAACACCTTTCATGACAACCATATTAAGTTTGATAGGATGCATTCCAGCCGATATTGCTGCATCAATTCCTTTTATTACTGTAGCTAAGTCACCGTCCCTTGTAATTTCTTTAAAGCGCTCTGGGATAAGAGAATCAATTGAAATATTTGCTCTATTAACACCATTCGCCTTTAACTTGGAAGCTAGTGGAGGCAAAAGATGCGCGTTAGTGGAAAGTGGAATATCAGTAATACCAGGAATTTCTCCAAGCATTTTAGTTAAATCAAGAATATCTTTTCGAAGGAGGGGCTCTCCACCCGTAAGGCGCACCTTTGTAACTCCTAGCTCTGAAAATAAACGAACAATTTTTGCAGTCTCCTCAAAAGAAAGGACCTGAGAT
>JGI26060J43896_10000874_pt1 | contig 11222 bp, 8 predicted proteins | sample MarorgKNORR_S2LV_6_FD_43896 | JGI IMG/M metagenome (IMG submission 43896) | reverse complement strand
AAGCTGAATTACACGGGTCAGGATGGCGCTGAAGCAAAGCCATGGAAAGGAATTTGGGCTGCAGGACAAGGATTAGGATGCATTAATAAAGTACAACCGGCTGCTCAATTGGTGGATGACCTTGTCGCCGAATACTCGGTAGCCTCAAAACGAATTAAAGCAATAAGCAATCTGTAATTGCTGAGGAAATCTTAGACGACGAACCCAAGTTTTTTCCGGGGCCTCGCATGGCTGAAGCAAGGGTATAGTTGGTTAGTAGCCGTCTCACTCATCTCAATGATTTACCAGCCAATCCATACTGTAAGTCTTGAAGTGGCGAACTGCACTTGCTTGACAAGGTCTAGTTAAGCAAGTTAAATGCAGGCGGTTTTAGATTATTGATTCAGCTTTAAATTTGCGCGTTTGGGTGCAGAAGGGCTGATGCGCGATACGATTGAACATACTTTCAACCATTGGCCAGCGTAAAACAGACCTAACAAAAAATGGAGATTTAATGGCAGGAAGTCTCTTTTTTTCGTTAAGGTGGTTGTTCGGCAAAAATTTTTGAGGTGGTTGCTGCTAGTTTTATAGAAATTGCTGCTGCCAAAACTGAGAAATCTCCGAGGATCAATCGTGCAAACCAATTCTGACGAAGTGGAACAAGCTTACCCGAGTCCGACGCGCGCTTGGTACATGGTGATACTTCTTACCATTTTGTACATGTTCTCCTTTCTCGATCGTACAATAATTGTGCTTCTGATTGAGCCGATCAAAGCTGACTTGGGACTAAGCGATACACAGCTGAGCCTCCTTTATGGCTTTGCGTTTGCGCTTTTTTATACTTTCTTAGGAATACCAATTGCACGCATGGCTGATCGGCGTAATCGTCGCACCATAATTATGTGGGGTGTGGCCATTTGGAGCGTGATGACAGCTATCTGTGGGATTACGCGAAATTTTGGCCAATTGTTCATTGCGCGCATGGGCGTCGGCGTTGGAGAAGCGGCGCTTTCCCCTGCGGCCTACTCGTTAATTTCTGACTCATTCCCTCCAAACGAGCGAGCCAGGGCCATGAGCGTCTATACAATGGGGCTCTATCTAGGTGTTGGTTTTGCGTTGGTGCTTGGAGGTGTTGTAATTGAGTGGGTTGCAAGTATCGGCACAGTGGAGCTACCGTTATTTGGCGAAATTCGTGCATGGCAGGCTACCTTCTTAGCGGTGGGATTACCTGGCTTGTTGTTAGCAGGCTTGATGATGACCGTGCGCGAACCCCTGCGCAGAGAGCTAGGTAGTTCGCAGGTTGGCAAAGAAATAGACCAGGTGAGTTTGCGTGAAGCAACCGACTGGTTTGCGAAGCGCTGGCGGTTTTATTTTGTGTTCTATGGTGCTATGTCCTGTTTGGTGCTTTATTCCTATTCACTGACGGCGTGGACACCGTCATTCTTTATTCGAACTTACGCTTGGACGTCTTTAGAAGTCAGTCGCTACTATGGTTTGGTTGTCTTGGTTTTCGGCCCTGCGGGTATTTTATTTGGAGGATGGTGGGCAAGCCGCTGGTCTGCACGGGGTGATACTATTGCCAATGCACGCATGGTCGTTGTGTGTTTTGCACTGCTTGTGATCCCGGCGAGTGGATTAACCTTGCTTAACGATCCCTTCCATGCCCTTATTTTGATGGCATTAGTCAAGTTTGTAAGCGGGTTACCTCTGGGAATCGCAGTTGCGGCAATGCATGAAGTGACTCCGAACCGTCTTCGCGCTCTAGCGGTAGGGTTTTATATGTTTACTATTAATCTGATTGGCTTAGGTACCGGGCCGACAACAGTTGCTTTGTTAACCGATTATTTATTCCGCGACCCAGAGATGCTGCGTTACTCCATGGCTATAGTAGGTGCGGCGACAAGCCTGATTGGATTGATTCTGTCGCTATACGCGCTGCGGCAATTTCGTCATCAAAAAGAAGTATTTAAACTATAGGTTCAGATTCTTGATTTGAGTATTAGGGTTGTGCCTTCAGCCATCGAAAGATGACAGCGGCGAGTTCTGTCGGGCGCTCAAGCGGGAGCATATGGCCGCACTTTTCGATGGTTTTATAGCTTGCACCTGGAATCTCCTGAGCCATCTTTTTCTGGAGACCTGGGGGAATCAGGCGGTCTCCAGCGGCGCTAATGACCAGCGTTTTCGCCGCCAGAGTTGCCAGCCTTGAGCTGCTGTTTGGTCGAGCTATACAAGCCAGAGTATGATTAATAAATCGATTGGTTCCGTACTCACGTAGCATGTCAAGAAAGCTAGATTGTAATTTGGTGTTGTCTAGTGATGACTTATCAAAAAAGATTGGCAATTGGCTTAGCATCATTTCTTCATGTTGGCCTGTCTCTGCTTTCTGAATTGCGTTGCGCCGAAAAGCTACAGTTTTCTCGCTGTCAGCGATTGCTGATGTGTTGACAAGGATTAATCCAGCGATTCGCTCTGGTGCAAGCGCTTGCATTGCTAGCGCTACATAGCCACCGAACGAAAAGCCGCATAAGTAAAATTTGGCCGGTAAATCTGTTAATAAATCGGCTGCGATTGCTTCAACGCTTGGTAGGTCGCTACATTCAATCGCAGTTATTGCACCTGAATCTAAGCCAAGGGCTGTGAGTTGTGAGGTCAACGGTGTCCATAACGCGGTCGTGTTGTTTAAGCCGGGTAGGAGTATCAGGTTCACAATGACTCCTCGTCAAATAACGATTTCAATTTACGTCGAAGTACTTTGCCAGTTGCGTTCATTGGTAGCTCGGCGACAACACGAATTTTTTCAGGTAGCTTGAAAACAGCCAGCCCAATTCCTCTTAGGTAGTCCGTTAAGTCGGCCAAAACAATGCTTTGGCCTGGCTTGGCAACAACTACCGCCCCGATCCTCTCACCTAGCACTTCGTCATCGAAACCCGTCACCACTGCTGCGGCGAGTTTTGGATGTCCTGCAAGTAATCTATCTATCTCATCAGGTGATATATTCATCCCTCCACGGACGATAATATCTTTTGAACGCCCTACGAATTTGTAGAACATCGACTTGGTTGGATCATCAGCGATCTCAAAAACATCACCGGTTCGAAAATATCCATCGTCGGAAAATACAAGTGCATTGTCTTGTTCAGATTCCCAGTAGCCGTCGAATATTGATGGACCGAAAATTTCTAATTCACCTGCTTTGCCGGGGGATAAAATTTCAACTCCTGTGTCGATATCGACAAGACGGGTTTTGGTCATCTTTGAGACTCGACTAGCCCAACGGATTCCCTCTAGGCCGTAGCGTGGAAAGTAAATTGCACGGTCGGCAGGNCTGGGTAAATCATCGATGTTTGAGGACATGCACATGCCTTCATTGGAGCCAAAAAGATTTGAGACGGGGATATTGTAGTCATCCTGAAAAGAGGCAACCATCCACTCCGTGAGCGGCGCTCCACCGGAACCAATCGCTCTTAAGCTGCTTAGGTCTGCAGCAGACATAATCTCGGGCTCTTTGAGGAGCATGTTTAGCACTGCCGGCGCGGCCACGCTGTAAGATATTTTTTCATCAGCTATTTGTTGTAGGAAGAGTTTAAGTTCAAACGGATGATGCAGCACTAATGTGTTGCCACTGAGCAGCCAGGGGAATAAAAAGCCGCCTATTCCAGCCATGTTAACCATTGGAAAGGGGTTCAGCAGTATGTCATCTTGGGTCATCTTGGTAGCATCTAAGCTCGAAATTCCTGATACGAGCCAGTTGTTGTGGCTACGTGGTACACCTTTTGGCGAGCCTGTTGTTCCCGATGTCCAGCAGATGGTCAATATGTCGTTTGCCGATGGAGTGCGTTCGCCAACGTAGGCTTGCCATGCTGACGAAGGTTTGTGCGGCGCCAAGTTTAGGGCGACTCGGTCTGTTGCTATCTGATTGCCGAAACTAAAAATTGGGCATTGATTGGTAAAGATCCGGCCATGGGATTCAGCTAGGTTCTTTGATTTGAAGTTCGATAGAGTGACGAATGCAGCAGGTGATAGTTTTTCGATCGTTTGATTTAGCTCATGTGGTCCGTATTGAACAGGGACTGGGCTGAGAATTGCGCCTAACCGCGCCAATGCCAAGTAGGTGATGGGCAGTTCAACAATGTTTGGTAGCTGCACAACGACTTTATCATTTTCTTGGATGCCACCCTGAAAGAACAGATCAGAGAGGGAATCAATGCATTCGCCCAGCTGCTTGTAACTAAATCGCTGGGGTTCGCCGTCGGTAATGGCGCTGCGGTTGGCGGGGTCTACTAACGCCAAGTGGTCGGGCCTTTTCGCAGCTGCTAGAAAAAAGTCGTAAAGGGTTTTCTCGCCCCACCATCCCGCGTGGGTGAATTCGTCTATACGCTGCTGTGGCGACGTCTGCATAGGGTATTCTCTTGTTGTCGGTGTTTCAATTAAGTCTAGTTAGGGCGCATATATAATACAATCGCGAATCTTCTATCCTTTGCATGATAAAAAAACTTACGCGAAAATAGACCTAGATTAGGCATTCAAGAGCTTGAACTTGCAGTCCTTGAAAATCAAGAATATAGTAAAGTCTACTTAAAGAAGCATCATTTTTATGGGCGTGGAATTCTGAGACACCACTGGAGAGCGATTTATGAGTCAAGCTAGCAGCCAAGAGTCAGGTCGTCTAATTCGACAGGCAGAGGCAGAGTTGCCTCTTACTTTCAGAAATACCGAGCCATATTCGCCAGCAGGATTGCCGCCAGACGGAGCGCCAGGCTGGATTTGGGAGGTTGACCACCCTTACCTTCATGGGCTTTTTGCGCCGGTAGACACAGAAGTCTCTGCAGATGATCTAGTAGTTGAACAAGGGGAGATTCCCCAAGACCTCTATGGAATGTACATAGTTAATGGTCCCTCACAGCGATTCAAGCCGCTGTCAAAATATCACTTCTATGATGGCGACGGCATGCTTAATGCCATTCGATTTAAAGACGGAAAAGCCTCATATTCCTCTAAGTGGATTAAGACATTTGAATTCAATGAAGAAGAAAAAGTAGGTAAAAATGTATGGCCTGGACTAGCTGGCCCGTTTAACCATCATTTGCCTCATTCACCGATAAAAGACAATTCTAATACGGACATTATCTTTTATGGTGGCAAACTACTTAGTTTATGGTACCTGGCAGGAACCCCGTACAGTATCGATCCTATTTCGTTAGACACACACGGACCAGAGAATTTCAACGGTGCACTAACACATAATCTCTCAGCCCATAGTAAGGTTGACCCGCGAACAGGCGAACTACTGTTTTTTAATTATCAAAATAAAGAGCCGTATATGAGTTATGGGGTTGCCGATAGTTCCGGAAAAGTGCTGTTCGATATACCCATCGATATTCCCGGCGCACGTTCACCTCACGATATGGGAGTTACACGCAACTACACTGTGTTGCATGATTTACCTTTTTTCCAAGATTCGAAAATATTTAAGGAGAACAATCGCCGTGTGGTGCGTTTTCATGAAGATGTTCCAGCACGTTTTGGTGTAATTCCCCGACATGGTCAGCCTAACGAAATCCGTTGGTTTGAAGCTGAACCCTGTTATGTATTGCACGTAGTGAACACCTGGGAAGAGGGAAATGAAGTTGTGATGGTTGGCTGTCGTCAACCGAACCCGGGAGGTAAGCGAGACAAAAGTGAGGCACCACTGCATGCACAACTTGCTGAGCGCCGTCGAACGCACGAGCTTCATGAATGGCGTTTTGATTTAAGTAAAGGGAACACCCGCGAACGCGTGCTTGATAATACCAATACAGAATTCCCCACTATTAACGGTAAGTTCCTTGGAGAGAAAACACGCTTCTCTTACAACCAGCTCCTTCCACTTCCTGACCCTGATGGTGGAGTGAGTGGTCGCTGCCAGACTTTTGATGCGTTATTCAAATATGATGTCATCGATGGCAGTTACCAGCGCTACGACTACGGTCAGAGGCGATGCGGGAGCGAAACTCATTTTGCGCCTAAGAAAGGCTCCGGTCTCGATATGGAAGAAGATGATGGCTATCTGATTACTTATGTTCATGATGCGAATGATTGGGCATCGCGCTGCTTAATTTTTGATGCCAAGGATATCGAGCAGGGACCTATTGCAGTGGTGCGTATGCCGCGCCGTTTCAATATTGGTTTTCATGCCAAATGGGTGGGTGGTGAAGAGCTGGGTCTATAAGAATGCTGCAAGGGGCGTTAAATCTTGACGCCGCTAAGCTTTTGCTGGCCCCAGACGCACGTCTACCATGTTCAGACGATCGTTGCAGTGACTGCACACGGTGACAAACCCGTCGATCGACCCACACTGGTTGTGTGTGATTATATCTGCCGGGCCATCATGACCCGCCAACCAGCGATCACCCCACTGAATTAGTGACACAATAATGGGGTAAACATCATCTCCCATAGGTGTTGTTTCGTAGTGAAATACTCTCTTATCAATTGTGCTCTGGGTTTGCGTCAGCAAATTGAGTGACATCAGTATTTTTAGCCGTGTGGCCAAGACATTATTTGAGATATCAAGTGCTTTTTGTAAGCTATCAAACGTCGTCATGTTACTAATGATCGCGTTTAGTACCAGCAGACTCCAACCGTCACCAACAATGACAGCAACCATGTCTTCTACACCTTTGGATTGAAACTGATTGACGATGCGTTTTCGCCTAGTGGTAGGTGCTGGAATTTTTTTTTGCGGGAGACGCGCAGTTAAAGAAACACTGTCCGCAGTGAGCGGGTTTGCACATTGACGACACACCATTCTTGGGGATGTGGGATGGTTGCAACTTACATGAAATAGTTGTTCCGGGAGGTTACGTGGGATTTCTGACCAACGTTTATGCCATTCCCAGATCGCCAAAATCATGGCGTATAGATCTGTGCCTTTGGGCGTCAAACGATATTCAAAAATGAGACGTCGATGTTGTACCGGCTTCTTGTAAAAAATCTGATCGCTAACCAATTGTCGTAAACGAAGAATTAAAGTTTGGCGCGGGATACCCAGGCGAGTTTGAAATTCTTGAAATTGTCGTATACCCAAAAAAGATTCTTTCAGGATATGCAGGGTCCACGGATCGCCAATCATGNTGACTGTTTGCGCCAACGAAATGGGGACGTCCCGATCTTTCATTCGTGGTCCCCAGTCTCAGATAGTGTTGCTCTCAANAAGCATNGATGGTCTAGGGGCAATTTGGTTGCTTCGTCCTGATGANCAAGTAATAGTCTAGCTGAAATGAAGTGATCATAATAACGAACGCAAGGTACAGCAGACAATATCTATAATAAAGCGATACTTTTTGTGAGTAGAGCTAATTTCGCCCAGCCTAGCAATATCATCGTCGTGAATCTATCTTCAGCAAGCTCAAATCCGGAAGGGGATATCCTTTCCAAGAGAGCTTGACGTATGCATGACGAAGCCCCGACTATCACTCCTCATAGATACTTCAATTGTTTTGCGAGCGGGATGCGGTCAGTTTCAAGGTATTCATAAACCACTTGACGATTTTATGACTGAAGCTAAGCGATGGAAATCTTGGACAGAGCTAATTAGCTATAAAGAAGGCGTTCATCGTTTCGATATTCTGGACGATTCTGCTGAGCCCCAAGAATGTGTAAGAGCTGTATTAAGTTTTTTATAGTAGCACCTATTGATTGAGGCTACATAGCAATGATTAGAGTAGGGAGGGATTGCCAGACTCTTCCCGATTCTTCAGCAAAGCGGCACATAAATGGACCTAGGCCGGCTTTCAGATTATTCTTCCTCTTCCTTAATAGTCCTAAAGCTTAATTTGATATGAATTCTTTTATTTCTAGCATTAAAAAAATAACTGCCTGTTTGGCGCTACTTGCTTCTATGATTCTCTTGACCCAGAAATCATTGGCCCAAGAATTAGGTGACCACCAATACACTACCGATGCGATCCAAGCCGGATCCCGTGTCTATACCCAGCAATGTGCTCTCTGTCACGGACCTCAAGGTGCCTTGGTGGATGGGGTGGATTTACGCCGTGGGCAATTCAGAACCGTGCAATCTGATGACGATTTGCGCAACGTTATTACCAATGGTGCTGCAGAAGGTCAGATGCCTGCCTTTAGTCTCCGTGCTGAGGAACTGAATGGCATAGTTGCGTTTATTCGCGCAGGTTTTGATCCAGATGGCGTAGCTGTTCGCATTGGCGATCCTGTGCGAGGAAAAGAACTATTTAATGGTAGAGGAGATTGTTCCAGCTGCCATCGGGTTAATGGAACAGGTCCCAGAACTGCGCCGGACCTCAGTTCAATTGGAGTTGTAAGGACACCTGCATCACTACAAAGAAATATGTTGGACCCGGCTACAGCGCTGCTTCCCATTAATAGACCTATCCGCATGGTGACGAGAAATGAAGAAACCATTGTCGGTCGACGGTTGAATGAAGATACTTACACAGTGCAGGTAATCGATTCCCAAGAACGACTGCGTTCAATTAGAAAATCAGATTTGGTGAGTTATGAGATAAGTGACGCGCCATCGAAACAGCCAACAACCTTAAACAGTGATGAAGTCGCCGACGTCATCGGTTACTTACTGACATTGCGAGGCCTGTAATGAAATTTCTTAATAAACTCCCACTATTTCTTTTTGCTGTTAGTGGATTACTCGCTACTCATACATCTGTCGCGCAAGTTCCCTATGAAAGAATTCTAAATGCGGCAGATGAACCGGAAAACTGGTTAACCTATAACGGCGGCTATTCTGCGCAACGTTATAGCGCGCTGGATCAGATAAATAGTGATAACGTAAATACTCTAGAATTAGAATGGGTTTTGCAGAACCAGGTTTTTGGTGCTTGGCAATCCAACCCCATTATCGTTGATGGAGTTATGTATGTAACAGAGCGGCCTAACAGTGTCATGGCCGTTGATGCAGTTACTGGACGAGTGTTCTGGAAATATCGACATGTGCCTGCCGAGAATTCACTCGTATGTTGTGGTGCGAATAACCGTGGCGTAGCTGTACTTAATGACAAAGTTTATATGGGTACCCTCGATGCGCGGCTCGTGGCATTAGACCGTGTAAATGGTGAAGTACTTTGGAATGTGGAAGTAGGGGATGTTGATCTTGCCTACTCTGTCACTATGGCCCCGCTGGCGGTTAAAGACAAAATAATTGTTGGTGTNGGTGGTGGTGAATTTGGTATTCGCGGCTACGTGACTGCTTTCGATGCTGAAAGTGGTGAACAAGTTTGGAAGACCTATACGATTCCAGGTCCAGGTGAGCCGAACCACGACAGTTGGCAAGGAGATGATTGGGAACACGGCGGTGCACCGGTTTGGATTACGGGGTCATTCGACCCGGAACTCAATCTTACCTATTGGGGAGTAGGTAACCCAGGTCCTGATTGGAATGCTGGACAGCGACCTGGAGATAATCTTTATTCTGATTCTGCAATAGCCTTAGATGCTGACACTGGCGAATTGAAGTGGTATTTCCAATTCACGCCGAATGATGCCTATGACTATGATTCCGTGCAGGTCCCGATACTAGCAGATATAGATTTTCGGGGAACACCGACCAAGGTAATGATGTGGGCAAACCGCAATGGTTATTTTTATGTGTTAGACAGGGTTACCGGAAAATTCCTCGAAGGTAAACCTTATGTAACAGTGAATTGGTCAAGTGGCCTTGATGAAAACGGTCGTCCTATCCCAACTCCACAACCAGAGGGAATGCCAACGTTTCCTGGAAATCAAGGTGGTACAAATTGGTATCCACCTTCCTATAGTCCAAGAACTGGTTACTTTTATTTTAGTGCTTGGAAAGACTACGCCACGATTTATCGATCGGAAGAGTCCGAATATATTCCAGGGCGGGCTTTTCTTGGGGGTGGTTTCTCTGTTTTAGCACCAGCGCCGGGTGCGCCGACTATAGGTATTGGTCGTACTAATCCGATAAATAACTGGACTAATGAAGTTGGTCATGCCTCATTGAAGGCCATGGATCCGCAAACTGGAGAAGCAGTTTGGTCCTATGACCAATTCGACGTTAGTGATAGTGGCATGCTTACCACCGGTTCTGATTTATTGTTTACCGGCGGCAGAGAAGGTTACTTTCATGCCATCGATGCCCATACTGGTGATTTGCTGTGGAACGTAAATCTTGGCGGACAAATTGTAATGGCCCCAGTTACATTCATGGTAGATGGCGTGCAATATGTTTCGGTGATTTCAGGTAACTCGTTGTCGACGTTTGCTTTACGTAATTAGGATTTCTCGTGATTAGGCTGAGTAAGATAGTTTTTGTAAGCGGAGCGCTTGTCTGTGCAAGTGCAACTTTGCTTGCTCAGTCGACTCCGATGAGTATACCAAGCACTAACTACACCTTGGATGAAAGTTTTTTCAAAATGCCAATGAATCGAGCGATAGGTTCTGTTGCCGGCATATTTATTCATCCAGACCAGTCAAGCATCTGGCTGTTCGATCGGTGCGGCGCTAATAACTGCGTAGGTTCGGATCTCGCGCCGATTATGCAATTTGATCTGGCTGGAAACTTACTCCAAAGCTTCGGTCAGAACATGTTCATTCGTCCTCATAGTAATTTTGTCGATAAAGAGGGCAATGTCTGGGTTGCCGATGGTGAAGGGCCGAATGGAAAAGACTCCAGACGGGATGGCAAAGGCCATCAAGTATTTAAATTTAGTTCTTCAGGCGAGCTCTTAATGACCTTGGGCAAAGCCGGTCAGCCTGGTGACGGTCCAGATGAATTCAATCAACCTTCTTCAGTTTATGTAGCGCCTAATGGTGATATTTTCGTTGGCGACGGGCATGGAGGAGCATCCAATGCCCGCATTATGAAATTTGATGCCACAGGAAAGTTTCTATTAAACTGGGGTAGCCGCGGAGAGGAGCCAGGTAACTTTCATACTCCCCATGCTTTGGCGATGGACTCTCAAGGCCGCTTGTATGTGGGAGACCGCGGCAATAATAGATTGCAGATTTTCGATCAACAAGGAAATTTTATTGACCAGTGGCGTCAGTTTGGTCGGCCCAGTGGCATGTATATCGATGACAATGACATACTCTATGTCACCGATTCTTCTTCAAGTCCTCAAACTAACCCCGGCTTTGAGCGAGGTATTCGTATCGGGAGTGTCCATGATGATGGAGAAGTCCTTGAGTTTATTGATGATCCTTCAGAAGTTGGAACCCAAGAGGGTGTAATCGCCGACGCAGAGGGCAAT
>JGI26060J43896_10000864_pt1 | contig 11250 bp, 12 predicted proteins | sample MarorgKNORR_S2LV_6_FD_43896 | JGI IMG/M metagenome (IMG submission 43896) | reverse complement strand
ACTTTTAATCTATTATTAAATTTATAAAGATTGAATATCTATTTCATCAAAAACAGAATTGAGATCCCCTGTTCCTACAAGCCTATACTCATAATCAAAACCAAAATCCTTGGCATACTGCTTAGCATCTTTTTGCCATTGCTCATTTTCAGTTTGCGCTAAATATACCAGTTTTTTATAATGCTCAAAGTAAACTTCAAAAAGCTCAGGATGTTTATCAAGACCTAGACCTTTAATCATAATTCTATGAAAGTTTTTAACTAGATAATCTGTTAAATAAAAAGTCCCTAACTCTTCTTCTGATAACTGTTCAAAAACCTCAGAGCCAGCAAAAAATTCATAGCAATGAGCTCCATCAATTCGCTTTGCGTCATATTTCTCTATCACTCTATCAAGAGCACCCCCTGTTCCACAATCAGCATAGGCGATATAAATATCCTCATAAAGATGTGCATTCTCAGATAAGTAATCTTCAACTCCTGGTGCTATTAATTGGGGTGAGTTATGCCAACTCGCTGGTAAACACTGCAAATTAACTTTTTCTGATAAAGTGGGGTTTTGTTTTATTAATCTAAGAAGGTCATATACTAGTGCACCGCAGCCTAAAACTAATCTTTTTTTAGCTTTATCTGAATTTTTCTTATCGATGACCACGCTTTTTATCCATACCACGTACGTACTCTTCAGCCATTTCAGCACTTCGAGCAGCGTCACGTCCATAGGCAGGAACACCAATTGAATCTGCAAATTCTTGATTCAGAGGAGCACCTCCACACATTATATGTGTATCTTTACGCATACCTCTTTTTTCCATCTCTTCAACAACAACACCCATATAAGGCATAGTTGTCGTTAAAAGTGCAGACATACCCACAATAACAGGCTCATGCTCATCAATAGCTTCAAGATAGTTTTCAACTGGATTATTAATACCTAAATTAATAACCTCAAAGCCTGCACCTTCACACATCATTGCAACTAGGTTTTTACCAATATCATGAATGTCACCTTTAACAGTTCCAATTACAAACTTACCTAAAGAAGTGTCTTCAGCTGATTCAGCCAGAATAGGTCTTAAGATTTTCATACCACCCTTCATCGCACCAGCACACTTCAAAACCTCTGGGACGAATAAAATACCATCACGGAAATCCACACCTACGATTTTCATACCACCAACTAGTGCCTCACCCAATACATCATTTGCATCCCAACCACGGTTAAGGAGTATATTAGTGCCTTCAGTAACCTCTGCATCTAGACCATCATAAAGGTCATCTTGAATTTGTTCTACAAGCTCTTTATCATCTAAATCATTTAAATCAAAATCTTCTTCTTCACTCATGATAATTCCTTCAAAAAAATTTGTAATTTAGGCTACTAAAAACCCGAAAGATACCTTGATTTATTTTCGGTGTCAATCATTAAATTTACATTTGAAAAAATTTATACAATTTGTATGACTTTTTAGAACCGATTTCCCTTTAATATAATGGTATTAAGAGCTATATTTTTTTTAAAAAAATGGCATAAATAACAAAACATTTATAGGCAATTAAACGAAAGAATGCATAAAGTTTTCATAAATTTGTTTGGCACAACTCAGACATTGATTCATATTTTTATCTGTATTTTTTTTAAGACCTAATAATGCATCATTTCCTAGTGTATTTGTAAGTGCCTCAGCATACTCGGGAATTGCCCCCCAATTATCTACTGTATCAGGCTCAATCTCGACATGATATTGCATTGACCAAGCATTTTCTCCAATTCTCATTGCCTGAACTGAGCATACATCTGACTTAGCTAAAATAACTGCTCCCTCTGGAGCCTGAGCAACTTTTACTGAGTGCCACTGAAGGCACTTCTGAGTATGGGCTGTTCCTTTAAAAAGTGGATCTTGTTTTCCTGCTTCAGTAAGTTCAATTTCAAGTACACCAATTTCTGGTATTTTCTGGGGTCCACATGTACCCCCAAGGGCATCTGCAAGTAACTGGTGGCCAAGACAAAGACCTAAGTATGGTTTTCTTAGATCACTTACCCATTCTCTAATTGCTGCTTTTTCATCAATAAGCCATGGATACTCCTCAACATCCCAAACATCCATTGGGCCTCCCATAACCCAGAGTGCATCATAATTATCAAAACTAGGAATTTTATCACCTCGATGCAAATAAATAGCATCCCACTCAACCCCATCATCAGCCAAGAACTTTCTCAGTGAGCCTGGATGTTCACAATCAACGTGTTGAAAAACAAGTATTCGCACCTCTTAACTCCTAACTTAATATTAACATTTATAAGGTTATATTAATACTAATATAGGAGCCCGTCAAATAATTATGGTTATACTGTCGATAGTTTTAAAGTTAATATAAAAATGCAACAATATAGAAAATTATTCAGTATTGCTATCATTCTAGCTTGCGTTCTTCTAGCTATTAATTTTGGATTTAGATCTTCACTTGGTCTATTCTTAAAACCTGTTTCAGAAACATTTGGATATGGACGGGAAATTTTTGCATTCTCTTTGGCACTTCAAAATCTATTGTGGGGATTATCTCAACCATTGGCTGGAGCCTTTGCAGATAAGTTTGGGACTACAAGAGTTATAGTTGTTGGTTCTATTCTCTATTCTCTAGGACTTTATGTTACAGCTACTGCTGATAGCTTTATCAGTCTTCACATAGGAGCTGGAATACTAATAGGGATGGGAATTGCAGGTACAGGATTAGGTGTTGTTCTTCCAGCTATGGCAAGAATGGTTAGGCCTGAAAGAAGAGCCTTTGCTCTTGGTGTTGGAACCGCTGCTGGTTCTGCTGGACAATTCTTTTTTATACCTGTAGCTAGGGAATTTCTTGTTGCTTATGGCTGGCAAATTGCACTTATAATTATGGCGGTTGGTGCTCTATCAATGATTCTTTTTGCTCCTGTATTTAGGGGTGATGCTAAAAGTAATATTAATATTGACAATGAACCATCTCAAAATCTTAAAGAAGCACTAAGTGAAGCATCAAACCATATTCATTACTGGCTTCTAATTGCAGGATTCTTTGTTTGTGGATTTCAACTAGCATTCATTACTGTTCACATGCCCTCTTACCTAGCAGATAAAGGCTTTGATAGTTCTATTGCAGCGATAAGCTTATCAATTATTGGTCTATGTAATATTATAGGATCTTTAGTTTCTGGTCATCTTTCTGGTATTTACTCAAAAAAATGGATACTTACGTTTATTTATGCAGCTAGGTCCATTGTTATAGTTTTATTTCTTATTATTCCAATCTCAACACTAACAATTTATGCATTCTCTTTTGCAACTGGATTACTCTGGCTTGCTACAGTTCCACCTACATCAGGATTAGTAGCTCAGATGTTCGGCTTAAGGTTTATGGGGACCCTTTATGGTATTGTATTTCTTAATCATCAGATAGGATCATTTACTGGTGTATGGCTTGGAGGATACCTTTTTGATACAACCGGATCATATAATCAAGTATGGTGGTGGGCAGCTATTATTGCAGCTATTACTGCAATAATTCATGTCTTTATCGATGAGCGTCCAATAAAAAGATTAAGAATGGCCACTGAAGTGCATTAAAAGCTCAAAAAAAATCTTAAGACAATAAAGCTACACTCTTTATTTGAGCATAAACTTTTGAACCAATTTTAATATTAAGCATTTCAGCTGACTTAAGAGTAATACAAGATAGAATAATACTGTCTTTTATTTTGAGTCTAATCATAACCTGAGATTTACCTTCAGGCACAACATCATCAACTACTGCCTTAAATATATTTAATATACTAGTATTACTTTGCCTTTCTTTTGTAAGACTTACATCACGAGCTGAAATCCTTAGTCGAATTGTTTGACCAATTGCAGAGCGGTTATCTGCAACTACAAATATCTCCCCTGAGAAATCAAGATGCATTAACTCGTAATTCTCATCTCGACCAACAATGTTAGCCTCAATGATTGAAGTAGCCCCTACTCCATGTGAAATTGGTAAATCAAATCTTGTTAACATATCTTCAATTTTGCCAGATCCAATAACCTTACCATTATCAATAAGAATAAGATAATCAGCTAATCTGGATACCTCATCAGGAGAGTGTGTTACATATATAAGTGGGATATCCAGCTCATCATGAAGTGCATCAAGGTAAGGCAAGATTTCTTCTTTACGCTTTAAATCAAGTGAGGAAAGAGGTTCATCCATCAGAAGAATATTAGGTTTAATTAGAAGAGCTCTTGCAATTGAAACCCGTTGCTTCTCGCCACCTGAAAGTTCTTCAATAGCTCTATTAAATAAAGGTTTGATATCTAATAAATTTAATATTGAGTCTCTAAAAACTTCTTCAATAGCTGATGAACGTTTAATCCCATAATCAAGATTACCCCTAACATCAAGATGATTAAAAAGACCCTGCTCCTGAAAAACATAACCAACTGAACGTTGATGAGGAGGAACAAAGTCTACTCCATCTTGCCAGACTTCATCACCAATTTTAAGAAATCCACTTACAGTCTTTTCTAGCCCAGCTATGGTCCTTAGAAGTGTTGTCTTTCCCGAACCTGATGCTCCAAAAATGACAGTAATGCCTTTATCTGGAATACTAAAATTAGTATCCAGCATAAAGTTACCTAATCTAATATTCAGATTACATTCAATCACTAATCACTATTCCTCATAATTGAAAAACGACGATTAAAAATATAAACCATCATCAACATTAGAAAAGAGAGTATCAATAAACCACCTGCTAACCAATGTGCTTGGCCATACTCCATAGCCTCTACATGATCATATATTGCTATAGAAATTACCCCTGTTTCTCCTGGAATATTTCCACCAATCATTAAAACAACGCCAAACTCTCCAACTGTATGAGCAAATCCTAAAACACCTGCAGTTATGAAACCAGAGCGAGCTAGTGGAACTGCAACAGTAAAAAAACGATCTATAGGGGATGCGCCTAAAGTGGCTGCAATCTCCAAAGGCCTTCTTCCAATAGAACTAAAAGAATTTTGAAGTGGTTGAACTACAAAAGGCATAGAGTAAATTACTGATCCAATAACAAGGCCACTAAAAGTAAAAGCCAAGGAAGAGCCCCCGATAGATTCTAAAAACTTCCCAACAGGTCCATTTGAACCGAGAGTAATTAAAAGATAAAAACCTAAAACTGTTGGAGGCAAAACCAATGGTAGAGCTATTATTGCCTCAAATACTGCTTTAAATTTAAACTTAGTTTTTGACAGCCACCAGGCAATTGGCGTACCTATCAGTAAGAGAATTAGGGTACTTATAGTTGCCAATTTAATGGTAACTAAAATAGCATTTAGATCAACTTCATTTAACATTATGGTAAAGCATAACCTGATTTTAAAATAATACTTAAAGATTCATCACTTTGAATAAATGATAAAAAATCTTTACCAGCATTGCTCGCCTTTAGTAAGACTGCTTGCTGATTGATTGGAGTATAAATAGACTCTGGGATCTCCCAAAATGAACCATCAATAATATTATCAGATCCTATAATCTGCGAATAGGCAACAAAGCCTAGTTGGGCGTTACCACTTCTAACAAACTGAAAAGTCTGAGCAATATTTTCACCTCTTACTATCTTTTTTTGCATTTTTTTCCAAAGCTTTAGCGATTTCAAAGTTTCTTCTGCAGATTTTCCATAAGGTGCAATTTTTGGATTAGCAATAGCTAAAAATTTAAAATCATCTTGCTTAAGAATCTCACCACTTGAATCGACAAAGTCATTCCTTGGACTCCAAAGTACTAACTTGCCTTTTGCATATGTAAATCTTGAATCAGGCTCTACCTTGCCTTGTTTTTCTAGCAATCTTGGTTTCTCTTCATCAGCAGAAAAAAATATATCAAAAGGGGCGCCATTTATAATCTGTGCAAAATGTTTACCTGATGACCCAGAAATAAGTATGACTTTATGAGAATTGTTTGAATTAGTTTTTTTTAACTCATAAAGATCTATAATTTTTTTCATTGTTGGATAAAAGTTACTAGCTACTGCAACTCGAAGTTCCTCTGCAAAAACTTGAGTCGATCCAAATCCAGAAAAACCAAATAAGATAATTAATAGAATAAGAATTTTGTTTTTTATTTCTAACATGGCATATAAAAACTAAAAAAATAAAAAATTTTTACATTAAATTTATTAAATCTATTCTATAGTGAATCAAGCTAATAATTAATAAATCAAGGTCTTTCAAACCTGCATATTTAACATCAAGTATGTTAATATATCGCTTAAATATAACCTTACTATTGTTATACAAAATAATTAAAGGAAAAATATGTCAAAAAATAAAATTCTTGTTGCTTTTCTTCTATCAATATCATTATTTACCTCTGCCTTTGCTGATTACATAGATGGACAGAGAGCATATGCTAGTGGTGACTATGAGAATGCTGTTCTTGAATGGACTTTAGTAGCTGGAGATGGAAATGCCAGAGCACAATATAACCTCGGATGGATGCATGCAAATGGTAAAGGAACAGCCCAAGATTTTAAGATGGCAATTGAGTGGTATAAAAAATCTGCCGAACAGGATAATGTTAATGCTCAATATAACCTAGCCAATCTTTATCTCAGGGGGCAAGGTGCTGCACAAAATGATAAGCTTGCTTTCAGTTGGTTTATGAAAGCTGCAGAGCAGGGTGATGCCCCGTCTCAATATAACCTTGGAAGGATGTACTTACTTGGCAAAGGGGATGCTAAAAATACCTTAGAGGCTAGGTTTTGGATTAAACAGGCTCTAGAGAATTCTGATGAATATATTGGTGCGCTTGCTCAACAAGTTTGGGATGAGTACAAACTAGGAACTTACTAGTCTAAGTATTGAGTTAGGTTTTTACAGGTTCAATTGAGCATTTCTCAATACTTTTTCTCTCAGCCTCAATAATAGCAATTGTTTTTGCAGCTTGCTGCAACAAGCCAAAGTTTGTCTTATTTCCAGCTAAAATCTCAGCGATAAAGGTACGAATTTCAAACTCGTATCCCATCCCTTCTTTTAAATTTATAACTTCAGGATCAGACCCTGCAACAAATAGTTTTAATGTTTCATCTTCATCTAAAAGATAGCTAAGAGTTCCGTTTTCAAAATTAGCAGTATATGACATATTAAATCCGTAACCCTCCTGCATTGTCCACGAACCCTCAGAACTCACTAGGGGTGAATTATTATTAAAAATATAATTTGTAACAACATGATCAAAATCACCACTGGGGCCCTTATANCCTTGGCTAAAGACCGCATCTGGTNATCCTAAACANTAATTAATGAAATCAGTATCATGGACATGAAGATCTAAAAGAGCGCCTCCACACTGATTACCATCNNAGTAAAAAGCACCGCCAGGAAAACTTGTCTGTCTCTTAAAATTAAGAGATAAACATTTNCCATAAGNATTATTTTCGATTGCTTCTTTTAGAAAAACCCATGCTGGCCAATACCTTAAACACATAGCTGACATGACATGGCATGAAGATTGCTGTTTAGCCAATTGAATGATTTTTTTTGCATCATCATAAGTTCTAGCTAATGGTTTTTCAACGAGAACATGTTTATTCTTTGCAAGTGCTGCCTCAACAAAAATAAAATGAAGATCTGTTCCAACACATATATCAACTGCATCAATATCTGGGTTATTGATAAGATCCATACCATCAAGATATTTTTTTACATTAAGACCAACAACTCCCCCTTCAGCCTGACCGCTAATATTCCCCTCAGCTTTGCTTGATCCATCCAGTCTACTCTGGATTGAATCGGCAATAGCAATTACTTCAACATCATTTAATTTGGAATAAATATCTAGGTGTGTTGACCCCATACTTCCTAAGCCAATTAAGCCAATTTTTACTTTTTTTGTCATATTAATAATTATTTAAAATCAAATAATTGATCCATTGCTGCAGATGTACGAGACAAAATAGTTTCATCCCAAGGAAGCATTTCTGCAATTATTGTATTTTGATAATTAATTACTTTAAGAGCATNTATTGTCTCTTTCCAAGGAACATCACCAGCCCCGAGATCACAAAAACTGAAACTACCAGTCCAATCAAAATTTTCTTGGAAGTCCTTTACTTGAACTCTTTTTATTCTAGAATTAAGCAACTCAATCCAATGGGGAGGATACTGCTGATAACCAATAAGATTACCTATATCTAAATAAACACCTAGTTTATCTGAAGTAAAAGAGTCTACAAAATCCCTAAGCTCAATTGGTGAATAAAAGAAACCATTCCACACATTCTCCATACATAAATCAACATCTAGATCTTCAGCAATTGGCAGCAGATGATTGAGCGCATCTCTTAGACGATCAAGAGCTCTATCATAACGAACGATATCACTAGAAATTGGGCTTTTAACGACTCCAGGTACAATTAATAATGCCTTACATCCAAGATTGCCAGCAACTTTCAGTGCATCCTCATGAAGCTTTATTGATTTTTTTCGGGTAGCCTCATCATTACTGGTTGGACTGATACCCCAACTTATTCCTGTACCCATGCTATCTACAAAAACACCTGAGTCGTCAATAGTTTGTCGTATCTTTAAACATTCAGCTTTTGAGGTATTGGTGGTTAAGATACCCTCTGTGGATATACCAAGCTCAAGTGCATCGAAACCAAATTTTTTTGTTTGCGCTAATGCAGATTCTATTGACTCAGTATTTGCTAGTCCATTTTCAAAAGAAAGATAACTTATGCCTTTAATCAAAACCCTACTCCTTTAATACAATGAATCTAATTCTTTCCAAGTTTCAGTCATATCAACAACTTGTCCCGATACCATACTTTCATCAATTGCCAAAGCAACAAGACCCGCAGTAATAGCTTCTTTAGGTCCAACAGGAAGGGACTTTAAATCACCCTTCAGAAAACTTGCAATATCTTCACACATTAATTTATCTGCACCATAATGGGCTGGGTAATTTACCTCACCAGGGGCTATAGAAACTGTAAAGTCATGATCCTCTAGGCACTCTCCCGTTCGCGCATCTGTAATCTTAAGCCCACCTCTTCCAAAATCTCCCTCAGCCATTCCTCGACTGCCAATAATACAAAAACGTCTTTGTTCATCAGGGACATTAATACTCGTATGAAACGAAAAGCTTACATTTCCAGGGTATTCTAATAATGCATTCTGATGATCAATTATGTCAGCGTCACTTCTGAATGGATCATCCGCACTTTCCCAATAGGATTTTTTAATTTGGTAAACATCATCATGCTCATCTCCAGCAGGTGCCTCTGAAGGAATAAAATTATTTCGCCCACCAAAGCTAATAACTCTCGATGGCCTATCACCAACAATACTGTTATATAAATCAATATCATGGCAACATTTTTCTAACATAAAACCACCTGAATATTTTTCAAGTCGGCGCCAATCTCTCATAAAAAATGATCCATGAAATGGTGCTATATGCTCATTAGCTTCAAGTGAAGTAATATTTCCTAGGGTTCCTGCATCAAGAATTCGCCTTAGTTCTCGCATATGGACTGAGTAACGCAAAACAAGGCCCACAATTAATTGGCTTTCGCCATATTTTTTTATTAGTTTTGCTAAGCTAAAACTGTCTTCTTTTGTCGTCACAATTGGCTTCTCTGAGAATACCTTTAAGCCAGCCTCAAGACCAGATTTTATATGCTCAAGATGAAGATGATTTGGAGATGCAACCCACAGAAGATCAAGATTACATTTTTCAATCATCTCCTCAAGGCTATTAAATCTTATTAAATTATGTGGGACATTATCAAGTAAAGATAAACCACATGGATCAGGATCAACATAGCCAACTAAATCTAACTCTGGTAAATCCTCTATAAGCATTTTAAGAACGTTTGCAGCTCTTAAACCTAAACCAACAATTCCAGTTTTCATGATTACTCTCTTATTTCTTTTTATATGTTTTCTTAAGCGCTTGCCCTGCTGAATTAAAAGCGTGACACTTGGAAGAATCAAAAACTAGGTTAACAGTTTCACCGGGTTTAATAACTGAGTCACTTGGTAATACAGCACAGAAATTACTGTCACCCAGAACAGAGCCATATAAGATAACAGTTGCTCCAATATGTTCAACAACATCAACACTCATAGGAATACCTCCTGATGAAGAAACTCCTAAATCTTCTGGTCTTATTCCAATATCTATTTCGTCACCNGCATTTGTTTTTGAAACATCAACAGCTAATTCTAAATTCAGGTCACCNATACTTACAAATAATTTATTCTTTTTAATNTCTGTATCAGTTGTTCTAAGGAAATTCATGTTTGGCTGACCAATAAAACCTGCCACAAACTTTGTTTTAGGGTTATGGTATAGATCCATTGGAGAGCCTACCTGCTCAATAACTCCGTCACGCAATACAACAATCTTATCTGCCATTGTCATCGCTTCAATTTGGTCATGAGTAACATAAATCATAGTTGTCTTTAAATTCTGATGAAGCTTTGCCAGCTCAACTCTCATATCTCCACGAAGAGCGGCATCTAGATTGGATAGAGGCTCATCAAAAAGAAATACTTTTGGATCCCTTACAATAGAGCGGCCAATTGCAACCCTTTGGCGTTGACCTCCTGATAACTGACCTGGCTTAAAATCTAAACGATCTCTTAACTGAAGAATGTCAGCAGCCTTAAATACTTTTTCTTCCAGTTCCTTCTCATTAATTTTTGCGACTCTAAGTGGAAACGCTATATTTTCAAAAACTGACAGATGTGGATAGAGGGCATAAGATTGAAAAACCATTGATATCCCCCTTTCAACTGGAGGAGAATTAGAGACATCTTTATCATCAATAATGACACTTCCCGTCGTAGCTTCTTCTAACCCTGAAATGATTCTNAATAANGTTGTTTTTCCACANCCTGAGGGCCCAACAAAAACAACNAATTCTTTATCCTTTATTTCTAAATTAATATCAAATAAAACTTCTGTTTCATCAAAACTTTTATAAATATTTTTAAGTTTTACTGTTGCCATTCTTTCTTCCTTGAAAAGGGCGCATGATTAGTGCGCATTTAAATTATCTATTTCATCTTCTAAAAGCAATCTTCAAAAGGGGGTTTTGGTAAACCTCTTTTTGAAGTTAGCCTTAAAAAAAATTCAGGGGTAACAAATAGCTACCCCTGAAATAGTCAACTACTTGACTTAGTTACCTTCTGCTAAAATTTCAGCAGCTTCTGCAACTAGATCAGCA
>JGI26060J43896_10000860_pt1 | contig 11267 bp, 9 predicted proteins | sample MarorgKNORR_S2LV_6_FD_43896 | JGI IMG/M metagenome (IMG submission 43896) | reverse complement strand
AAAAAAAACAGAGCTTAAAGCTCTGTTCTTAAGTCGAGTCCTTTAGGTGTCTGAAGTGAGATTTCTTCTCCAGCTCCTTGCCCGATTTCTCTTTTCGGTCTTGGTGGGTATCAGTTCTTTTTACTTGCTAGCTTATTTTCCCTGATTCGCTTTCACCTTTTAGGTCTCTTTCTCTTTTTAACTCTTTCGTCTGCGTCTTAAGTTACTTTCAAATCGGTCTTAAGAGATGTTTTAAATAATACTTTTTGCCATATTTTTATCAAGCAATATTGGATAATAAAAATAAAATACATACACTTTTATTTTTTATGTCCTATAAATAAAAAAAATCTAGATTAAGTAGATTCTATAACTCACTGAAAAATAATATTTTTAAAAAAAAATATCTAAAAAAATTGTCCTATTCTGATTTTATTTTATTTTTCTATTTCTTCCAATTGCAACCAGTGCTTTGCGCAATTAGTATTTTATTGTTTAAAAAAAAGGATGATTTCCATTAATCATATATAATCTCATCATTGTATAAATGCGCCTGTAGCTCAGCTGGATAGAGTACCTGGCTTCGAACCAGGCGGTCGGGGGTTCGAATCCCTCCGGGCGCGCCATATGATTTTCCTCTTAGATAGCAGTTTTGTGAGTTTCTCGTATAATCCTTTTTTTTACTAATCGCTATGAAAACAAGTCATTTAAGAAATATTGCTATTATTGCCCATGTAGATCATGGCAAGACAACTTTGGTTGATAAGTTGTTGCAACAAACCAATACTTTGGATCGGAAGAGTCTTTCTGAGGAAAGAGTCATGGACTCCAATGANCAAGAGAAAGAAAGAGGAATCACCATACTCGCAAAAAATACCTCTATTGATTGGAATGACTATCGAATCAATATTGTTGATACGCCTGGCCATGCAGATTTTGGTGGAGAAGTTGAGCGAGTATTGTCAATGGTGGACTCAGTCTTGTTACTTGTGGATGCTGTTGATGGACCGATGCCACAAACTCGCTTTGTAACGCAGAAGGCATTTGAGAAAGGTTTGAATCCAATTGTTGTTATTAATAAAATTGATCGTCCAGAAGCTAGACCTTTTTGGGTTTTGGACCAAGTATTTGATTTATTTGATCGACTAGATGCAACAGATGATCAGTTGGACTTCCCAGTAATTTATGCTTCTGCATTGCAAGGTATCTCTGGCCTAGATCCAGAGAAATTGGGTGACAATATGGATTCTTTACTAGAGATTATTACCACTAAAGTAGAACCACCTGAAGTGGACAACAAAGGGGCACTACAAATGCAAATCAGTGCATTGGACAGTAATAGCTATGTTGGAGTNATTGGAATAGGGCGAATTACTCGTGGGTATTTAAAGCCCAATGCAAATGTTGTGGTTATTGACCGTGAAGGCAATAAGAGAAAAGAAAGAGTTCTTCAAGTTATGAGTCATCAGGGGCTTGAAAGAGTCGATGTAGATTTAGCAGAGGCGGGAGACATTGTTTGTATAACAGGAATCAATAAATTAAACATATCAGATACCATTTGCGATCCAGAAACTATTGAAGCCCTTCCAGCATTGTCTGTTGATGAGCCAACTGTAAGCATGACATTTCTGGTTAATGATTCACCTTTTGCTGGATTGGAGGGAAAATTTATTACTTCAAGAAAAATCAAAGAGAGGTTGGATCAAGAATTATTGCATAACGTCGCACTCAGGGTGGAAGATGGAAAATCTTCAGACAGGTTCATTGTTTCAGGACGAGGTGAATTGCACTTATCAGTTCTCATTGAAACCATGAGAAGGGAAGGTTTTGAATTGGGAGTTTCCAGACCTGAAGTGATAAAAAAAGAAGTAAATGGAGAGATTCACGAGCCTTTTGAGCAAATAGTGATTGATATTGAAAGTGAGCATCAAGGCTCAATCATGGAAGAAATGGGACCGAGAAAGGCTGATTTACAAAGCCTAGAACCCAATAGTAATGGAAGAGTAAAGCTCGAATTTATTGCACCATCCAGAGGTATGATTGGATTTAGATCTCATTTTTTAACTATAACTAGCGGTACAGGGATTATGACTAGTATCTTTGATCACTATGGTCTAGTTAAGATGGGCGATCTGGCTAAACGTCAAAATGGAGTCATGGTGTCTATGGTTCCAGGTAAAACATTGGCTTACTCTTTGTTTAATTTGCAAAACAGAGGCAGTCTTTTTGTTGGGCATGGTTTAGATATTTATAAGGGGCAAATCATGGGACTTCACTCTCGGAATAATGATCTTGTGGTGAATCCAACAAAAGCAAAACAACTTAATAATATCAGAGCTGCTGGTACCGATGAAAATCTTATTTTAGTTCCACACATAAAACATACACTGGAGCAAGCACTTGAGTTTATTGAAGAAGATGAACTGGTTGAGGTTACTCCAAAGTCAATTCGTATCAGAAAGAAGACAGGTTGGACACTTTAAAGCTTACCAAGGCATAGGAGTACCGTCGCAATTGACAAAAAGTGGTTTGGTATCAATTGATAATTGATCTATATATTGCATCATGTTTTGAACGGACTCCAAAGAAGTGATCATAGGTATTTTCCCTTCTTGAATCATCTTTATAAGAGTAATAGGAACCATTTTTGTTAAATGCTCTGGTATTGGATCTCCTAACTTAAGGTCAAGAAACCCCCTAGTATCAACCATTCCAGGATTAATCAATGAAACGATAATATTTTCAGAGTGAAGATCATGGTAAAGATTATTAACTACTAAATGCAATGCAGCCTTGCTGGCTCGATAAGAATAAAGAGTGACCGGAGGCATAATTTGAGTTATCGATCCAGCTCCACTTCCTAAGAAAATAATTTTTTTCATATCCGATTTTCGAACATTGTTAATTAATTTTTCAGTAATACGAATTGGACCAATGGCATTGACCTCAAAACTTTCGCTAAAAATATTATAGTCAATCTGACCAAATTTTTGAGGTTCAGGGGGGCCTAAATATGCAGCATTATTGATCAATATATCTATTGGTTTTCCATCTAATTTATTTGCTAATTCTTCAACACTATCCTTATTGGTAATATCAAGATCCATCAAACTGAGATTATTGTTATTTTTCGATAACTCAATTAATTCTTCGGCTTTGTTTGTATTTCTGCAAGTAGCAATTACATCCCAATTTTTCAAAGAGTATTGTTTTGCAAATTCAAGCCCAATACCCCTATTAGAGCCCGTAATAAAAATAGTTCCTAAACTACTCATTTTTTTCTAATCTTGGAATCATTGGGTATCCCCATTTTTCATTACTGTTGTTTCGATTAATGGAAGGCATGACACAGTATTCTCCTTCGGTAGTCATTTGATGCCACTTCTTATTATCAATTTGCCAACCTTTGTCTCTCATTTCATGCATTATTTCCCAGTATACTTTCAGAATCGTATCTTCATATCTGCCAACAATATTAGGCATACCATCGGGTCCATATTTTGGTTCTTGTGCCTCAGCTATTACTTTATCTTCATAGATGTTTTTAAGATTCCTCTTTAGGGCAAAATCATCCATTTTTTTATCCGTCATGAAATTTCTAAAAAAATAATAACGCATCATTGTTGAAGTTTGTGTAATTGGTGTTGAAAACTCATAAAAAGCATTAAATTGACCGGAGTCAATAGCACCAATTTCTACTTCGCCACGTAAGGTTGCACCGGCTGTAAAATATTTAAGTATTGATTTAACTCGAGTACCTTTTTCTCTGACGTCTTCCCATTCACCTTTACTAGGTGTGGAATCGGTTTCTATATGGGCAGTCAAACCATAGTCAGTTCTTTTAACATTATGTGGAGGAGGGCGATATGGGTTGTCTTGATCTTCAAATCTTATGCCATGAACCACTGGCAGATGAACATAATCAAGATTACTAAATTTAGCAGTATGAAAGTTTGATTCAAATATTACATCGTGTTCTAGCACAGTATAGTTAGGGTCGCTCTCTTCCGGTATATCAAGAATAGGACTGGCATTTTCTATATCATCGCCTAGAAAAGTCCAGATAAGCCCTTGTTGTTCTTTCGTTGGGTAATGATCAATTTTTACACCTGGAGCAGCTTTATCTGGATCTTCGTTCCCGACAGAAGGCATTCTTGTGCATTTACCTAAACCATTGAATTCCCAACCATGAAATGGGCATGTGATGTAACCTTCTTCATTTAGGGTACCATTAGCAAGACTAGCCCCTCTATGAGGGCAAACATTATTTAAGCAAACTGCATTTCCTTTTTTATCTCTGAATAAAACGAAATCGGAACCTAGCATTTTTACATACAACGGTTTGTCTACTAGGTCACTGCTTCTTGCCGCAACATACCACACGTTTGTATACATATATTTTCCTTAGTGTATTAAGGTTGTTTGACTTAACTAACAACTATCTAATGCTAATATAGTTAGAATTAAATTTAAATGTATTAAGGAAAATTACATGAAAGAAGAATTTAATAAAATTGGCCCTTTATTTCTCATGCCTAATGTAGGTAGGATGAATGCTTTAAGTTTTTTCCCTGTCGCCATGCTGAATACCTCAGTATTTGCTTTTATGAATTTTATGCAACCATATATTCTTTCCGAGCATTTGGGTATAGCCCAAGGGATCCAAGGCACAGTTGTGGGCTCCATAAGCACTATGCAAGAATTAATCATTCTTTCACTCACAGCATTGATGGGAGCTTTGGCTGACAAACTTGGACGGCAACCTATTTTCTCCCTTGGATTATTGTTAATGTCTGTCGCCTATTTTTGTTTTCCATTAGCAACTGAGTTGTATCATCTTTATCTAATTAGAGCTTTATTTGCTATTGGTGTATCGGCTGCATCAACAGTTTTAATTATCTATACAGGGGATTACCCACAAGAAAAATCCAGAGCTAAATGGAATGGGTTTATGGGTTTATTCCAGGGGGTGGGTATTACTATTACTTCTTTATTCTTGGCAAAAATGCCAGCTGTTTTTCAAGAAAAAGGATTCGACGCAATTCAATCGGGAACCTATACGCTTTGGATAGGAACTGCTATTTGTCTTACTGCTGCCATATTGGTTGGAACTCTGTTGAAACCAGGATCCAGCCAAAGTAAGCCCTCTAGAGCCTCACTAAAAGATTTATTTCGAGATGGACTTTCTGCTGCAAAAAAAGATTCAAGAATAAGATTGGCTTTTTTAGCATCTGCTGCAGCAAGAGGTGATATTTTTGTAGTCGGTATCTTTACATTCTTATGGATGTCAAATTTTGCTTTGGATAATGGTCTTACAATCAATCAAGGTTATGCAAGAGGGGCATTTGTTATTCCTATAATCGCTGGTACCGTCCTGATAACTGCACCTATCTTTGGTTTTATTATGGATCGTATTGATAGAATCTATGGGGTTATGATTGCGTTTAGTTTGTCAACAATTGGTTATACCATGATGGGATTGGTTGATGATCCTATGTCTAATACAATTATACCTGTTGCCATGATATTGGGTGCAGGAGAGGGAGCGTGCATTATTGCATCCACCACTTTGATAGGAAAAACAGCACCAATTGCTATTCGGGGAACTGTTTTTGGTGCCTTTGCTATGTGTGGTGCTATTGGGCAAATTATTGCTGGAGGNGTGGGTGGTATCTTATTTGATTATATTTATACTGGACCATTTTTATTAATGGGAGTTATGAATTTTCTAGTGTTACTCATGGCTATTTATACGTGGTTGAGCCGAAAAAAAAGCGAGTAATGTTCTATAAATATTTATTAGGTGTTAACTGTAAACTTTAAAAAAGAATTTAAGATTAATTTAAACAATTGGAGAATAAAATGAGTCAAGCTCATCCGTGGCTAGAACAAATACCTTGGACAACTAAAAAACTCCCAAGGGATCAACTTGAGCATAAGATACAAAGAGCTCTAACCTTAAGCAATATTGGAATGTTGGGAACACTTGGTCTTAATGGCCCTATTGTTAGCCCATTAGAATTCTATGCTGATAAAATGGCCATATATGTTCTACCCCAACCCGGCAGCCCTAAATTAAAAGCTATGCAGCGTGATCCAAGAGTTTCTTTTGCTGTTGCTGGAGTTATGGCTGGTTGGGTTGCAGCTCAAGGTGCACAATTATTTGGTAAAGCTGAATTGTTAGAGCCAGGAACAGAAGAATGGAAGTATGGTATGGGTATTTTTAGATGGCAAGCATCTGCAGCTGAGATTGGCACTGGATTTGATAAAGCACCAGAATATACTTTGATGAAGTTAGATCCAGATAGAATAGTTTATACAGAGCATTTTCTTAGAAAAGACGGTTATGGACCAAGACAGATATGGCGAAAAGATGAAAAAAATGAACAGGCATCGGATGGCTTCACTGAAGCTAAGAAAACTTAAGTATCTAGCTCATTGTGAACTGGCCTGGGAAATTTTATAAATTGGAAATAAACACCTAAGAGTAGGACTGTAATCCCTCCATAGTAAAAAGGATAACTGGTATCTAAGTTGTAAAGAAAAGCTCCAAGAGGAGGACCAAAGATCATTCCAAGGACAGGCGCAGCTGCTAAAAGACCTGCAACCTCACCTTGTTCATGAGCCTCAACACTCAAAGTTGCTCCAGCATTCAGACCCGGTGTGATCATGCTGAAGGCAATACCAATTCCTGAAAATGCGAGGTATAAATGAGTTAAATTCTGCACTAAGGTAATGGATAATAGAACGGTTCCAAAAATTAAAAAACACATCCTGAGTAGAGTTTGGAATGAGATGTTAAATATTTGCAATACTACGGCCTGCATTAGAGTAGTTGTTAGAGCCATGGAGAGTAATGCAATGCTGGTCGCTTTTATAATTTCATTTTGACCAGTAACTCCCAAACGGTCTTCAATAAAGAATGCAGCAATCACCTGGGTACCGGTAAAAACTAAAAAAGCTATGCACCATCCAACAAGAAATGGAAATATTCTTTTATCGTAAAATTTGAGAGAAGTTTTTGTTGCTTCTATTTTTTCTATTGTTGATTCTTTGAGGTATTTCATGGCAAGAAATCCACCAAAAACTGCAATCATTGCTCCAAAGTACATTGGAAAAAGTGGGTGTATGAACGCTAATCCACCACCCATTACGGGTCCTATCATTGTCCCTATACCTGCGGCCATTCCAATTAATGCCATTCCTTTGCCTCTCTCAGAAGGCTTTGTATTATCAGACATATAGGCAACTGCTGCAGGCTGAATGCCCCCGATCATACTTCCATAAATCAATCGAATAATGAATAGCATAATGAATAATTGCATTGGAGCCAAGAGTTGCCAAATACCAATTTGAATTCCAAAAGCAAATAAGGAATATGCCAAGGCATAAGAGAAAAGACCAATGATGAAAACAGGTTTCCTGCCCATTGTCTGACTTTTTTTACCCCAATAGTAAGATGAAAAAACAAGAGCTACATTTGAGATTGCAATGAGAATACCAAAATCAGTGGTTGAGAGTCCTATGCTTCTTGAGAGTGGAGCAAAGATAACATATAAAAGTGAGAAACCAGTCCCATATATAACCATACCAATAATTAGAATAACTTTATCCAAAGTAATTTTTGATTGGTCAGCCATTTTTCTTTTTTCTATTTTTCATCATCTCTAATTGTTCTTTGGTAGCAGGTTTTTGATAGTCTTCTTTCCATTGCTGATAAGGCATGCCATAAATAAACTCTCTTGCTTGATCAATATCAATAGTTATATCTCTGGATTCAGCTTCTTCTGAGTACCACTTACTCAAACAGTTTCTACAAAATCCTGCAAGATTCATTAAATCTATATTTTGTAAATCACTTTGTTTCTTTAAATGCTCAACCAATCTTTTAAAGACCGCTGCTTGTAATTCTTTATCTTGATTTTTATCCATGGTAATTTTTTGAGTGATATCTAAACATAATATTAATTAGAATAGTAAAATATTCATTATAAAACTGTAAAAAGACGATAGGAAAAATTATGGAATTACCATTATCAGGAACTAAGGTAATAGAAATGACTCATATGGTTATGGGTCCAGCTGTTGGAGCAATACTTGGAGATTTGGGTGCAGAAGTGATTAAAATTGAGCCTATTGGGGGTGACAAGACTAGAAATTTAAAACAATCAGGTTCTGGTTACTTTCTCACCTACAATCGAAATAAAAGAAGCATAGCTTTGGATATTAAAACCCCTGAAGGACAAGAAATAGTCACTAAACTATTGCTTGATGCTGATGTTTTCATTGAAAACTTTAGACCGGGCGCTATGGATAAGCTTGGTTTTGGCTATGATGATGTAGAAAAATTAAATCCACGCTTAATTTACTGTTCAGCAAAAGGGTTTTTAAAAGGACCTTATGAACACAGAACCGCTTTAGATGAAGTGGCTCAAATGATGGGTGGATTGGCTTATATGACTGGCCCACCTGGGAAACCATTGAGAGCAGGTTCCTCAGTGATTGATATTATGGGAGGTATGTTTGGTGCCATAGGTATAATGGCTGCTCTGGAGGAAAGGCATAGGAGCAAAAAAGGTCAGAAAGTTACAAGTGCACTTTATGAAAATGTTGTCTATTTAATGGGCCAACATATGGCACAAACTTCAACCACAGGCTCCGCACCGCCACCAATGTCTGTCCGGGTATCAGCCTGGGCAGTTTATGATATTTTCGAGACCAGAGATCAGGAACAGGTCTTTGTTGGAGTGGTGAGCGATGGACAATGGAAATCTTTCTGCGACTCGTTCCAGATCAATGAATTTATTAGGGATAAAGAGATGGACTTGAATGCGGGAAGGGTAGAGAAAAGAGACATCATTATTCCAAAGATCCAAGATCTATTTAAAGCTTATGATAAGGCTGATCTAATGAAGAAACTGGATGAAACTGGACTACCCTTTGCCCCTATTTCAAAACCTGAAGACTTATTCGACGATGAACATCTCAATGCTTCCGATGGTTTAATTGATATTAAGGTTCCTTATAAGGATATGTATACAAAGCTCCCTTCATTACCAATTGAGATGAATAACCATCGTTTTGGCCTTCATCATCCAGTGCCAGAAATTGGAGAGCATAGTAAAAGAATATTAAAAGAGATTGGTTTTGATGAAGAGACTATCGAGGATTTATTTATGAAAGAGATTGTTTCTTAGTCTGTATCTACTATTGTAGGCTGGTCTCTAAAATAATTCAGTGATTTGAATCCTGCATAAATACCAATCAAACCCACCACCAATGAAACAATGGACATTGAATACATGATCAAACTTTCATCTTTGAAAATAAAGTCAGTGATCAATGCCACACTTGTTGGCCCCAATGTGTATCCTGTCATGCTAATGACAAAGAAGTAGACTGCGGTAACTTGCCCTCTAATTTGATTTGGAGTGATATTAATCATAGCAACAGGCGCCAATGCTGTTTGACCAGCTGCCATGACAATTTGTGGTATAAACATTAATGTTGCTGTCTGATAACTTGGCATTAATGGAACCAATACAGCTGCAATAGTGAGAATGATCATGCTATATGCAAAAAGGAGAACATGAGAACTATTGTTGTATTTTTTATAAAGCCTGTCGCCCAACCAGCCGCTCATGGTAGCTCCAAATGGACCTCCTACTAGGAAAGCAACTCCTAGCCAAAGTGTAATGGTAGGTATGCCTATATTGTATGACCGAATATACATGGTTGGCAGCCAAGAAAGAAAAGCATAACCAATTAAAACAGAGCAGGCCATCGATAAGAAAAGCCAACCGTAGGCTTCTTTTCGTTGATAGATGAATCGAATGGTTTCCTTAATGGATATTTCTTCACTTGAATCACCACTTTCATCAACCACTTTCATCTTGCCTTTTCTTGAAGGTTCTTTGACGGTGGTCATTAATAAGGCAACAACTAAGCCGGGAATGCCTATGAATATAAATAAGGCTTGCCATTCATAGATCTCTCCCACAATAGGCAATATAATGGGTGGAAATTCAGCAAAATAGGCAACAATTTGACCGCCAAGAATTAATGCAATTCCTGATCCTACGGATACTCCCATATTAAAAAAACCCATTGCTGTGCCTCTTTTTTCTTTTGGAAAGTAATCACTGATTATCGACAAAGCACTTGGGCTTAAAGTTGCTTCACCCACACCCACACCAACTCTTGCAATGAATAATTGAGCATAAGTTTTGACGATCCCTGTCACAGCCGTCATGAAGCACCAAAAGGTGATTCCAATACCTATTATTGCTCTTCTGCTTTTTTTATCAGCAAGTCTACCTATTGGAATTCCCATCGTGGTGTAAAAAAGAGCGAAAGCAAATCCGAGAATAATACTCACTTGACTATCGGTTAAATCAAGATCCGCTTTTACATCAGTCACCACTAATGAAAGTAATTGTCTATCTAAAAAAGAAAGTATATAGGCAAGCGTTAATATCACAACTCCATACCAAGCCTGCTGAGAAGAAGGATAATTATTCTTATTCATCGCAATAGAGTTGTATCAATAACTCTATTTACTAGTCTTTTAGTGGTGGAGCAGGAGTCTGTTCTCTTGAATAGTATTCAAGACTCGAAATACTTGGTCCGTAGTCTTCTGTAGGAGCAGACAACATTCCTGGATACCTCTCTTCAGAGAACTTCCTGATGTGTTCTGGAATAATATCAATATTTTCAGATTTTAGCATCGTGCTCATATAGAGACAGTGGCCGGGTGTTTGACCCATAAGCATCCATGGCAACCACTGAGTGATTCTGGTCCAAGTACCAGTGTAGTTAACCGAGGTTAATTCTGGATTCTCTAGATCTTTAGCGGATACAAAATATCGCATCATTTCTGAAACTTGTGCCATTTTTCCTGATGATTCTCTGACCCATTTATCNGGTTGAAGTGCATTGGGATAATACAGATGCATATCAGTATTTAAAGTGATGACATCACCCGATCGTTTCCAAGGAAAAAGTAATGGGAGTTTCCTTGGTTCTCCTTTTTTTCCTCCACCAAAGTCCTCCGGTGCAAGAATAAGCCATTCTGAAATTGTATAATTAAAAGGGTCATTAGATACATGGACAACGTCAACCACTTCATCAGTCCATGGATTAGTCCATTGATCAATCATTTGTCCCGTTCTTGAGTCAGTATAGAAAATGACTTCTTTGTTTAAGCGTCGAATACTTCCATCTTCAGCTGCTGGCATTAAGCGTGTGCAAAGAAAAGTTTCAAAACCACAAAGTTGTTTAACTGCTTC
>JGI26060J43896_10000857_pt1 | contig 11288 bp, 12 predicted proteins | sample MarorgKNORR_S2LV_6_FD_43896 | JGI IMG/M metagenome (IMG submission 43896) | reverse complement strand
GATGTTGTGGGTGATCCCATGTTGGCGCATAAAGCAAGTCATGAAGGTAAAATTGCAGCAGAGGTTATTGCAGGTCAAAAATCAGTTATGGACATAAGATGCATTCCATCAGTTGCTTACACAGACCCAGAAGTTGCATGGGTAGGATTAACTGAGAATNAATGCAAAAATCAGAATATAGATTATAAAAAAGGAATATTCCCATGGTCAGCAAGTGGGAGAGCATTAACTATTGCAAGAAATGAAGGGCTAACAAAATTACTCTTTGACCCAAAAACTAAAAGAGTTATTGGTGGAGGAATTGTAGGAACTAACGCAGGAGATTTAATCTCAGAAATAGCTTTAGCGATAGAAATGGATTGCGATGTTAGTGATATTGCTCTGACAATACATCCGCATCCGACTTTATCTGAAACAGTAGCTTTGGCAGCAGAAGTATTTGACGGTACGGTGACTGACCTTTATCTGAAAAATTAAGCTATTGGTTAATTTTATTTAATTGCTTTGAACTCAAGAGATATAGAAGTATTGAAATCAGAATTACTCCTGCACAGAAGTAATTAACTAGGGCTAAATTATTCCCTTGGATCAGCGAAGCAATTACGACATGACCTATGGATATCCCTCCAAGTTGAGAGGCAGGGATTAATACAGAGTATTGACCCGTTTTATCAACATTAGCAACCATTCCCATAAGGAATGGGCCAACAAAATTCCAGGANGTTTGAAATAAGATTGCCCTTATAGTAAATCCATACCAATCCATATCACCTTGAAAACTAATGACTATTATTATTTGTAATATTAATGCAGAGGAAATAGCCACACTTCTGTTGATTTTAGATGCCAAAGCTGAGGCTGCAAGTGGGCCAATAATACTTAATCCGGTGCTTAAAAATAATGCTGTACCAATTTCTTCAGCTGTAAGATTAATATTTAATCCAAAAGGCACTAGGTTATTAAAGAAGGGACCAACACCCATTTGCCAAATAACCATAATAAACAGACCTATGAGCGGAAGTATTAAAATACCTTTTGGTGTTGTTGCTGATGATTCTTGCACATTATTTTTTGCTGAATCTGTGAGTTTACTTACAAATAGCAAGGTAAGAAGGGCAATTAACATTGCCGGGACACACATTCCTGCAATGCCATACTTAGCTATTGTAACCGGAACAATAAGGGCTGTTATTGACCCCATAATCACTTGAGAAGCTACACTGTAGGCGAAATTTTTATCCGGGTTTTTTGTCCTACCAATTGCAGCAACGCCTAGGGCAAATCCAACTCCATGGCCTAATAGACCAGTTAAGAATCTAATTATTACTAAAGTCTGGAAATCTGCTATCAGGCTAGAAATCAGATTGCCAATAATAATTACCCCAAGGCCAAAGTAGGCTATTTTCTGCCATTTAAATCGGCCAATCCAAAAAATTCCCATAAGAGATGAGAGCGACATACCCGCAATTTCTGCGGAAGAGATAAGGTTAGCTTGAGATTGGGAAAAACCTAGTTCNGAAATAATCCCACCTACAAAGAATGGCATACCAAAAACCATGAATACACCTGCACAACCTACTAAGATCGCAGCGATAACTTCTGAATTTTGATCAGTTTGGTTCACAGGTCTTCTCCTTGAATGCACAGTGTTTAGCTATATGACATTTATAGCATAGTGGTTTTCTTGCTAAACATATATATCGACCATGCAGAATTAAATGATGATGAGCGTTCATAAGATAACTGTCAGGAATAATGGACAGTAATCCATATTCTACTTTTATCGGACTATCTCCTTTAGCTAACCCCGTTCTATTAGCCACTCTAAAGACATGGGTATCAACCGCAATTGTGGGTTTGGAAAAAGCCGTGTTCAGTATGACATTGGCTGTTTTTCTGCCAACACCTGGTAATTGTTCCAAAGCTTCTCGATCTTTGGGTACTCTGCCGTTATGTTCTGTGATTAAGCACTCACAGGTTTTTATGATATTTTTTGCTTTATTGTTATAAAGGCCAATGGTTCTAATCTCCTGTTTCAATCCAGTCAAACCTAATTGCAGGACTGCCTTTGGATTATTAGCTAATTTAAATAAATTTTTGGTGGCTTTGTTAACACTTACATCAGTTGCTTGAGCTGAGAGAATTACTGATATGAGTAATTCAAAATTATTTTTGTATTTAAGCTCGGTTGTTGGTTTTGGGTTAATCTTTGCAAACACTTTGAAGATTTCTTTAGCGACTTTAGTGTCCATGATCTATAGATTGTCTAACTTATTTTCTGACCAGGCTTAGCTCCATGATCAGGCGATAACAGGAATACACCTCCAACATCATCACCCGCAGCTAATAACATACCTTCTGAAACACCAAATCGCATTTTCCTGGGTTCTAGATTAGCAACCACTACAATCAGGCGATTGACTAGATCCTCAGGCTTGTAAACTCCTTTGATCCCAGCAAATATTGTTTTCTCTTCATTACCCAAATCAATGGTGAGCTTAATCAGCTTATCTGCATCGACAACGTCCTCAGCTTTAATCACTCTTGCAACTCTTAGATCTGTTTTTATAAACTCATCAAAATTTATCATTTAAGTTCCTTTTATTTATCTAACATTGCCTCAATAGATTCACTTGTAATTCTTGTAATTAATGGCTTGTAATCATTGATCTCATGATTAGTTAATCGATCATGGATGTTCTGCCATTCTAGATTTTTAACGTTTAAGAATATTTCACCATTCTTAGCAATATTCGGCATTACTGGTTTTAACATGATCATCAATTTAAAAAATAAATTGATGGCGGTGGTGCAGACTTCTAAAACATGTTCTTTCATTTTTGTATCTTTAATCATTACCCAAGGTTTTTCTTGATCTAAATATTGATTGGCTTGGTCAGCAAGTAGCATTATTTTTCTCATGGCTTGACCGAATTCACGATTTTCATATAGTTCTGAAATCTCATCACCAGCATTCTCAAAATTCTCTAGCAATGATTCATCAATAGTTTTCCCGAGTGTATTGTCAAAATGTTGATTAATAAACTTTGAACATCGGCTGGCTATGTTGATCCATTTACCAACAATGTCAGAATTAACTCTATTTTGAAAATCAATAGTATCAAGATCAAAGTCATCAATTCCTGAGTTGGTTTTATAAGCAAAGTAATATCTTAAATATTCAGGGTTATTATGTTCCAAATATGATCTGGCCTTAATAAAAGTTCTTCTAGATTTTGACATCTTTTCCCCATTCACTGTCAAAAAACCATTTACAAAAATAGCATCAGGTTTTTTTAATCCAGCGCCTTCTAGCACTGCAGGCCAAAAAAGAGCATGAAAATAAATGATATCTTTTCCTATGAAATGAACTAGATGACAATTATCATTATCAGAAAAATAATCTTCGTAGTTAATGCCCGACTCTTTTTTATTTGATAAGTTTTTCAGCGAAGCCAAGTATCCGATAGGTGCATCTAACCAAACATAAAAATATTTTTCATCTTCATCTGGAATCTTAAAGCCAAAATATGGATGATCTCTAGAAATATCCCAATCTTTTAGTCCAATTTGAAACCATTCGTTGAGTTTTGATTTAACTGAGTCATGAATTTGAATTTGATTAATCCAGTTTTCAAGGAAGGATTCAAATTTTTTCAATTTCATAAAATAATGCTCAGATTCTTTTAGAATAGGAGCTTCACCAGATAAAACTGATTTAGGCTCAATTAAATCGGTGGGTTTATAAGTAGCACCACATTTTTCACAACTGTCTCCGTATTGATCTTCGCTTTTACATTGAGGGCAAGTTCCACGAACATAACGATCGGGTAAGAACATTTTTTCTTGCTCATCATATGCTTGCTCAATTATTTTTTTCTCAATACAATCCGATTGCTTTAATTGTTCAAATATTTCAAGCACTAAAGCTTCATTTTCCTCTGTGTGAGTTGAGTAATAGTTATCAAACTCAATTAAGAAGTCACTAAAATCCTTTGCGTGTTGTTTTGTGTATTGCTCTGCTAATTCATCAGGCTCTACACCCAATTCTTCAGCGCTTAACATAATTGGAGCTCCATGGGCATCGCTGGCACAAACATAAACAATATTTCTTTGCTGCATTTTTTGAAATCTAACCCAAATATCAGCTTGAATATAACCCACCATGTGACCGATATGAATTGGCCCATTTGCATAAGGCAATGCATTAGTTACTAATATATTTTTGTTTGCTTCGTTCAATTATTTATCTGCTTATTTTAGTTTACCCGAATCATTTTCATTAGTAATACAGGCAGAAGAGTTAAATTAGCGATTAATGCAATCATCATAGCGAAGGCTGTGAATACTCCAAAGTATATTGTGGGTATAAAATTGGATAGTCCCAGGATGGAAAAACCAATAACAATAATGATCGAAGTAAAATAGATGGCTTGACCTGTACTCGCATGAGCATTATTAATGGCTTCATCTAATGTGACATTATCAAGTTCCTCTCTAAAACGATGAATATAATGAATTGAATGATCCACACCAATACCAATGCATATTGCTGCGATTGTTATGGTCATAATATCTAATGGAATATGAAGTAAGCCCATCAAACCTAGGACAGAAGTGGAAGCAATAATGCTGGGTACAATAGCAATTAGAGAATATTTAAGTGATCTAAAAAGTACTAAAAACATCAGCGTAATTGCTAGGAAGACCACACCAATGGTTAGAATTTGTGAACGAATAAGACTCTCTAGAACATTATTATACAAGACTAGCATACCTGTTAATTTTACTTGAGACGGTTTTAAACCAATGGTTTCAATTAGATCTCTGTTAATTTTTTCTATCAGTTGATTGCGTTGTAATTCAGGGTAAGATTCAAATACTCTAAATGAAATTCTTAATTGATTACCGTCAGTTGATAGGTAAGGATCAAACAACGCCTCTCTAACATCATCCGGTACTTTTTTGTACAGCAAAGAGAGGAAAAAAGTATCAATCTCCTCATCGTCATTCAGTGTTTTTAGAACTTCCATTGTGGTAGAGAATGAGACAACTTTTCCAGCTTCTTCAAGTGATTCAAGATAGTCATGTATTGAGTCGATGGTTTTTAACCGATAAGAATTATACCAATAACTATCACCGCCTATATCATAGGTTGAAGTTTCATCTTCAAAAAAATCTTCCTCAAAAAATTCTTCATCATCATAATCATTAATAATCACTGGTTGATTATAATCAGGGTCTGCCTCGATAATGATGTCAAGAGGAGTTGTTCCTCCCAGTTGCTGATCAATGACACTTAACCCTTGAAAAATCTCAGTGTCTTCTTTGAAGGCTTTAATAAATTGATTCTCAGCAGTAAGTTTGGTTATCCCATAAGCACTTACAGTGGCTATTATAAAAAATAAAAGTAAGGTCTCATTTGCTTTTGATGTAGCTACTCTAGCGAACCCTCGAGTTATTTTTTGTGACCAATCTGATGTACTAACTGCTTGGATTTTTTTGAGATTCATCAAAGCAGTTGGAAAAAATAAAAATACCATAACAAAGATAGCACCCATACTTATCAGCATCATCCATCCAAAATCAATCACAGGCCTTATTCCAGCAACCAATAAAGAGCCAAACCCCACCATGGTGGTAATGGTGGTGTATAAACAAGGCTCCCATTTATCTCGCATTGTATTGAAAACTAACCAAGATTGCGGTTGATCAGGATACAAAGCTACTAATTCTCTATATCGTACTGTTAGATGGACTGAAATAGAAAGGCTAAAGATAAGTAGTAGGGCAACGAAATTAGCAGACACAACGGTGACTGGCCAACCAACTAGACCCAAAAATCCAGTCATATTAATTAGCCCTAAAACACAACATGCCATTGAGATAAACATCCACCTTGGGTTCTTGAAAATGATTAAAAGAGCAACAATCAGAAAAAGAAGAATAGCTGCACCAAAAATTTGAATGTCCTTTTGGATAAAATCAATCATATCCACAGTTATCATCGGGACACCACCCAAAAAGATGCCTGCTTTATTTTTATATTGATCCAAAACTGCACGGATTGAGGCAACCATATTCGCATTTTTATTTCTTTCTTGTTTTCTGAAATTCTTAATTTCTTTGCTGATATCATTCAATTCTTTAAGTTCAGATCCACTTAATGAGCTAGAGAGCCTTTTTAATCTTAATTCGTCTCTTTTTTCTATCATTGTTTCCAAAGTTTCATTAATTTTTAAATTCAACAGGATAGCTGTAGTTTTCCCGTCAGCACTAATAATAAGATCTTTATAAAGAGTGCTATTAAGTAGCTCATTTTTGGCCATTTCTTTATTTGTTCCAGGCGAAAAATATGTAGGCGCTTCATCCGCTATCTCAGATAGGCTTTTAGGAGGAGATTTTAGTAAGGGTACATCAAGAATACTGACAACTGATTCAACATTTTCAATAGTTGATAATTCATCTCTAAGTTGTTTTAAATGATCAATCGTATCAGCTGAAAACAGCTCATTTTGAGGTTGATAGGTTACCACCAAGAATTCGTCATCACCGTATCTTGCTTTAATGCTTCTGTAATAGCGAAGATCTTCATCATTTTCCAGAAGCAATGAATCGGATGAGGCATCCAACTCAAATTCATCTATGTGATTAGCAAAAAAAATTGAAATAACAAAAAGAAACGTAAACGGTAACCACGGTTTACTGATGATTCTTTTTATTCCACAATCTATGACTTCTCTCAAACGCATTCAAAATTCCTAGACTTACTAGTCTCAATCAAACTTTTAGTGCATGATACTATTTACAAGGATTAGTTTAATTATTTTCTTATTCATTTCGACTAAAACTATGACAATAAAATCAGATAATTGGATCAAACGAATGGTCAAAGATCATCAAATGATTGAACCTTTCACTGAATCTCAAGTCAGAAAAGAAGCAGGTGAAGCCCTTATTTCTTATGGGACTTCAAGTTTTGGTTATGATGTTCGATGCGCAAGAGAATTCAAAATATTTACTAACATTAATTCAGCCGTTGTTGATCCTAAAGCGTTTGATGAGAATAGTTTTGTTAATTTTGAATCCGATGTTTGCATTATTCCTCCTAATTCGTTCGCTTTGGCGAGAACTATAGAGTATTTTAGGATTCCTAGAAATGTCTTAACAATTTGTTTAGGAAAATCCACATATGCTCGTTGTGGCATTATTGTTAATGTGACACCTCTAGAACCTGAATGGGAAGGACACGTTACTCTAGAATTTTCTAATACCACACCACTGCCTGCAAAAATTTATGCTAATGAAGGGGTTGCTCAAATGATTTTTCTTGAATCTGATGAAAATTGTGATGAATCTTATAAGGATAGNGCAGGGAAGTATCAGGGTCAGACAGGNGTAACCTTGCCTAAAANTTAATTTTCTTCNATAAGTATCGGTTTATCTAAGTGATCTCCATGAAACATCACTTTATNATTNTTCATCTNTAGTTGGTCTAAGGCAAACCATTTTAAAGCTTTAGAGTAAATTTGATATTCTCCCTCTTGCACTCTCTTTTTAAGAGTATCTGCAGTATCAGATGAATGTATTTTTATCCTGTATTGTATAACAATGGGACCTCCGTCCAATTCAGGGATAACAAAATGGACACTAGTCCCGTGATGAGTTTCTTTAGCTTCTAGTACACGTTGATGTGTATTTAGACCTTTGTATGCGGGTAAAAGAGAAGGGTGGATATTTATAATCTTACCTCTAAAAGTCTCACAAAAGTCATCAGAAAGTATTCTCATATAGCCAGCTAAGATAATCAGATCAGGATTTTCTATTAAAACTGACTGTTTTAATTGATCATGGTAGATGCTTTGTTCATCGTACATTTGTAATCAATAACTTTAGTTGTGATACCTGAAGTATCAGCCTTTTCAATCCCTTTTGCCATAGGGTTATCAGAGATAACAGCATTTAAAGATATGGGAATGTTACCTGTTGCAATGTTTTCAAGAATTACTTGTAAGTTTGTTCCTGTCCCTGATAGCAAACAGACAGCTCTCATTAGAGAGTCATCAGCCAGAGTCATAAATTTAACCTTACTTCTTTTTTTCCTGTGGTTATTTCACCGATAAGGAAAGCGTTATGACCTGTTTCAGCTAATTTATTTATCACTCTTTTTGAATCAGAATTACTTACCACTAAAACATAACCAATTCCGCAATTGAATGTTCTAAGCATTTCTTCATGATCAACGTTACCTACTGTTTGTATCCAGTTGAAAACTTCTGGTTGTTGCCAAGCATTCAAATCAATTTCTGCATTAATATTTTCAGGTAAGATTCTTACTATATTTTCTTTAAATCCACCACCTGTTATATGTGCCATTCCATGAATCTCATATGTTTCTTGAAGGTGATTAATGGCTTTAGCATATATGGTTGTAGGTTGAATAATAGCTTCTCCAAGTGTTCGATCATCTAGCTTATCTTGTAAATTAATTGAATTGACTTCAATGATTTTCCGAATTAAAGAATACCCATTGGAATGAGGTCCAGAAGATTCAATACCAATGATTGAATCTGTGGGTTTGATATGTTGCCCATCGATAATTTTTTCATAATCCACAACCCCAACACAGAATCCAGCCAAGTCAAAATCACCAGATTGATAAACTCCAGGCATTTCTGCAGTTTCTCCACCAATTAAAGCTATATCTGATTGAAGACAACCTTCAGCTATACCTTTGATGATGTTAGTTGCTTCACTAACCTTGAGTTTTGATGTTGCAAAATAGTCTAAAAAAAATAGAGGCTTGGCACCTAAGGTAATTACATCGTTGACACACATGGCTACTAAATCAATGCCAATTTGATCAAAACATGACAATTCTCTAGCAAGCATAATTTTTGTTCCTACTCCATCAGTACCAGAAACAAGAACAGGTTTTTTATAGTGATTAATATCCAACTCATATAAAGCTCCAAATCCACCAATATTCGAAAGGACATTCTTATTTAGGGTTTGTCTGACAATTGGCTTAATGTTATCTATTAACTGATTTGCCTCATCTATATCCACTCCAGAATCAGAGTAAGTAAGCTTTGTTTTTTTAGTCGTCATTACTGTTTTTTTTGGTTGTAATGGTTTGTCAGGACTATAATTATTAGAAACTGTATATTAACATCAACAACTTAATTATTCTTTTAGTTATTCGAGCAACTTTTGATGAAGATTAGATTTAAACTGTCATACATACCTAATGCAATCTGCATTCTAAGAATAGTTATTGTTATTCCAATTATTATTGCTCTATGGAATAAGCAACATCTCAATGCTCTTGTGCTAATTGCTATTGCTGGATTGTCTGATTTTCTAGATGGGTTTCTTGCTAAAACTTACAATTGGAGGACCAACTTAGGTGCTACCCTTGATCCAGCTGCTGATAAAATACTCTTGGTCTCCTTATTTGTTACCTTATATCTCATGGGCCTTATTCCCTATTGGCTGACTGCTGTGGTGATCATCAGAGATGTGATGATTTTATTTGGCTTATTTCTATATAATTACTTTGTAGAAAGACCAAAGCCAGAACCTTCTTTCATAAGTAAGCTCAACACTTTTATACAGATCTTTTTTGTACTATTCATTATTGCCAGTCAAATTATTATTCAGCCATTCCAATTCTTATCAATTCTCATGGGCTCAATAGTTTTTTTGACGTCGGTCTTAAGCGGTTTAGATTATTGGATAACTTGGTCTAAAAAGGCAAAATTCATACTGACTCAATCGGGATAAAAAGTGCATCAAATACCCTTACCTGTCTCCATATCAGAATATATGACTTTCGAGTCTTTTCATTCAAGCTCAAATAAAGTAGTCATTGATTCTATTAAAGATGATAAAAATAAACTACTTTGGATTGCTGGACTCAAAGGTTCTGGAAAAACTCATATTTTACAGGCAACCATTAATTACATGGACAACGGGATTAATCGACTGCTTTATTTACCAATGAGAGAGTCAAAAGATTTTACTCCAGATATATTAGATAATTTAGATCAGTTTGATTTGGTTGCAATTGATGATATTGAAAATGTTATAGGGGATTTTTCTTGGGAAGAACAACTTTTGATTTTATATGAAGAATTGATTCACACAAAAAGCAAGATCCTTATTTCTTCAAGCGACACTCCACAAGGGTTAAGCTTTAAATTACCTGATTTGGCTTCAAGATTCAGTTTGGGGTTAGTTGACCGACTCAAGCCAATGAATGAAGAGCAAATGATTGAAGCCATTTCATTGCATGCAAAAGTTAGAGGTTTTAATTTACCTCAAGATGTAGCTAAATACCTAATTTCTAGGGTACCTAGAGATGTTTCAGTGTTGGTTGATATTATTAAACTGCTTGATTATGAGTCATTATCTAAACAAAGAAAATTAACAATACCCTTTATTAAAACAGTTTTAGATATTAAATAGTCCTCTTATCTAATGATTGCTTGACCTATGAGAGCTAGACTGATATTTTTTTTATTATAAACTTTTTTTAATTATTTTATGAATCAGAGAATTATTACCATATTCTTAGTTTTGTTTATCCTCTCAGGATGTGCAACTCTTCCTCCTTTGCAAGAAATGAGTAATGCACGGCAAACTATTTCAGCCGCAAAAGAATTAAGTGAANATGCAGCTGAAGATGAAAAAATTCTTGAAGCAGAACGATTATTNGCAAGGGCTCAAAGAAGAATTGAAGTCAATCTATATGATTCTGCTAGACAGGATGCATTAAGAGCTCAGAAAGAAGCCATTGAATTTATTGAAAAAGCTATTTCAAAGAATTCTGAGATAAAAAATAGTGACTAGATTGGCTCTTAGCCAGAAATTTTTCCCATCAACTCATTTATTGCTATATCCTCTTTGACACCACTCGAACGATTTACATGTTCAATTGTGCCTTGATCTAATCCTCTTTTACTAACAATAATTTGATTCGGTATACCTATTAGGTCTGCTTCAGCAAATTTTACTCCTGCTCTTTCATCACGATCATCAATCATAACTTCTCTTCCAGAGGATTTAATTGCTTCATATATTTCTTTGGCTTTAGAAGTAATGTCATAATTTTTATTATTTAAAGCAATAATAATGTAATCAAAAGGGGCTATGTGCTCTGGCCAGATAATGCCTTTTTCATCATGATTCTGTTCAATTGAAGCTGCAACAATTCTTGAGATTCCAATACCATAACAACCCATCAAAGGACTGATATTTTGTCCTTCATGATCAAGCACACTTAG
>JGI26060J43896_10000856_pt1 | contig 11305 bp, 9 predicted proteins | sample MarorgKNORR_S2LV_6_FD_43896 | JGI IMG/M metagenome (IMG submission 43896) | reverse complement strand
CAATACCTTGGCTGTAGCAAATGGGTTGCAAAGAACTGGGCGCTTGATTACAGGTGCTGCGGCGATAATGGTAGTGGTTTTCAGTTCCTTTGGCTTTTCCTCTGTTCTGATTCTAAAACAAATTGGATTTGGTTTGGCACTGGCAATTCTCATCGATGCAACAATTGTCAGAGCCTTATTGGTTCCAGCTACAATGAGATTGATGGGGAAGTGGAATTGGTGGTCTCCTTCATGGTTACCTGGTTCTCAGCATGTTAGAGAATCCACCGAATCTGAATGAGATTCATATCACTTCAAAGATGTATAGGAAGCCAATGAAACCGTGCAAAACCGCTAGAATCATCACCAAATCTGCGGCCCTTCCATGCTTTAATTTCAACTCATTCCATTTTCCACCGCTCTCTCTTGCAGCAACAACCTTCTTGCCTAATCCAGTCATAAATATCAATAAACCGATACCTACAATCCCAAAAATCCCATGAATATTAAGATGAAAATAGAATAATAGAGGTTTTCCATCTATCAATGCACGTATAATTTCAGCACTAATCGCGATGGCAACGGCAACTATGGCGAGGGGTACGAATTTCTTCCCCCAATCTTCATGTTGTTGTCTAGAGAGTTTTCTCTCATTTCCTTTCAAACTTCGACTTCTCTTCCGCCATGAATGTTGTTTCAACATCCATCCAAGCAGAATGATGGCTAGCAGTGGATGTAGGAGCAGAATAGCTGTGCGGGCGACTTCCAACATCTTCACCTCAACCACTAGAGGGCGAATAGTGGCAATGGACCTTCCGCTTTAGAACAGGTTGTGAGCGGTGGCTTCAAAGGGGGGCACCATGGGCCGGCGAATACCAGTGTTGACCGTGTTGGAACAGAGACTCCTTGAGAGCCTTGAGGCTGGCCTCAAGGGAGGCGATACTTCAGAGCGCCGTCAGTTTCATGCAACCCGCAACGCAGCCTGGGATTTACTGCCTAAACCTTGGAAGGGGTTGTGCTTGGTGGCATTGAGAAAAGAGCAACCACCTGAGGAAGATGATAAATCCTCTACTTCTCCAATACGAAAGAAAAGAGCTGGCTCTTCTCGGCGAATGAACCGAGGGCGTGGTGGCCGAACTGCAAGCCAAGATTTATTGCCATCAAAGGACCATATTCTCTCTGATGAAAATGAGTCCCGTACTTTCAAATTTGCAACATTACTTATTCACAAAGCAAGAGATAGGGAATCTTGGAGCGAAGATGAAGAAGCAGTATTAGTTGATTTGCGTCTTGAATGTAGCCAAGGCGTTCACAAAGTATGGGGAAAGATGGCTGAAGAGACCCCATTACTTGCAGAATTTGCAGCCTGTCCAGTTGTCGAAATTACTAGAGAGAAAGATGGAGATATTGGAGCCTGGGCTGAAGCAGCTAGAATAGACCCACGAAATAATGATTCATTGTCCACATTTTTAGAAATGGAATTACCTTTCGCTATTTCACCTGAAGTCGAAGTTGATTTGAAGAGAGCAATAATTCAAGTCAAGAAAGGTAAAGGAAAATTGAATAAATTATTAACTCGTAATTTACGCAACTCTGAAGGCCCAGCATGTTTGATATCTGGACTACTTGCAATAGCATCAGGAGATGATTCCACCCTTGACATCCTTTCACAAGAAACCAGTGATGAGATTTCTTCGGTTATGGCTGATCAGACCCTTTTGTATAATTTAAGGGCAGGTAATTCAGACGGATGGAAACTAGCATTATCCAAAGAAGGAACTGATTTCTTAACTACTGCGTTGAGAACTGCAGCATGGTTAGTTGCACCGATGGATGAGATGGACCTCAGTCTTTCAGAAATGGAAACTGGCCTAGTATTATTGAATGAATTTGAGGACTCTAAGCAAAGTAGTGATGGACTTCGTTGGCATATCGTTTCTGCATTAGTTGGGGCAGGTAAAGAAGAAGAAGCAGCAAGCCATTTACTTGAATTGAATATCAATCGTACAGATATTCTAAACATCGCAACTAACGTTGTTCTAAAGGTACAATCACCCGAAGTTTTCAATTGGCTGGAATCTCAACTTCAAAGATTGGATGACTCTTCATTAAGTCAGATAGTTGGCACAGAAGGATTCCCAGCTTCATTGAAACTCAAGGCTGCAAGCCTTATGGATAACTCATCTGGAAATACCAATGTACAGTCAGACTTGTTAGAATTGATGATTACAACAGGCGATATTTCAGGATTAGCCAAACTATTACAGAGTATTGATGAAGGCCCTTTGAAACATCCCCTCGAGGCATTATTGCTATGTCACCTTCACCCTGCAACAGGTGATGAAGAAATCATTGAATGGTTGCAGCATGCTAGAAAGGTTGCCCATAATTCAATCGGGGATTCTAATTCTGCACCAGGGATATCGAATCTCTCATTTTCTTTGTTAAACATGTTAGATGGAGGGCGTTGTCAACTTGATTCGATGGCAGATAGATTAGATATGGCTGGATTCCAAGCCTTCAGAGAGTGTAGAAGAGCATTGGCTGAAGACGGTGATGGTCTTGTTTCTGAATCCAATCTAAAACGTTTGGAAGAGAGTGTTTCACAAGCCGAGTTAACACCGGTTGAAAGGAGTCTTTTCGACACCTTGGTTGATGGTTTGAGATTAAACCGAGCAGCGATGCTGCTCCAGGAATCTAGTGCATCGAACGATGAAATGCAATTATTGGATGATATTTTATCAACCACTAATCCAAAGTTGGCCGTAGTTATTGCAGCAAGAGAAATGGTGATGGAACACGACATACCATTACCGTCACTGGTTGATTGGTACCAGCGAGCAGCGCCGACCTCAGTTTGGTCATTGATAGTCAAAGCAGCGGTACAATCTGCAAATGGAGACCGTCTTGCATCAGCGCGTAGTTTGAGGTTAGCAGCCGACCGCTCCGCTCCTCCGCTGGAATACTTGCACCCCTTTCATATGAAGAAAGAATGATGCTTTATCGAAAGGCATTGATTCACTTTGCGCATTCAGAATCTTGGACAGAAGCAGTTGAATTACTTGATAGAGAGCAGGCATCACAATCTGCTTTAACTGAGAGATTCCAACTCTATCTAAGGGTTAGCGATGATGCCTATCGAAAACAACAGGAAGCAGGAACAAGCCGATTGATGGATTTCGTCCGCAGTGAAAGGACAGTTAGAGTAGAGGGTCAGAATGGAGAACTCATTGAAGAAACGAAGAGTTTCTTTGCAGAAGAAGAACTTGATTTTCTCTTCAACTATCACAATGAACACCCAATACCACTCCCACCAGAGCCCTTCCAAGGAAGAGTTAGAGCCGCTCTTAGTTTGATTCGCAAGGATAGACGCCGAAGTCGGGTAGAAGATGAAATGCGCTATCAAAGATTGATGCACGAAAGTTCTGATGATCGAGACCTTGAACCTCTTATCTCTGATATCTATGAATTAGCAACAGAGGCTGCAGATGATGATGCAGTACGTGGGCTTTCAATATTAGAGAGAGCAATGAATAGCGGTCGCTTCAAACCTCGCCAACTAAAACGATTAGTGAATGCTCAACAAGGAGTTTATCAGAACCATCACAAAGAGATNACAGTTCGTCAGCGAAAACATCTTCGTCACCTTCAGTTGATTCCTTTGGTTCTCATCGACACCAATATTTTGGTGGATTCATTGAAAGAAAAAATCGCTTCGAAACTCGACCTCTCCAGCGATGTTAAATTGGACCTACTCGGACACCGCCATTTCCACAAAGCAGTTTGGAACTGTAAGGAAAAAGGGTTGATAAGGATATTCATGCCTACTATTGTGAGCAGTGAGATCATAAATATTGCCTCAGATATGTCCCGAGTTCGCCGAATGTTCAGTGACATACTGGTTAGTGATGTATATTGGAATGAAGTCGTGTCAAAGGATAAATTACAAAAGATGGTTGACGAATTAGTTGATTCATTCAAAGATTGGCAGCATCCTAATGTTAGATTTGAGGAAGAAAGTGAAGATTACCGAGAAGAGTTACATGAATTCTTATCTGATCATGAAGAGGTATACGACCACTTAACTCAACAAAAGAGCATGCATGGGAAATTAACCCGAACTGCACTCTTTGAAGATGATGAAATTTATCCTGAAGAAAGTGATTTGAAGATAATGTTGCAGGCACGTTCCCTTGCAGAATCCCACTTGGATGGAATCGGCTCAATCTTAATTGCAAGTAGAGATGGCGATTTCACATTATTTGCTAGAGCCTTTGAAGAGCGTTTTGGATTTGGTGTTGTCAAGAATGCTCAACAATTAAGATCTTGGCTACGTTGATGCTATTTATCGATATTCAAAGAAATAGATTTGCTTTCACATATGTTCGATGATAGCATCACCAAAATCGCTACATGAAAGTAGAANTGCATCATCCATTAATCGTTCAAAATCATAGGTAACTGTTTTGTTTGAGATTGCCCTTTCCATGCCTTTGATGATAAGGTCCGCTGCTTCATTCCAACCCATGTGGCGAAGCATCATTTCAGCAGAGAGAATTAATGAACCAGGGTTTACTTTATTCTGCCCTGCATACTTTGGAGCAGTTCCATGAGTTGCTTCGAAGATTGAGATTCCAGTGTCGTAATTTATGTTGGCGCCAGGCGCTATACCGATTCCTCCAACTTGAGCAGCCAAAGCATCTGAGATATAATCCCCATTCAGATTCATGGTGGTTAGAACACTGTATTCTGCAGGGCGTAGGATTATTTGTTGCAACATTGCATCTGCAATTACATCTTTGATTAATATTTCATTACCGGTAAGGGGGTTGGTCATTGTACACCATGGTCCACCATCTACCTCTGTTGCCCCGAATTCTTCAATGGCGAGAGCATACCCCCAATCTCTAAATCCACCTTCGGTAAATTTCATAATATTGCCTTTGTGAACGATACAAACGCTGGGTTTGTCATTTTCGATTGCGTATTTAATGGCTGCACGAACGATTCTTGCAGTACCTTCTTGACTAATTGGTTTGATTCCAATTCCGCTGCTATTTGGAAAGCGAATTTTGTCAACTCCCATTTCTTCTTGCAAGAAGTTAATGACTTTTGCAACCTCTTCACTCCCTGCCTCCCATTCGATTCCAGCATATACATCCTCACTATTTTCTCTAAAAATAATCATATCAACTTCATTTGGAGATTTTACCGGACTTGGGGTTCCTGAATACCACCGAACAGGTCGTACGCAGGCAAATAGGTCGAGGCGCTGGCGAAGAGCCACATTTAGGGAACGGATCCCCCCTCCAACAGGGGTTGTTAAAGGACCTTTAATCGAAACCAATCCAGTTTTCATAGCCTCAATTGTTTCTTCTGGCAACCATTCTTCAGTTGCATTGAAGGCCTTTTCTCCGGCTAATAATTCATTCCAAAATATTTGCTTTGTGCCATGATATGCTTTGGCAACTGCGGAGTTCACAACAGACTGCATCACGGGAGTTATATCGATGCCAATTCCATCTCCTTCAATGTAATGAACGATTGGATAATCCGGTACAAGCAACTCACCATCTTGCATGCTGATTGCTATGCCTTTCTGTGTCATGGGCGCAGCGACCGACCACTCCTTGATGAACGACTCGGTTAGGATGGGCAAAAATGGCTTGAGATATGCTCTTGAATAAACCCCTTTCATCAAAGAATATGCAAGCAGAAGTTGTCTGGGACGGTTTGAGCAAAATGACTGGAATTAATCAATCTGCTCAGGAAATAAAGATGGATTGGGAAGATGGACCGAGTCCGATGCAAATATTGCTACAAATGGTAGGTGCATGTAGTCTTGTAGATGTAGTTAATTCTTTAGAAAATAGGAGGAATTTGAAATCAGCAAGTATCAGTATGGAGGCAGAACGAGCGGAGGAGCCACCACGAAAATTCACCTCTATTCATATGGTATACCATGTCCATGGAGAAGAGATACCAGAGAAGATGGTGAACCGAGTAATCGAGGCTAGCCATGAGAAATATTGTTCAGTATCGAANACTCTTTCCGATGATGTAAAAATCACTTGGGAATTGCAATTGAATTCTAATATGTAATGTTCCATAACAATAGTATTGCATATTATTAACAAAACGGAATTCAATTCAAAAGGGCAATACTCGCGTGGGCAATTATGCGGGAGGTTTCAGTACACTGGGGGAGGGCAAGACTTACTCGTGCAAAACTCGACATCCTCTTTGACTTTGTAAAGGAAATGGTATTTCTCGGTTATGTTGAAAGAAACCGTAACCACATCGATATCATAGTCCAATGTGTATTCACAGAAGACAGTGGGCCTGATGACCTCAATAATTTAATTGCAGGAGTTTCAGTAATTGAAACTCTATCGGAACCAAATTCAGAATGGACTAATGAATGGGTATTGAAATTGCGTTTTGAAGCAGCTAGCAATGATCTAATTGCAATTCAATTACAAGCAGCATCAGCGAGTATTCAACCTGAAACAGTATTGAACCAGCAGGGTTTCACTTATGTCATTCGTGGCCCTGCAAACTCAATTAAATCAGTTATTACAGCATTTAGACTGATACTAACTCCAGATAAAATGTCAGCATCTTCTATTCAACCTGCTTCTGTAGTTGAAAATAAACTTGTATCACCCCAGCAACTCAAAGTGGTAAAAGGTGCTTGGGATGCAGGTTGGTATGAGAACCCCAGAGCTCTTAAAATGTCAGAATTATCAAGAGAATTAAATCTCTCAAGGTCCACTGTGTCAGAACATTTAGCAAGAGTTGAGGCCGAAATGGTCCGCCTACTACTTGGAGCAGTGGGTGATAAATTAGTAGAATCTACTCAGGTAGTTTTCGATTTGGTTGAGTTTTGGTCAAACCTTCACCCTTCTGATTTTAAAACTGTTAGAAAAGCAGTTGACCAAGGGAAAGAAGATGGTAAACCCTACATTATCACATATAGATTGAAATTACTGGATGGAAGTTACAAATTAGTTCGCTCACATTCTCAACCTCAATATGATGATAAAGGAGAATATCTTGGAGTTGCAGGTCAATTTGAGGATTTATCTGAGAATAAATCTATGGGGCATATATTGGAATTATCGATTAACATTGCAAATTCGAAATATTCAGAAGGTACAGAGGATATATCCCAATCAGGAAGTTGGGAATGGGATGTTATCTCAGGTGAAGTGACATGGACACCTGCTCTATTCCCATTGTATGGTTGTGATGCTGAATTCACACCATCATTGGAATCTTTCACAGACTTGGTCCATCCTGAAGATATTGAATCCGTTATGAATACCTTAGGTGATGCACTTCAAACAGGTTCAGCATTGGATTATGTTCACAGGATTATTCGCCCTAGTGATGGAGAAGTCAGAACATTTCGTTGCATCGGGGGGATTTTGACGGATGAACTTGGAGCACCTACCAAAGTAATTGGAATCGCCCAAGATATTACTGAATTCAAAAGTGCAAACCTTGCCTTCCAAGACACGCTTGCTGAGATGAAAGATGATTTAGATGAATGGGGGTCATTCGAAGTAAATGATGAGAGTAAAACAATTACAGTTTCAGAAGTAGCAAGGCGTATGCTTAGAGGCTGAGGTAATTTACTCTTCTTCCAAAAGCAAACCTAAGGATTTTGCAACTGGGTCGAGAGCCTCTGGCCAAAGCAATATTTCAACTTCAAATTCTGGTTCCCAAACACCTCTGGCAAATTCAAATTCACACTTCATTCTTTCCGCAGCAGCAAAGCCTTCAATCCAAGCCTGCTTGCTAATTCCAGTTTCAAGGGATTGTCTTCCCATGCTAACTAAGTAGCGAGGTAATTCATCGTCCAAATCCATCAATGATGTCATCCACTGGTCAAGAGTGGAAGCCCCAGAACCAAATCCACGTGGGATTAAATGGGGAACGACCTGCAAGTGGTGTTTTTCTTCAACAACAGACCTTTGCGAATCTGAAAGTTCAAGGATTTCTTGGAAGTTCTCAAGGAGGATAGCGCCTCTTTTCGATAATCTACCATCATTCCAAGCCAAGTCAAGGGCATGCTGAAATAAAATACTCAATGTATCACCTCAGTCGTGAAGAATTTGTTTTAATATTTTCAAATGAGTCTCAAAACTTATTCCCAAATCTCTTCTCTTTCGGGCCATTAAGGCCACTTCGGCTGGATCCAGTACATCATCTACCCAAACTCCTTCTAATAGAAATTGGTATAATTCCTCAGGCTGGGCACGGGCTTTTTCAGTCTCCACTTGAATTTCCTCTTCAACCTCTTCTTGTTCAATAGACTCATCTCCGGTGGCGCTCTCTCCTTCAAAAACAATGGTGTTTTCTGGTCCTTGATATTCATCCTCGTCCATGAAAGCAGCAAGAGCATCGTTAACATTAGTGCTAGTTGATTCAACTACATTCACATTCGGTCGCGTCGCGCCCAGTTCTTCAAAGGGGTCAACATCCTCTTCTTCATTGACTCCTGCTTCATCCAAAGGGATGACAGATTCAACAATTTCTTCATTCATTTCCATCATTCCACCCATTTCTAAGGTGGCGATAACTCCACCTTCTTCTTCTGATGATTCATCCTCGACACCATCATCCTCAGCTAATGCATCTAATAGACTGGCACCCCTTGCAGCGGGAGCTGTAGTTGAAACATTTAGTGCCTCAAATGGGTCGATATCATCTTCGTCTTCAGTTGGCTCATCGATGAACATGGTCCTTCACTCTGAAGGCGCCTCGATATCATCCCTCATCAAACCACCCTCGCGAAGTTTGGGCATTTGTCAAACATTTGGACCACCCCTTTGATAGGTATTTCCGGCTACCTATCACCATGGCAGGAGATAGAGTATGGCTCTGGAGGGTGTTGCTTCTGACCATGATATTCTGTGGAATAGCAGGAATCCCTAGCCTACCGGAAAACCTAGATGCTTGGCAATCAACTGATGACTCAGCAGATCAGTCAACCGATGGATTGCAAACAGACCTGCTTGAAAATAGCAGTTCGGAAGAACCTGCAGAAGAACAGTCCAATGAAGAGCAAGAAGAGGGCCAAGCAAAAGATGAGGCAGGTGCAGACCATCAAAGTGCACAAGATTCTTCAGATGACGGAGGCGGTGAAGAGACAGAGTCACCACCTGCAAAAATGCAAGAGGCCGCTCCTGAATCTGGCAAACAAATTGTAGGTGAAGATGTAGGGAAATGGATAATGCCAGCAACTAGAGTTGTAGTCTTGAGTTTAGCAGCCGTCATGGCAGTCGGGATAATGGGTACAATGTTGACTGCATTGGTAGCATCTGAAGCAGGTAGAATGAGTTTGATGTTGGCTGTTATTGGACCTATTCTAGCAATATCTCAACGTGGAGAGTCTGGAACTTTTACTAAAGGTCGGATTCAAGGGTATATTGAAGCCCACCCAGGTATTCACTTTTCGGCTTTGAGGGATGCACTCTCATTGGCAAATGGAGTTACTGCTCATCACCTTCATGCTTTGGAAAAAGAAGGTAGGATAATGTCTTGGTTAGATAGCACAAAGCGGAGATTCGCTTCAAGTGGAATCGACCCAAAGTTGCTATCTAGAATTGAGCAACCAGTTATTGGAATGCAACAAGCGATTCTTGAAGTTCTTGATTCCGCAGGAAAATTAGGAATGAAAAGTGGAGAACTGCGTCGCAAAATGGAAACTTCAAGGCAGTTGATGTCATACCACATGAAGCAACTTGATGAAAGAGGATTGGTACAGGCAGAAGGACGCGGCAAGGCAAGGAAATGGAAACTACTTGAAGCTGGTAGAGCAGTACTAATGTCAAGCCAGCATCTTTAGTTGACAAACTCAATATGCCTTGAACGAAGTGCTTTCAGTTGAGTATTTTCGCTTGAGCCATAAATTTGCTGACTCTTTACTCCAGTCAATACAACCATGACTCTAACCTCGTCTCCTGCTTCTTCCTCGACCGCGGCGCCCCAAATTATTCTTGCGTTATCATTGATTTTTGACTTGATGATTTGGGCTGCAGTTTCGGCTTCACCTAAAGTTAAATCAGGCCCGCCAACGACATTGATTAGTGCACCTCTCGCATCACTGAGGTCTAATTCAAGTAATGGGCTGTGTAGAGCCTCTAAGGTGGCTCTCTCTGCTCTATTCTCTCCACTTGCCCCGCCAATTCCAATCATTGCAACTCCACTGCCAGTGCTAATCACAGAACGTAGGTCCTCAAAGTCGAGGTTAACCATTCCATCACATGTTAGCAGGTCAGTAACTCCCTTGATTGAACGAACAAGTAGTTCATCTCCTACTCTGAAAGCAGCAGCAATTGGTAAATCCTTCACACCTTGAATCTCAAGTAACCTTTCATTTGGAATAACGATGATTGTATCGCAGTGTTCCCGTAGGCGTTCCAATCCCCATTCTGCGTTTTGTCGGCGTAGAGCTCCTTCTGAATCGAATGGATAAGTTACCACTGCGATTGTCAATGCGCCTTGCTTCTTGGCCAAACGAGCGATGTGGCCTGCAGCTCCTGTCCCTGAACCGCCCCCCATTCCTGCGGTGATAATTGCTAATTGAGTATCTTCTGTAATTTTACGTAAGGTAAACTCACTCTCTAATGCTGCAGCTTCTCCCTTGGTTGGGTCTCCACCCGCTCCACGTCCTCTCGCGCTTCTTCCGATTAGTATTTTTTCTTCGACTTCGGTTAAGAGAAGGGCTTGAGCATCGGTGTTAATGGCATATCCAGTAACATATTTTGATGAAAACAACCCTTCACCCCATAGGCGACTGATTGCATTGCATCCTGCGCCTCCAACTCCATAAACCCTAATTCTAGGTTGGAGGGTTTCGAGCAACTTACGTAATTCGCCATCATTCGCTTTTGAATTTTCATTTTCAGGAGTTATTATTTCTACAACACCCTCTGATTCAAGACTCAAAACACGCTCTATCAAGTGCTTCATGCTACTGATGCGGCCTCTAGCCTCTTTCAAGATGACCCTAAGTGAAAGGCCTTTGAAGGGGATTTCTTAACCCCTAAAGAGAGACGAACAGGGTGGCGTTAGTATCAAGCCAACGTGAGAGCCGGTTGATTTCATGGGCAGTAGGCGCGGGGCTTTGATTCTGGCATTGCTACTACTATTGGTACCATTTTCCGCCATTCCAGTTATCGCTGATGAAGGGGAAAATGATGATTGGATACGAGAAGAATCACCTGCATCTCCCGAAAAAATGGCTCTTTCAGTTTGGCAACCAAGTCTTGCATCTGTTATGTGGGATGTAGCCTGGTCCCCCAGTTATGCTCGT
>JGI26060J43896_10000853_pt1 | contig 11319 bp, 10 predicted proteins | sample MarorgKNORR_S2LV_6_FD_43896 | JGI IMG/M metagenome (IMG submission 43896) | reverse complement strand
CTGAGATCAACCATGATCTGCGGTTTTTAAGTCATTATTATTCCGCTTATGGTGTGGATAGAAGCTCGGGCGCTAATCAAATTCGCCAACCATTAGAAAACCTTAATATGGCAGGGACACTTTATGGCGCTATTATTTATTCCAAGGCACCTGTAGTAATGAAACATCTGGAATTACTGGTCGGGAAAGAAATATTTCGAAATGGAATGCAGAAATATTTAAAACAATTTAGTTATNGGAATGCAACCTGGTTAGATCTGATTCAAATATTAGATGAATTATCAAAGGAAGACCTGGCATCTTGGAGTAAAATGTGGGTTGAAGAGCCGGANCGGCCTATTATTGATGTTGCTATTGATTTTACACCAAATGGTACTGTTAGAAGATTAAAGCTAAAACAATTTGACCCAAAGAAAAAAAACCGGGTTTGGAAACAATACCTAAATGTACACCTTGGATATAGTGACTCAGATATCGTGATTCCGGTATATTTAAATAATAAATCAGTTATTGTACCCGAGACGAAAGGTCTTCAGAGGCCAAATTATATTTTGCCAAATGGAGAAGGTATCGGCTATGGATATTTTCGAATGGATAAGACTACCCGGGAATACCTGTTAGCGCATCTTCCGGAATTGAACGATCCAATGAAAAGAGGGATCGCATGGCTCAATCTTTGGGAGGATATGCTCTATGGTTTTTCATCCCCTAATGATTTGATTCAGCTAGCCATAAGGGCATTAGAAACAGAAACAGATATTTTGAACATTCAACGTATACTAGGAATATTGACTGATATATTTTGGCATTATTTATTGGATTACCAAAGACAAGCAATTGCTTTGAAATTAGAAACAGCATTAAAAACTCATTTGTATAATGCCCAAACAGTATCTTTAAAATCTTCTTTTTTTCGTGCCCTACGTTCTATTACGCTAACAAATAGCGGTATTTCCTGGCTACAAAATGTTTGGATGAAAAGTGATTCTATTTCTGGGATCAAGTTTTCAGAACGTGATTATATGTATATGGCTGCTGAATTAGCTATTCGGGAAAAATCCGAAACAGCAGATATACTAAATACACAACTAGAAAGAATAAAAAATCCTGATCGTAAATCACGGTTCATGTTTGTCATGCCAGCTCTCTCCAATGATGAATCCGTTAGGGATTCATTTTTTGAAAGTCTAAAAAAAGAGGAAAATAGAGCTAGAGAACCGTGGGTTCAACAGGCGGTGGGTTATCTTCACCACCCCCTGCGAGCCAGATCTGCTCAAAAATATATCCGGCCAAGTTTGGAAATACTGGAGGAAATCCAAAAAACGGGGGATATTTTCTTTCCGGCCCGGTTTATTAATGCCACTTTAGCAGGGCATCATTCATTATCATCAGTAGAAATTGTAAACCACTTTTTAGAGGAATACCCAAATTATTCGCCTAGGTTAAAATTAAAAATTCTCCAAGCGAGTGATCGAATGTTTCGTGCTTCTGAAATTCTTCATCAATAAAATGATAACGGATTTAACTTTGAATTTGTATAAATTACTGAAATTTTATAAATAGATATGCGATACCAATTCCAATCAGAACAGGGTAATATTGCTTTCCGGCCACGATATTTCACAGAAGTCATCAAAGTTCTAATTATTGTCAATACAATCGTTTTCTTATTTCGTGTGATTGCTAAAAACCAGCTGGATTTGGCACAGATTTTTGGTCTTTCTGCGGAGACTGTATGGCCCATGGTTTGGCAACCAGTAACCTATATGTTCATTCATGCTGATTTCTTTCATATTTTTATGAATATGTTTGTATTATGGATGTTTGGCTCTGAGATGGAATCACTATGGGGTCGTGAGGGATTTATAAAATATTATTTCATTACGGGTATAGGATCAGGTTTGATTTGGCTTTTATTCAATATTAATAAACCTTTTACGATTTTAATTGGTGCCAGCGGTGCCATATACGGTTTACTGTTGGCCTACGGACTTATGTTTCCTAATCGCAAAATTTTGATCTATTTTTTGTTTCCTGTCAAAGTAAAATATTTTGTTGTCTTTTTGGGTATAATGGCGTTTATCTCTTCAATGGGAACGTCGGGGTCCAATATTAGCCACGTAACACATCTCTCAGGGATGGTGATTGGGTACATTTATATTAAATCACCTTGGACATGGCCAAAGATGTTGTTATGGATTAATTCGAAAGTGATTGATGTAAAACAAAGAAAAAAAGAAAAAAAAGAAACACGAAAAATGAATATGCAGCAGAAAGTAGACCGTCTGTTGGATAAAATCAATAAAGTTGGTTACGATAATTTAACGGAAGAAGAAAAAGAAGATTTGTATTTCCAGCAGGCATTTGGGAAAAGACCTTGAAAAAGATTAATCTTTTTTGTTCTTCTCAATAACTTTAAACACTTTTTCACCTTTTTTAGCCATACGATATTTTTCACGGGCTAATTCTTCAATATATTTATAGTCTGTTTTCAGCTTTATTTTTTCATCCTCTAGCTGTAGTTTTTCTTCTCTGAGTTCATTAATCCTAGTTTGGATTTTAGCCCGTTCTTTTTTTAGTCCATATAACTGATAGAGTCCGTGGTTGCCAAAAAAGAAAATAATTAGTAGAGCTAAAGCACCCATCACCAATATAGCGCGAATCACTCGTTTTTGAACATCAATGCTAGATACACCTAATGATCTTTTTCTTTTAACATGACTGGATTTCCCACGGTGTTTCATGAACGGGCAAGCACCTCTATCCCCGGATATTTTGCATTGGTTCCTAGGGATTCTTCTATTCGAAGGAGTTGGTTGTATTTAGCAACCCGATCAGTTCGTGAAGCAGAACCAGTTTTAATCTGCCCCATGCCCATGGCTACCGAAAAATCGGCGATCGTAACATCTTCAGTTTCGCCAGAACGGTGAGAAATAATAGCGCCGTAATTATTGGATTTTGCTAATTTAATTGCCTGAATTGTTTCTGTAACCGATCCAACCTGGTTAAGCTTAATCAAGATAGCGTTCATGGCGTTTTCGTTTATGGCTCGCTGAAAACGGGTGATATTTGTAACGGTAAGATCATCCCCAACAATTTGAATACGGCTACCAAGCTCATTGTTAAGTAATTGCCAACCAGGCCAGTCATTTTCATCTAGCCCATCCTCAATAGATACGATGGGATATTGATCTACTAATGATTTGAGATAATCCACCATTGCCGCTGATGAATATTGTTTTTTCTCAGAGGGAAGATGATATAAACCATCTCGATAAATTTCACTTGCAGCCACATCTAGAGCCAAACATATATCTTTGCTTAGAGCATAGGGCGTTTTTTCGATAGCTTCCAAAATCACTTCAACAGCCTCTGCGTTAGAGCGTAGATTGGGCGAAAAGCCCCCTTCATCACCTACTGCTGTATTGAGTCCTTTTTGCTTTAACACAGATTTTAGGTGATGGAATGTTTCTGTACCCATTCTCAAAGCTTCAGAGAAAGATTCCGCACCAATAGGTAATACCATGAATTCTTGGATATCAACATTATTGTCCGCGTGACAACCACCATTTAAAATATTCATCATGGGAATTGGTAATGTAGTAGCTTGATCTCCGCCAAGATAAACGTATAGTGGTTGATTACAAGCCTGTGCTGCTGAATGGGCCACAGCCATTGATACCCCCAAAATGGCATTGGCGCCCAAACGGCTTTTATTAGGAGTGCCATCTAGGGCAATCATTGTCTGATCAATTTTGGCCTGGTTTAAAGCATTCATACCGATAAGTTGTTTAGCAATGATTTTATTCACATTGTCTATCGCATTTAAAACCCCCTTGCCAATATAACGCTTGTTATCTCCATCTCGCAGTTCAACTGCTTCATGTTTACCAGTAGATGCACCAGATGGAACGATGGCTCTTCCAAAAGAGCCATCGTTTAATTGAACATCTACTTCAATAGTTGGATTTCCTCGTGAATCGAGTACTTCGAGACCTAAAATATGCGAAATTATTTTTTCTGGCATGAATNCTTTAGAATTTCAATTAAGAAATTAGATATGGATTTTAATTACTCCTAAGGTGTTTCATGAAGAGAAAAGGTGTGAAATTTAGGTTTNTTCAAAAAATATTGAATAAATCTAANTTGGAGTTAAATTCTCAGCGAATCAAATGATAGTGGAACAGAAAACCACATACATGAAACGCGAAAGAATTGAACCAAGAGGGGACCAGGGAGACCTGTCCCTTTTTTATTGTTCAATTAAACCTAACCAAGGAGGAACCTAAATGGCTGATTTTACTTCAACCGTACAAGGTGTTGCCAATGCCGTTGTTGGCTTAGTNAAAGCTCTCATTGTGATGTTTGTATTTGTAAACATCCTATATTCAACAGGGTTTGATCCCATAGGCGGTATTGTTGATCTGGTAGACTCGTTCTTAGATGGCGGGTTTTCCGGTCTGTTAGCCTTATTAATATTCGTTTCTTTCGCAGGTTAATCAGTAGAATTACGGGGTCCTATTTTTGGCCCCCGTCTGCTATAATAATCCTAGGAGTTAACAAATGAATAAGGCCTTTGAAAGTATAACTTCGTTCGTGAGTGATATCACTAGCCTATTNCAAGGACTAGTGGTACTCGGCATTGTAGTTGGTATTCTCTTTGACGACTACTTTGGTGTCATTGCTGGACTNGGCGACTTAATGAGCAAATTCGGTGATGCCGGGTTTGCAGGCCTGCTTGCTTTGATGCTCATCGTTTTTTGGTACAATAAGAAATAAGTACCAAAAAGTAAGTTAAATAAGCGCCTCGGCATTTGTCGGGGCGCTTTTGTTTTTAAGTGTTTTTATATTTTTAGAATATATTTTAATTATTTTGTGTTTGAAAAATTATTTATCAGATGCTTTTGAACATAAATTCTCATCTTCTGTCGATACAAATTTTGATATTTTGATTAATATTATTTTTCCTAACCAAATTTATGACCGCTTATTGATTCCATTCTTAGGCTAGGATAATTTCTATATCATGAAACGCACCTTTATTAACGTTTTCTTGTTTTTAAGTTTCATTTTCTCCGTTGGAATTTCTGGCTCAATTCGCGTTGTAAACCGTGTTAATAATTCCATGGATGATATCACAACCCTGGATCGTCTCCGCGGAACATATGTCTCCACTAAGGATATTTCTCGAATTCTAGCAAAACGAGACCCTTTTATCAATAAAGATAGAGGGAAAATGGTGCTTTATATTGATAATCATCGAATCAAAATTTCTGGAAACAGCAGTTTTATCTTGATAGATGAGCAGATTTATCAAATGCCTATGTACGCAATTGGGAAACAGAATGATATTTTTCTACCAGCTGAATCCTTCTTTGATATTCTAAGACGGACAGTCTTACCAGGCATTAACTATGATCCACGCCGAATGGTTTTAGATATTGATATGAAAGAATTTACAATTATGGGTGTGGAAATATCTCAAAAAGCAAATGGTACAATATTGCGTATTCGTACACGTAACACATTTCCTGAGGGTAATATCAGTTCATTTTTTCATGAAAATGGCTGGTTTTATTTAACAGTGGCAGGTGGCCTTGTAGATACAACTGAAATTCGGCGAAGTGATACGCGAGGAGTTGTTCAAAATATCGCAGCTGACCAGCTTGGCCAGACAGCACAGCTAGCTTTTCAAATGCGTACTAAAGTACAAAGTCATGAACTTTATCAAAGTAGTGATCCACGTGAAATTGTGATTTCTTTGCGTACACCTATGGGTGGAAGTATGGCGCGTATTAAACAAGTAAAAGATCGCTGGAAATTGGATACAGTTGTTTTGGATGCGGGGCATGGAGGGAAAGATCCAGGAACAATAGGAAGAAAGGGGACAAAAGAAAAAGATATTGCATTGGATATCGTCAAACGATTGGGTTTGCTATTGGAAAAAAATACAAAATTAAAAGTAATATATACCCGNGAAGAAGATATCTGGGTTCCTTTATGGAAACGTACAAAAATAGCGAATGAATCTAATGGCAAAGTTTTTGTCAGTGTCCATTTGAATTCTAATCCCAACAAAACAGCGTATGGATTTGAAACCTATTTATTAAGACCAGGAAAGACGGAAGATGCCATAGAAGTAGCTTCACGTGAAAATGAGGTTATTAAATTAGAGGACCGATCTAAAAATAATTATCAGGATCTTTCAGGGGAAAACCTGATTGTAGCCACTATGGCGCAAAGTGTTTTTATGAAAGAGAGTGAAGATCTGGCAGCAATTATCCAAGAAGAAATGGGAAAAAAAGTCAAATCTAAAAACCGCGGTGTTAAACAAGCTGGTTTTCATGTTTTGATTGGTGCCAGTATGCCAAATGTTTTAATTGAAACAGGATTTTTAACCAATTTGAATGAAGAAAAAAATCTTCGCAATTCTAAGTACCGTCAGAATATAGCCGATTCAATATATAAAGCGATTGTAAAGTTCCGATATTCTCGAGAACAATATCTCACAGAGAGTTAGTTGAAAATCTACACTTAGGACACTGTGTCCATTTTTGAATCGCATTTAGATTATTTATATAACTTAAAACGCCTGGGGATAAAAGTAGGGCTAAGTCATACTATTGAGTTGTTAAAGCGTTGCGGGGACCCCCAGAATAATTTTAAATCAGTCCATNTTGCGGGGACAAATGGGAAAGGATCAACCTGTGCAATTATTTCATCAATACTGAAAACAGCTGGTCTAAAGGTGGGTTTGTATACTTCGCCGCATTTAATTCGGTTTAATGAAAGAATAAGAGTAAATAACAATCCAATTGAAAATGCTCAAATTGTACAATTTATTAAACAGTATAAATCTGATATTATGAAATAAAGTCTACTTTTTTTGAAACGACAACTGCATTGGCCTTCAAGCATTTTTCGAACCAAAATATAGATATAGCTATTATTGAGACTGGATTGGGAGGCCGCTTGGATTCAACAAATGTGCTTAAGCCTAATGTGACAGTAATAACACCAGTTTCACTAGACCATTGCGATATTTTGGGTAATGATATTTTATCAATAGCTGGGGAAAAAGAGGGTATAATTAAGAAAAATATCCCATTGGTCTTAGCTCCTCAGGTACTCGCTGTTCAGAACCAATTATTAAAAAAAGCTGAAAAAGTTGGTGCTTCAGTAATTAATGTGGAAATTCCATCAAAGGTTCAAATAACTGAATGGGGGACTAAATTCAAAAGGAAAGATCAATTATTTAACATTCCTTTGATCGGTACCCACCAGGCAATCAATGCATCGGTAGGAATAGAATTAATCCAATCATTTATGCCTGAGATAAAAAAAGAAATTATTGATACTGGTTTAAATAAGGTAAAATGGCCTGGTCGTCTACAAAGGATGAAAAAAGAATATCCCATTTATTATGATGTAGCACACAATTTGCATGGGCTGCAGTCAATTTTAGAAACCATGAGTCAAATTTTCAATAAAAAACCGTATGGATTATTTGTTATGAAAAAAAACAAAGAACCAGATTTGGTCGTAAAGGCTTTAGAAAATAAATTTGATCAATTGGTCATCAGCGGTGCTCCGGAACTGGGACTAATGTCGGGGTATGAATTATCACAGAAATTATCAAATTTTGGATTAAAAGATTTTGTTGTGATTGATCGATTTCAAAGCGCTTTGGATCATATGGTAGAAATAACACAAAAAACGGGCCGACCGACCCTCGTTTTAGGTAGTCATTATATTGCAAGGTTAGTTTTCAATAAATTTGGTTTTTTATTTTAAATTGATGTAATATCCAATCAGTTACTTTTGCTTTGTATTTCATGATTTTATATCGTCTGCACAAGGCAATTCCCCAAAATTATCAATCAATCACAAAGATTTTTTAAAAAATATTACTAAGGTTATTTCTATATGAATGTTAATGAATTACAAAAACTGAAGATCCAGGAATTATCAGAACACGCAGAAAAACTGAATATCGAAAGTCATTCAGGGATGAATAAGCAGCAGCTTATTGTTAAAATTTTAGAAAGCCAAAATGAAAAGGAAGGTGGTGTCACTTCTGAGGGCGTTTTGGAGGTACTAAAAGAAGGATATGGATTTTTACGCAGTCCTGATTTCAATTATCTCCCAGGGCCAGATGATATTTATGTAAGCCCTTCACAAATAAAACGGTTTGGGTTACGGACAGGCCACAAGGTTTCTGGAGAGATTCGTCCACCAAAATCAAAGGAAAGATTTTATGCCTTATTAAAAGTAGACACGGTCAATAGCCAAGATCCTGCTGAGCTTCGACGAGCAATTTTATTTGATAATCTTACACCCCTTTATCCCGAAGAAAAATTTAATTTGGAAGTTAATCCAAAAGATTTATCCACCCGCGTTATGGATATGATTTCCCCAATTGGAAAAGGGCAGCGAGGTCTCATTGTAGCACAACCAAAGACGGGGAAAACAGTATTGCTGCAGAAAATTGCTAATGCTATAACAAAAAATCACCCCAATGTTAAAATGATTATTCTACTCATTGATGAGAGACCTGAAGAAGTAACAGATATGAAGCGGAATGTTGAAGCAGAAGTGATTAGCTCTACTTTTGACGAACCGCCAGAACGCCATGTTGCTGTAGCAGATATGGTTATACAAAAAGCACGTAGAATGGTCGAATTCGGGGATGATGTAGTGATTCTTTTAGATAGTATTACCCGTTTAGGCCGCGCACATAATGCCGTTATTCCACATAGCGGTAAAATTTTGTCTGGTGGCGTTGATTCCAATGCTCTTAAAAAACCAAAACAATTTTTTGGTGCTGCTAGAAATACAGAAGAAAGCGGGAGCTTAACTATTATTGCTACAGCTTTGATTGATACAGGTAGTCGCATGGATGAAGTTATTTTTGAAGAATTTAAAGGAACGGGTAATATGGAGTTGGTACTGGATCGTAAACTCAGCGATAGGCGAATTTATCCTTCTTTTGATTTGGTTCGATCTGGCACAAGAAAAGAAGAACTTTTATTAGATAAAAAAGTTTTAGCTCGTATGTGGATACTTAGAAAATTGCTCAATGACATGAATGTCATTGAAGCCATGGAGTTTATTCAAGATAGGATGCGTCGAACGAAAACAAATGAAGAATTCATGGAAACAATGAGTCAATAAATCTAAATTAACATGTAAAATTTACTATTTACTCTTGGTGTAGAAGCTAAGGAGAATATATATATGAGTTCTAAATACCCAGAAATACGGACAGTTNCTGTCCGAATCTTCACAGATAAACCTGTACGAAAAACACCCTATCAAGTAAAAGGTGTTATGATGAACCAATTCCCCGATGAGGAAATTGTACCAATGCTTGATGGATCATATCGTCAAAAGTTTCTTTATCCTCGTGTTCAAGTAAAGATTTTGAATGAACAGATTTATATTGTCGGAATCAATGAAGGAGTTGATTCCATTAAAGCAATTGCCAAAAAGATGGATTTTTTGGATTTTGGTAATATTACGTTTCAAATTTTGGATAATGAAATTGAAGAGCATCAGAATAGATTTCAACCAGTTTCTAAATTGATTCGATATCGGTTTGTGACACCTTGGGTAGCATTGAATCAGACTACAGGATACCGTTATCGGAATTTAAATAATGCTGATCGCGTGAATTTTCTTAATCGCCTTCTTGGACAGAATATCGTATTTATGGCTAGAGAAATGGGGATGGAATTAGAAGAAAATATCTTTACAAAAGTTACACTTTCATCACTGTTTCCTCGACAAGTAGATGAAAATAACTGGGGTGCTTTTGATGGAGAATTCCGTGCTAATTTTGTATTACCAAATTATTTAGGAATTGGGAATGGCATCACTCGAGGTTATGGGACACTTTTTGGTTTATTCAATCCTGAATTATTTTCTTTTAATGAAGGAGATTTACAAGAGCTAGAAGCAAAGGCAACTAAGGAAAGTAATAATGAACAAACAACAATAGCTGAATCTGATTTACAAGAAATTGATGTAGAAAAAGTACCTCGTCCAAAGAAAGTCCCTGGCAAAGATTTAGTGCCAACAAAAAGAAGCAAAAAAGTGCTTTCTGAAGAATTCGAAATTGAGGAAGATGAAACAATAGCTTATCAAACTAATGTTGCTAGAAAAAAGAAAGCAAGATACATACCAAAAAAACGGGGTAAAAAGATAAAAAAAGATTCTTCCAATATTAATTACAATTCAGAAGAATATCATAAAAAACAACATACCTTGTAATTGAAAAATAAATATGACAGTTTTTGCTGAGCGTGTTCAGCGCGTAAAACCATCCTTTACTCTTGAAATGACATCTAGGGCGGAAGAATTACGTGCCCAAGGAATAGATGTCATGAACTTTAGTGCAGGGCAGCCAGATTTCAATACGCCGGAAAATATCCGAAATGCCGCCAAGGCAGCATTAGATAGAGGTCAAACAAAGTATACAGCAGGTTCCGGTACAATTGAATTACGGGAAGCAGTTTGTACAAAACTGAAACGCGAGAATCAATTAGATATTTTTCCAGATCAAGTGCTTATTTCCAACGGGGAAAAACAGAGCCTTTATCTGGTTTGCCAGTCACTCTTTGAAAAAGGTGATGAAGTATTAATCTTCAAGCCCTATTGGGTTTCTTTCCCAGAGTTTGTAACACTTGCTGATGCTACGCCAGTAATAGTTGAAACAGATGCCAAACAAAACTTTGAACCGAATATGGAAGATTTGAAATCAAAAATAACTGATAGAGTAAAAGGAATCATTATCAATTCGCCATCTAATCCGACCGGTAGCGTTTGGTCCAATGAAGTTATTATCAATTTACTTGGTATTGCCAAAGATAATGGTTGGGTTGTTATTTCAGATGAATGTTATGAAAGACTTGTTTTTAATGGCGAATTCACTAGTTCTCAAAAACTAAATATTGATCAAGGTATCGATGCCAATGTTCTTACTTGTATGAGCTTATCTAAAACTTATGCGATGACAGGATGGAGAATTGGGTATGCATTTGGTGAAAGATCAATTATAAAGGCAATGGAAAAAATACAGGGACAAGCCACATCTTGTGCCAATTCGATTGGACAAGCAGCTGCCGTAGAGGCACTTGTTGGTGATCAATCTGCCGTTGATTTTATGCGTAAAAAATTTAGGGACAGGCGGGATTTAATGGTATCGTTACTTAATACATTACCAAGTGTTAATTGTGATATACCAGGTGGCGCTTTTTATGCCTTTCCCGATTTTTCGAAATATATCGGCAAATTTTTTAAAGAAAAAAAAATAAAAGA
>JGI26060J43896_10000852_pt1 | contig 11324 bp, 8 predicted proteins | sample MarorgKNORR_S2LV_6_FD_43896 | JGI IMG/M metagenome (IMG submission 43896) | reverse complement strand
CTGCACCGCTTTTGAAAGTGCCAGAAAGCAGCAGGGACGGCCGCACTCCAAGACGCTCCCGCGACACACCCGGGCCGCTTGGTCAACCGCGTCCCGTTGGATTCTTTCTCCTTCACGGAGAAGGTGGCCGGTGTCCAAATGAGGGTGTCCCCCCGTCGGAAAAAGTGCAGTAGCCAGGTAAAATAATTGAAACCTTTCACCGCTTGGCCCAGTCTTCTCCTCAGTTCGATCAGAAAAAATCATGAAATTCATTCACCTCACCAAAATTGGGCTAGGCGGCTTGGCATGGTCGCTGGCTGGCACTGTCACTGCGGAAAACTGGCCGACCTGGCGCGGCCCGGCAGCGAACGGCGTGGCTCCAGGCGGTAATCCGCCAACTGAGTTTTCCGAAAGCAAGAATGTTCAATGGAAAATCAAGGTGCCCGGCTCGGGCTCATCGACACCGGTGATCTGGGGTGACCAGGTTTTTGTCATCACAGCCGAAAAAACCGGCAAGAAAGTGGCCGCCGCCGCCGGTGGCGAGTCACGCGGGCGCGGGCAGGGAGCTGAGCGCAGGCAACGACCGGAAGGCGAACGCCCAGAGGGTCGGGGCCGAGGTGAACAGGGCTCACGCGGTGGAGACCGGCCAAGACCCGATGGTGATCGGGGCTCCCGCGGTGGGGAACGCCCCCGCCCGGATGGAGAACGCAGTGAACGTGGCGGCCAATCCGGCTTCGGCGGCGGCTCATTCAATCGTGAGGAGTTTATCAAGCGCTTTGACAAGGACGGCGACGGCGAGTTGAATGACGCTGAGCGTGATGCAATGCGCGACGAATTACGTCAGCAATTCAGTGGAGGACGTGGCGGCGAACGCAGCCCCCGTAGTGGACGCTCCAGCCGGGGACGTGGCGGTTTCGGTGGCGGCAGCAAGCCGACCGAAGAATATCGTTACGTGTTGATGTCCCTCGATAGAAACACCGGAAAGGAGAACTGGCGGCGCGTTGCCGCAACACAGGTGCCGCACGAAGGACATCATCGTGATCACGGTTATGCCTCCGGATCCCCCGTGACCGATGGCGAGCACATCATTGTCAGCTTCGGCTCCCGCGGCCTGTACTGCTACGACATGAAGGGCAAACTGCAGTGGAAGAAGGATTTTGGCGACATGCGCATGCGCAACAGCTTCGGCGAAGGCACCTCCCCCGCCCTTCACGGTGACACGGTCGTNTTGCTGTGGGATCACGAGGGCGACTCGGCCCTCTACGCGCTCGACAAAAAGACCGGCAAGTTGAAGTGGAAAACCGATCGCAACGAGGCCTCCGGCTGGTGCACCCCAGTCGTGACGATCCACGACGGCGTCACGCAGGTAATTGTTAACGGCANCCGGGCTGTTCGCAGCTATCAACTGAGCGACGGCAAACTGCTTTGGCAATGCAGCGGGCAAACCTCCAATGCCATCCCCTCAGTTGTTGTAGATGAGAATTTCGCCTATGCGATGAGCGGTTTCCGTGGCGCCCACTTGGCCGCGATCAAGCTTGGCGGCAGCGGCGATCTGACNGACAGCAAATCGGTCTCGTGGACCGCCAACCGTGGAACACCTTACACTCCGTCGCCGCTGCTGAGCAACGGCCGCATCTGGTATCTCTCAGGCAACAACGGCGTTCTCTCCGTACGCGACACCAAAAGCGGCAAGCTGCTGGTCGAGGGCGAACGGCTCGACGGCGTCAGCGGTGTTTACGCCTCGCCGGTGAGCGCCGGCGGCCGGGTTTACATCGCCGGCCGCAATGGCACTGTCTCCGTGCTCAAGGACAGCGCCAAGCTGGAAGTGCTGGCCACCAACGAGTTGGACGACAAGTTCGACTGCTCCCCCGCCGTCGTCGGCAATCAAATGTTCCTCCGTGGAAAGGAGCACCTCTACTGCATTGCCACCAAATAAACGAAGTTATCGACTTTCGCCAACCGGCCCAATCAATCGTGGGCCGGTTTTTTTTTAAACAAACCAAACACAGCCCAAGCGGCAAGCGGCAGCACTGCCAGCAGCAGCAGGATGAGGCAGAGGGCGTTCACCTGCGCGTGGTGGCCGTAGTGCAGCAGGTTGAACACCCGCAGCGCCAGCGTCTCGCCGCCCGGCGGCACGACGAGCACCAGCGTCTCCGTGTCCCACAGGCAAAGCAGATAAACCACGTACCACGTCGCCGCCAACGCCGGGCCGGCCTGCGGCAAAAACAGGTGCCGCCAACGCTGCCACCACGGCAGGCCGGCAAGGTCGGCAAGGGTTTGCAGATCGGCATCGAGCGACGCCTTGGCCAGGCGCATCCCCTCCCAGCCCAGCGCGAAGTATCGCAGGCCAAACGCCAACAGCACGATGCCCGGCCCGCCGTATAGCCAGCCCAATCCGGGCCGGTTCAACAGAAAAATCAGCACCACCCCAAGCAGCACGCCCGGCAAAAAGAAAAGCAGCCAGGCCAAACGCAGCCCCGTCCACCGGACCGCCGCCAAGCCAAGAGCCGAGACCAGCGTCGCCGTCGCCGCCGAGTACCAAAACGAATTCCAAATCGCCTGCTTCCCGGCTCGAACCGCGTCCGAAATATCCGTCCACGTGCGCGTATCGAAAATCAAGTGTCCAAGCGGCAACAAAACCGACAACCCAACGAACAACCCGGCGACGGCCGTGACCGTGCCGANCAGCGCTTGGCCAAGCCGGTCGTGCAACACCTCCCCCGGCACGCCCGAACTTTCCCACGGCCAGGCGACCTCCCTGCCACGCAGCAACAACAGCAACCCCAGCGGCAGCGCCGCCAGAACCCAGCCGTACTGCCACGCCAACGCGAAATTGTAGCTCGTGCTGAACTGCACCCAAAACTGCGCCGGGAAAACCTTCACCTGCAGAATCGCCGGCACCGCGATGTTGTTGAACGCCAGCGCGAACACGATCAGCCCGGACTGCAACGCCGCCGGCAGCGTCATCGGCAACAGCAGCGAACGAACAAGCGGCAAGCCGCAAAGTCCCGGCTCGGCATCGAGCATTTCCGCCGTCAGCCGCTTGATCGGGCCGAGGCACATCAGGCACGGCAGAGGCCAAAGCATCAGCGTCAGCACCCATGCCGCGCCGCCGTGCGAATAGATGTCGAGTAGCAGCCACGACTTCAGCACGCCTACATTGCCCAGCAGACCAAGCCACGTATTAACCACTAGGAATGGCGGCAACGCCAACGAAACAATCGCCCCAGCCAGCGCAGCCCATCGCACTCGGCCACGCGACGATGCGATGAACAGCGCGACGAACCATCCCACCACCACCGCGGCCAACGCCACCGGCACGGCCAGCGCCAAACTGTTAAGCAGCAGTCCCCAACTCATGTCAGTTGAGGAAGATGGATGTCAGTTCGCTCACGGCCTGCTCGTTGGCTTCGACCAAACTCGGCCAAGCGATCACCTCGATCGCAGGGGTTTCGTCAGGATCAATCGCCCCGGCCTCGACGAGCGCGGCCCGCACCGTCGGCGATTGCAGAAACCCGGCCAAGCGCCTGGCCAAGACGGGATGCGGCGCGCCGCGAATGTGGCCGATCGTGTTGCGAATGGCCATGCCGTCTTGACCAAGCGGCTTGCCGGCGATCGGCAGGCCGTTGCGAAGACCGGCCCGGACGTCGTCGGAGTCGGTCAGGCCAAGCGCGACCTCGCCGCGGCCGACGAGTTGCACGACCACCGAGTTGCCGTCGACCGTCATCACGCCGTTGGCCAACAGCGCGCGGCACCACGCCTGCCANCGTGCCGCGCCCCAGCGCTGGCGCAGCACTTGAAAATGTGTCGCCGTCGAGCCGAAGAGCGGCAGCGCGATCGCCACCCTGCCACGCCACTGCGCATTGGTCAGCGCGGCCAGGTTCGGCGGCAGCTCCGCGCGACCAAGCTGGTTGGTGTTCCAAACCCACTGCCGCGTCCGAGCACCGAACGACTCGATCGGCACGCCGGCGGCGAGCACTCCGCGCGCGGCGAGTTGGTGCGTGCGAAACGCCTCGTTGTTCCAGAACAAATCGCAGCGTGGATGATTTTTTTCGGCGATCAAGCGGTTGATCAACCCCACCGTCTTGACGACTTCGCTGTCGTAAACAGCCCGAACGCGAACGCCGGTTTCCTGCTCGAACCGCTGCAAAATTGGCTCGGCGTAAACCTGGTCCTGCGAGGTGTAAACCGTGACCGAGTCGCCGCTGGACGAGCAACCGGCGAGCAGCGACACGCCGATGAGCCACGCTGTTTTCAGCCGGTCGGTCATGCGGTGCGGCGATGATAAAACCACCACTCAAACAACAGGAACCCCAGGCACAACATCGCGATCCAGCGCCACGCCTCCTTGTCGGCGCTCACCTGCACCGTCGCCTCGACCGTGCCGTACTCACCCAACTGCAGGGACTCTCGCGAGCGGATGTCGCTCTCGTCGCTGTCGAGCAGGTTCGCGCAAAACTGCAGCGCGTTCGTCCCGACGGTCGCCGTGTAAACGCCCTGCTGAAACGTATCTCCGAAGATCAACTCACCGCTGCTCGTGGTCTTGGTTTCCCGCGTCGAGCCGTCCGGCAACTCGACTGTCACCTGCTGCTCCTCGCTGGCCAGGCGCACGTGAAACGGCTCGCCCACACGGATGCCGGTTCGAGCATCTGGGTTAAGCCAACCGGCGGCGTTGGCGATGAAAATGGGAAACGAGACGCGCAGGGGCCACGTGCTGTCGAGCGGGTTGAAGCCAATCCACACGACGCGCTGGCCGTTGTTTTCGCCCGCAGCCACGAGCGGCGCGGACGGCGACTCGACGAGCGGCGCCAACCACGACGGCGGCTTGACGGCGAGCGACTTGGCCACCTGCACGTTGTCGAAATTGACGAAGCGCAGCAGTGGGTGGGTGCTCTTCCAGTCCACAATCAGCGGTCCGTCGATCGAGCCGCTGGGACGGAACCAGTTGGTCGACTGTGTGTGAATTGCCAGCACGTTGCCACTTGGCCAAGCGCTTGGCGCGACGTCGTCGAGCACGACGAAATCGACCGGCGGCGATGGGTTCGTGAGGTTCGCCGACACGGCGAGGTCGAGCTTGGGCACGCTGCGCAGCGCCCGCTCGAGAAATTGGTTGCCCTTCGTGACCAACAACGCGCGGGTGTTGCGCCGGGTCAAACTCAGCACCGAGGCGGTATTGTCCACGGCGAGTACGTCGTTGTTTTTTAGCTGCAACCGGAAGACGCCGTTCGTGCCCTGGCTGGCGACGAAGACGAGCGACGACGCGTTGGTCGCGCCGACGCTCACGCGCCGGTTGCCGACAAGTCTCCCGCCGAAAAACAGCGACACGTCGCTCGCGAGCGCGTTGCTAGAGGCATTGGCGAGAGTCGCGAAAATCGCCTGTTGCCCGGCCTGCTCCGGGTGCGGCCGCACCTCGAGCGACACGATGCCGAGATTGTCGACGCCCTCGCCCACGCGGTGGTAGGCCAGGTTCAAGTCCTGCAACTCGAACTCGTCCAAGTCCGGCGAGGCGCCGTCGCTGAACAAATGCACCTCGGTCTTGGCACGGTTGCGCGTCAGGTTTTGGGCGAGCTTGATTGCGTCGAGCAGGCGGGTCGGCGAGTCGGTCGCCCGCGCCAGGCCAAGCGCGGATCGCAGAGACGGCTTGGAACTCGTCGGCGACTGGCGTACCTCGGTCACCGCACCGGCGAGCAGCAACACCATGCGGTCGCTGTCGTACATCGAGTCGATGAGCTTGGCCAAGTCGGCCTTCGCCTGGCCAAGCCGGCTGGGCGAAACGTCGGTCGCCTGCATCGACGCCGACACGTCGAGAATGGCGACGATGAACCGCCCGCTCTCCAGTTTGCCGGCGAAATACGGCCGTGTCAGCGCGAACACAGCCAGCGCCAGCAGGATCAACTGGATGACGAGCAGCCAGTTGTGCCGTAGTTTTTGGAACGGCGAACTGGCCTGCGTCTCGTTGAGAAATCGCTGCCAGAGGACGGTGCTCGAGACCAGCCGCGCCACTCGCCGACGCTTGAGCAGATAAAAAACAACGACGACCGGCAGCGTGGCCGCAAACGCGAGCGCCTCGGGCGTGAGAAAATTCATCGCCACATGCCCCCGGTTCGCATGGCCTTGAGCAGCAGGTCGTCGATCGGCGTGTCTGAGCGCGCCAACTGGTAGCGCACGCCGCGCGCACGGCAAAACTCCTGAAGCCGCTGGCAGTAATTTTGCACCGTGGCCCGGTACGCCTTGAGGCGGTATTTGCCGAAGGTAACCTCCTGCTCGGCACCGGTCTCGGAGTCGATCACCTTCAGGTCGCCGTAGGCCGACGGCTCGAGTTCCTCCGGCGAGAGGATTTGCACGGCGTGAATCTCGGAGCCGCGATGGGCCAGCGACTTTAGCCCCTCCTCGTAACCGGCGGGGGCGAGAAAATCGCTGAGGACGACCGACACGCCGGGCGCGCGGTGCTTCATCGCGCCGCGCCGCAGTGCCTGATTGAAGTCCGCCGTGCCGGCGGCTTTCAGCTTGGCCAAGTTTTCAAAAAAACGGATCGACGATTTGCGGCCACGCACCTGCCGCAACTCGCCGACTAGGCCCACTTGATCGTCGCCCAGCGGGAACGGCTCAACGGTGACGCGGTCGAATCCACACAGCGCCACGTAGCCCACGGCGGCGGCGACTTGGCGGGCGAAGTCAAACTTGGGCACCTGACCAAACGACATCGACTCGCTGGCGTCGAGAAAAATGGTGACAGGAAGTTCGCGCTCCTCCTCGTAGAGCTTGAGGAAAAGGCGGTCGAGGCGGCGTAGAGATTCCAGTCAATGCGGCGCAGATCGTCGCCGGGGACGTAGTTGCGGTAGTCGGCGAACTCGACCGACTGGCCGCGCGCGCCGCTGCGGCGCTCGCCCTTTGCTGTGCTCTTGGAACGGCGGCGGGCGAGCAGTTGCAACTGCTCTAGCCGTTTCAACAAATCTGGGGATATCAACGCCGCCATGACCTCGGGATCAACCGCGGCGAATGCTCACCGGCAACGGGCAAAATGGCAAGGCCAAGCGGTGGCTGGAATCACGGCTTGAAGGCGAACCAGGAGGGCCACTCCTCGGACTCCGTCACATGAACATTCCAGCCATCGTGAGCAGCAAATTCCTTCACCGCCCCTTGCACACCGAACAGGCCGATTAACGATCCGTCCGCCTTGTTGTAAATGCTGCCATCCTTCACATAATCATGCCCACAGATAATTCCTCCCGATTTGACTCGAGAAGCCACAACTCGATGTTTTGATTGACGGCTTCGTAGCGGTGATCTGCGTCGATGAAACAAAAATCCAGCGTGTTGTCTGGCATGGCATATGCCGCCTGCTCGGAGGTCATCCGCCATACAATGGAGTGCTCGCCAAAGGGTCGCAACCGGAGTGTGGTATTCGCATAAAGGAGGATTTGTTGATCATCAGGGCGATTGGAGATGTCGATATATTCGCCGGCATCAAAGTTTTGCCGGGCATCAATTGAGAAAAGTGTTGAGCCTTTCCAAGTTTTTAAGATGTGCTCGGAATAGATACCCTCTTGAACACCAATCTCGGCACCACTTACCTCCTCCTCATGGCGGTAGAGCTTGGCCACAAAACCCTTTAACTCATCCCGAACTGATTGCAGTTGTGCGCTTGGATAGAGAGGCACAGGCTTGAAACACCCGTCTTGTTCGATGCCCCACGCCATGTTCAACCCCGCAATGCCCCAGCCGGAGGAGAGGCTCAACTGCCAGTCGAGCCCGAGCCAGCGCTTGGCCAAGCGCTAAACTGACTTTCGTGGCCNGTCTTTTTTGGCGGGGCGTTTTTTGGNGCGCTTGGCTCCCGGTGGCTTGGCCCCTTTTCGGATGGCTTTTTTCTTTGCATCCTTTTTGCGCTTGGTCTCGTCGCGGATTTTTTGGATTTCGCGCTTGGTGACCTTTTTGCTCGTCCTGCTTTTTACCGTCGTCTTGCGGCGGATCGGCTCGATGCTTTTGGGGCGCGGCTTGGCCACAAGCCGGATGTGGCATCCCTCGAAGCCGAACGACTTGCGCAACACGCCGATGAGGTAGCGCGTGTAATTGTCGCTCAGCAACTCCTTGCGGTTGACGAAGAGCAGGAACGTCGGCGGTTTTGAGTTGACCTGCGTGGCGTAAAAGAGCTTGAGCCGGTGACCCTTGGAGCTGGGCGCCGGGCTGCGCTCCAGCGCCGCCTGCAGCGAGCGGTTGAGCAGGCTCGTCGGCGTGGTTTTCTGGAGCTGAGAACTGACGTAGCGAATGGCCTCGAGCAGGCGATCCAGTTGGAAACCCTCGATCGCCGACGTGAAAATCACCGGCGCGTAGTCGATGAAAAACAGGTTGGATTTCACCCACTTGCCGAACTCCTCGTACATCAGCTCCTCCCGTTTTTTGCGGCTGAGCTTGCGGCCTCCCTGCGCGGCGGTTTTTTTGGCCTCCCGCTTGCGGGCGTTCTCCAGTCCGGCCTGGAACAGATCCCACTTGTTGACGACGATGACGCAGGCGCAACCGGCGTCGGTAATGCGGTCGCAGATTTTTTTGTCCTGTTCGGTGACGCCCTCGGCGGCATCCACCACCAGCACCGCCAGATCGCACCGCTCGATGGCCTTGTCGGCGCGGTTGACGCTGAAAAACTCCACCGCGTCCTTGATGCGCCGCCGCTTGCGGATGCCAGCCGTGTCGATGAGGTTGTAGCGCTGCCGCACGCCGTCAGTCTCGACCTCGAACGGCACGTCGATGGCGTCGCGCGTGGTGCCCGAGATCTCGCTGACAATGACCCGCTCCGACCGGGTGAGCGCGTTGATGATCGACGACTTGCCGACGTTGGGCCGGCCGACAATGGCGATGTTCAGCGGCGGCTCAGCGGCGGCTTGGCTCTCTTCGCCGGTTTCGTCAACCGGCTTGGCCAAGCGCTCCGGCAACCGGCTCACCGCCTGGCCAATGGGAATATCGATGCCGCGTGCATGCAGCGCGCTGACCGGAAAAATATGCTCAAAACCAAGCTCGGCAAACTCATCGACGCCCCGTTCGTGCGCGGCGGTGTCCACCTTGTTGACCATCACGAACACCGGCTTGCCGGCTTCGCGCAGCATCCCGGCGACCTCGAGATCCATCGGCACGACGCCCTCCTGCACGCTGACAACAAGCAAAATCACGTCCACGTCATCGAGCGCGACCTGCACCTGGGTGATGATCTCCCGGGCGAAGTTGTCGCCGCCGCGCTCGCCCTTGAGCAGGCCGATGCCGCCGGTGTCCACCAGCGTGAACGGATGCCCCAGCCACTCGACCTCGGCGCTAAGCCGGTCGCGCGTGACGCCGGGACGGTCGTGTACGATCGCAATCCGCTTGCGCGCAATACAATTGAACAGGGCCGACTTCCCGACATTGGGCCGACCGACGATGGCTACCACTCCTGGCACGCCGCTATTGTACCGCGAACGCGGCGTGAGAGCGAGACGGCGGTGTTTTATGAATCGCCAGCCGACCGGTTTCGTGAATAATACGCATCCCGGATGAATCTCGCCGAGCGGACCAAAGTCACCTTCAAACTCGAGCAGCGCCGGGCCATCAGCAGCGGCATCCTCGAGGCGGCGGGCAGCACATTCCTTCTGCTGACCGTGGTCAAGGGCTTTGAAAANCCGGGGCTGATCGCCAAGGCGCTGGTCTCGACAGCGGCCAGCGTGGGCCTGCTGCTCACGCCGNTGGTGGTCACCGTCGTCCAGTCGCTGAAGCTGCCCTCCGCCGTCGCCGCCGGCCGGATGGCACTGCTCGGCGCGGCTCTATTTTTCCTGATGGCCGCCGTGCCGTCGCTGCCGTTGTTCGTCGCCGGGAGCATCGTGGCGATGTCGTGCTCGACCGGTGCGATCCCGCTGCTCACCCAAATCTTCCGCGACAATTATCCCGCCGACAAACGCGGCCACTACTTCTCGCGAACGGTGTGGTTCCGTGTCATCGCCGCTGCGACATTCAGCTTTCTCGCTGGCTTGGCGCTCAACGAGACCGGCACCGCCGGCCAGCCGGGCCTCGGCAACTACCGCTGGCTGTTGGTGATCTTCGGNCTCGCGTTCCTGGCGTCGTGGCATTGCCTGAAACATTTCCCGTCCAAGCCGCTCAAGGGCGACGCCGGCGGCCANCCGTTCCGGGCGCTGCGCTACGCCAGGACCGACAAGCTCTTTCGCCACGCGCTGATCTGCTGGATGATCATGGGCTTCGGCAACCTGATGATGATCCCGATCCGCGTCGAGTACCTGACCAACCCGGTTTACGGACTCGAACAAAACGCGCTCACCATCGCCACGCTGATCCTGGTCATCCCGAACGTTTTCCGGTTGCTGCTCAACCCGTTTTGGGGACGGCTTTTTGACCGCATTAATTTCTTCCTGTTGCGCGCCGTGCTGAATCTTTTTTTCGCCGTGGGCATCCTGATCTTTTTCAGCAGCGACACGTTGCTTGGCATGGCGATCGGGCAGATTTTCTTTGGCATCGCCCACGCCGGTGGCGACATCGCCTGGGGGCTGTGGGTGACCAAGCTCGCGCCGCCCAACCGGGTCGCCGACTACATGTCGGTGCACACGTTTTTCACGGGCGTCCGCGGCGTGCTCGCGCCAGTGATTGGCTTCAGCGTGCTGGCCTCCGGCTTGGCCATCGGCAGCCTGAGTCTGATCAGCGCCGGGCTGATTGTCCTCTCGGCCATCCTGCTGATCCCAACCATCAAGCAGACGCGTGAGGAACACCCAACTCAGGCAGTGACCGAGGAACTCAGCGAGTAGTGAATTATGGCGTGGCGGTGTCGGCGGTGCGCCAGAGGTACCATGTGGCGACGGTGCGGTACGGTGCCCAGCATTCACCGGCGGCGAGCAGCTCTTTCGGCTTGGGCAACTCGGCCCAGCCCTTGGCCAAGGCGAAGCCTTTTTGGACGCCGTAATCGGTCGCGGGCAGCACGTCCGGACGACCCAACCGGAAGATCAGCAGCATCTCAACGGTCCAGCGGCCGACACCCTTGATGGAGGTCAACCGATCGACCAACTCGTCGTCACTCATGCGATTGGCCTGACGTGAGTTGGGCAAGATGCCGTCTTTCGCCGCTTGGGCAATATTTTGGATGTAACCGGCCTTTTGGTTGGACAACCCGACGCCGCGCAGTTGCTCGAATGGCTCCCTCAACACCCTCTCCGGCTCGGGGAATTTTCTGCCGGGGAACAGCTCGAGGAAACGGCCAAAGATGATCGCCGCCACTTTGCCTGTGAGTTGCTGGTACACGATCGAACGAACGAGTGACGCATAAATTGTACGACTTTTGTCCACTACCAAGTCGCAGGCACCGATACGTCGAATGACCC
>JGI26060J43896_10000851_pt1 | contig 11333 bp, 11 predicted proteins | sample MarorgKNORR_S2LV_6_FD_43896 | JGI IMG/M metagenome (IMG submission 43896) | reverse complement strand
GTGCAAGAGCTATTAGCGCAAGGGCATGGCTTAGAGCGAGTGTTTTTCTATCAGCAAGGAGTGCTTTGTGCATCAAACCTGCGGGTTGTGCCTCAAGGAGAGGTCGACATTACCGCTTTGTGGCAGACTCTAGCCCAAGAGCACGGCATTGAACTCGGTGTTTGTATTGCCGGCGCCCTTCACAACGGTATTGTGGACGCTCAAGAAGCCGAGCGTTACGAGTTAGATCATTCGAATTTAGCCCTAGGCTTTAGTTTGGTCGGCTTGGGCTTTAGTTTGGTCGGCTTGGGTCAGCTCGCAGCAGCGAGTGCAGACTGTGATCGTTTAGTTAGCTTTGGTGCTGGAGTATGAGCTGCATACTAACTTTAACCCGCGCACCATATGAGTCTCAGGCTGCTAAGGAATCCTTAGATGTAGCATTGGTTCTGGCTGCGTTTGAACAAAATCCAGGCATACTGTTTATTGATGATGGTGTTCTGCAACTGTTACCTACATCTAACCACCCCTCACCTGCCAAACATATTGGTAAAATTATTAGTGCCTTAGAAATGTACGATATAAACGAACTATGGGTTGAGCAAGAGTCTCTGCAGCAGCTTGGGTTGACTGTTGAGCAACTAAGCCAGCCTGTGAAGTTGATCTTACGTAAGGACGTTGCGTCACTATTAGCTAAATTTGATCAGCACTTGGTATTTTAACGATGGCAATCTTACATATCGTCTCTAACCGACTAACGCCAAGTGCTCTAATGGAATTGCAGCAACGAAGCGGCGTGGAAGACGCCTACGTATTTATTAACGATGGGGTTTATGTCTGTTTGAGCGGCACTGTGGCAGGCTTTGGCGATCACAAGATTTATGTGTTTGAACAACATCTAAGTGAGCGAGGCCTCTCATTCAATAACACCTCGCTAACCACTCAAGCAGAAGTTGAACTGATCGCTATGGCTGACTTAGTACGGCTTACGGCGGCGTTTTCTTCGTCTATGAGTTGGTAATATGAACTTAGAAACGGATAAAGACGGTTACTTAAAGCATTTAAGCGATTGGGATGTCGATGTAGCTCAGTGGTTGGCACAGAGTGTGTCTGTGGAGCTTACGGAGGATCATTGGGACGTATTGCATGCACTACGGGCATTTTACCAAGACACTGGTGTGTCGCCAGCCATGCGCATCTTAGTGAAAATTGTTAAACAAAAGGTGAGTGTAGAAAAAGGCAACAGCATTCACCTGCTCACCTTATTCCCAGACAGCCCTGCAAAATTGGCGGCCAAAATTGCAGGCTTGCCCCGCCCCACCAATTGTTTATAAGATCAGATAATTACTTAGCGGTTAGCTGAGTGACTCCACCCATATAAGGGACCAATGCTTCTGGCACTGTTACGCTGCCATCTTCTTGTTGGTAGTTCTCTAAAATAGCCAGCAAGGTACGGCCTACGGCTAATCCAGAGCCGTTAAGTGTGTGCAACAATTCAGGCTTACCCGTTTCTGGGTTGCGCCATCTTGCTTGCATACGACGAGCTTGGAAATCGCCCATATTAGAGCAAGAAGAGATTTCACGGTACTTGTCTTGCCCTGGCAACCATACTTCTAAGTCGTAGGTTTTAACCGCAGAGAAACCTAGGTCGCCACCACATAGAATCACTTTACGGTAAGCCAAGCCTAAACGNCGTAAAATGGTCTCAGCGTGGCCTGTTAACTCTTCTAAGGCTTCCGTTGACGCAGATGGTTTAACCATTTGCACCATTTCTACTTTTTCAAACTGATGCTGACGGACTAAACCGCGAGTATCACGACCGTGGCTACCCGCTTCGCTACGGAAACACGGAGTATGGCTGGTAAACCTTAGAGGCAGGTCATTAGCGTCAATAATTTGATCTCGAACTAGGTTTGTTACTGGTACTTCTGCCGTTGGAATAAGGTATAAGTCACGTTCACCCGGTACCTTAAATAAATCTTCTTCGAACTTAGGTAGCTGGCCAGTACCGCGGAGTGATTCCGCGTTCACTAAATAAGGCACGTACACTTCTTCGTAGCCGTGGTCTTGGCTATGGGTGTTAAGCATGAACTGGATTAGTGCTCGGTGCAGGCGCGCAAGGTCGCCTTTAAGCACCATAAAGCGTGCGCCAGTTACCTTAATTGCAGCGCCAAAATCCAAGCCCCCAAGGGCTTCGCCAAGGTCAACGTGGTCTTTTATTTCAAAATTAAAGGTGGGTTTTTCGCCCCATACGAGTACTTCTTGGTTATCTTCTTCGTCTGCGCCTACCGGTACACTGTCGTGGGGAATGTTAGGGATTTCCATCAATTTGGCATTGAGGTTATCTTGGACAACTTTAAGTTGAGCCTTTTTATCGTCCAGTTGCGCACCAAAAGCGCTCACTTGTGCCATGATCTCACTGGCATCTAAACCTTGGGACTTTAGTTTACCGATTTCCTTAGACTTAGAATTACGTTCGCTTTGCAGGTTTTCGGTGTCAATTTGCAACTGCTTGCGGGACTCTTCTAAGTTGTTTAAAGCTACAACATCAAGGGTATAGCCTTTTTTGACTAATTTATCGGCCACGTCTTGTGGCGTATTTCGAACCAATTTTTGGTCTAACATGAAGTGTTCCTACAGTAAAAAAACAATAAAACAAAAAAGTAAAACGGCGGTACATGTAGTGTGATATCTATAGCCAACGGCCTAAGGACAACCCCAAAAAGGCGGCCAGCAAACCAACAATAACGTTGGCTAAAATATTGCTTAAGGCCAACAGCCAAAAACCCTGTTCCATTAAACGTAAGCTGTCTAAGGAAAAGGTAGAGAAAGTGGTAAAAGCGCCGAGTAAACCCACCATTATAAAAGGTCGCCAGGCGTCAGATANCAGCCCTTTTTCTGTGATGAGCACAAACATGAGCCCTAAACAAAAAGAGCCGATGGTGTTGGCTAGAAATATAGCGAGAGGGAAGCGACCAGTGTACAAGGACAAAATCCACTGGTGTAATCCAAAACGGCTTAATGCACCTATAGCGCCGCCACAGGCGATAGCAACTAACTGCAGCACGTTTTGTTTCTCCAACTCAATATTAATAGGCCGGTATTATAGCCCAAAACAAGCCCTATTTATAACGCTGTTGGTCACTATTTTGGTTCAGTTGGTCGAGATTATCTAACTTTTCCCCAATTTTACCTTCTAAACCACGATCTGTTGGATGGTATAGCTTAAGGTGGGCCAGGGCTTCTGGCATATAGCTTTCGCCAGCGGCAAAGGCCATGGGTTCTACATGCGCATAGCGGTAGTCTTCGCCGTGGCCCATAGACTTTGCAAGATTTGTGGGTGCGTTGCGTAAATGGTTAGGAACGTCATAGCTGGGCTCATCTCTAGCCAACGCCATAGCCGCCTTAAATGCGGTGTCTACAGCATTGCTTTTGGCGGCGCAGGCGCAGTAGACAGCAGCATGGGCAATAGCTCTATTACCTTCGGCGGGCCCTACTCGCTCAAATACCTGCCATGCATTTACAGCCACTTGTAGTGCCCGTGGATCGGCGTTGCCAATGTCTTCCGAGGCTATGGCCAATATACGCCTAGCTATGTATAGCGGGTCGCAGCCTGCATCGATCATACGCGCTAACCAATATAGGGCGCCGCTGGGGTCTGAGCCACGTACGGACTTGTGAAAGGCAGAAATTTGGTCATAAAATATATCGCCACCCTTGTCGAATCGTTTAGGGCTCGTTTGCAATACTTGTTCTAACACACTGTTGTCGATCACTGGGCCTTGGTCGCCATCTTCCGCCAGGTCGCTGGCGATCTCCAGTAAATTGAGTAACCTTCTAGCGTCGCCGTCAGCCGCCTGTACCAGCAACTTTCGTTGTGGTGCTTGCATTTGAATATTAAGCTCGCCTAGGCCTCGTTCAGAGTCTACTAACGCAAGATCCAGTAATTGTTCTAACTCATCGTGTGACAGTGATTTAAGAATGTACACACGGGCACGGGACATTAAGGCGTTATTTAGCTCAAATGCTGGATTTTCTGTTGTGGCGCCAATAAAGATAAAGGTACCGTCTTCTATATAAGGCAGAAATGCGTCTTGCTGAGACTTGTTGAAACGGTGAACTTCATCTACAAACAGTACACAATCGCGATCTGATTGCGCCCTTACCTGCCTCGCTTCGTCAACGGCTGCTCTTATGTCTTTTACCCCTGACATTACCGCAGACATNGTCATAAAGTGAGCGTCACTGACTTGGCTCATTAAGCGTGCAAGGGTCGTTTTACCAACACCTGGTGGACCCCACAGAATCATACTGTGTAATAAGCCTTGCTCAAGTGCGCGGCCCAAACTCTTACCTTTGCCGAGTAAGTGAGACTGCCCAGCATACTGAGATAAAGTCTGTGGCCGCATCAGGCTCGCAAGGGGTTGATACCCTTTTGAGTGATGGCTAAATAGGTCGTTGTTCAAAGTTGATCCATTTCAATGACGTCAGTACCTGGAGGAACATCAAACTCAAATAGATGTTCAGGTAAGTCTGGATCCAACACTAAATTACTAAAGGTTAAGCTAGTTTTTTGAAACATGGTGTCTTCTAACTGCATTTCTAATAAAGTGCCGTCCTTAAAATTTAGACGAAGTGTTTGATAAAGGCTTTCGGGGTCTTTAGGCGTTAAACGATAAAATACTAAACCATTGTCACCACGTTTCATGACCACCTTAAAATGGATGCCAATGTCTTCACTGTTGCCGCTAAGTAATAGGGCTGGCGTGCTAGTAGTGCGAGTGTCTAGTGTTTGTATAGTCACTTGCTCTAGGTCCTCATCGTATATCCATAAGCGTTCGCCATTGCTGATTAATAGCTGTGCAAATGGGTCTGAAGTTTGCCACCAAAATCGATTGGGTTTGGCGAGCACCATGTGGCCATGGGTTTCCTGCAAACGAGTACCACTGGCATCGAGTATGTATTGGACAAAATCTGCCTCAATATTAGTCTGTTGCCCTAGTTGCAGTCCTAGAGCTTGGGCCGCTGTTTGAGTGGCGTGGGCGGTTGCGCTTGCTACGGTTAAGGCCGTGGTAAACAATAAAATAGCTAAACGCATTAATAGTCCTTGTTGCAAAAAAGTTAGTCTCGCGGGGGTGGTGGAGCCAAGACTTCTCGGCTTCCATTATGAGCTGGTGAAGAAATTACTCCTGCCGCTTCCATGGCCTCAACCATACGTGCCGCACGGTTATACCCAATCTTAAATTTCCGTTGTACCGATGAAATAGAAGCCCTTCTGGTTTCCGTTATAAATGCCACGGCTTCGTCATAGAGGCGGTCTTGATCTTCTTCAAAGGCACCTTCTGATGATGCCAAGCCAAAGCCTGCTTCTTGGTCGTAGTTGCCTTCAACAATGGCTTCAATAAATTGAGGTGCTCCTCGTTGCTTCCATGCGTCAACTACTCTATGTACTTCATCGTCACTTACAAAAGCGCCGTGAACACGCTCAGGCATGCTCTTGCCTGGCGGCAGATACAACATGTCGCCATGGCCGAGTAGGCTTTCAGCACCGCCTTGGTCAAGTATAGTTCGAGAATCTATTTTTGAACTCACCTGAAATGCAATTCGGGTAGGCACGTTGGCTTTGATCAAACCCGTAATGACGTCCACCGACGGTCGCTGGGTTGCTAGGATTAAATGAATGCCGGCCGCCCTTGCCTTCTGTGCAATACGGGCAATCAATTCCTCTACCTTTTTACCAACGACCATAATCATGTCGGCAAACTCGTCCACGACTACCACAATATACGGTAAGGTTTGCAAGTATGGGCGGTCGTCCATGTTTTCACCGTTGGCTTCGTCTGGTACCCAGATCGGGTCTAGAATGGGGTCGCCAGTGGTGACTTTAGTGTTGAAACCGGCAAGGTTTCGCACGCCTTGAGAGGCCATTAATCGATAGCGCCTTTCCATTTCTGCCACGCACCAGCGCAAACCACCGGCCGCCTCTTTCATATCGGTAATAACTGGCGCTAGCAAATGCGGTATACCATCATAAATAGACAGCTCCAGCATTTTAGGGTCCACTAGCAGCATCCGTACTTGGTCTGGGCCAGATTTGAGTAATATGCTCATGATCATGGCGTTTACACCCACAGACTTACCGGAACCTGTGGTTCCCGCAACCAATAGGTGGGGCATTTTAGCTAGGTCCACGACGACGGGTTTGCCGGCGATATCATTGCCTAAGGTTAAAGTAAGTGGGCTGCTAGAACTTAAGTAGGTTTTACTGCCGATTACTTCACTAATACGCACCATTTCTCGGTTTTGGTTGGGTATTTCAATGCCAATAACAGACTTGCCGGCTATGACTTCTACTACGCGGACGCTCATTACCGCCATAGAGCGTGCGAGATCTTTAGATAGGTTGCTGATCTTGCTCACTTTGGTGCCGGGTGCGGGCTGTATTTCTATGCGAGTAATNACTGGGCCTGGGTTTACCTCAACCACTTCGGCAACGACTCCNAAATCAAGCAGCTTNGCTTCTANTAGTTGGCTTAAATTGGCGAGTTCTGCAGGGGTTATCGTAGGATTAAGTCGGGCGCTAGGCGGGTCTAATAGACTTACGGGTGGCAAACCCTTGGTCTTCACGACCTTGGTATTTTGCTCAGCTTCAGACGAACCAGTGTCCTGTTTATGGGTTTCCGATAAGGGCACTATTTTAACTTCTTTGGCTACCGGAGTTGTTGCCTTAATAGGGCTCCTCACCTTTGGAGTAATGATAGTAGGTTCTATAGGGGCCTTAGCAAAGGCACTTTCTACGTCATCATGGGACGGTTCTGTACCAGTGCTTACGGATTGAGTTCTTGCCTCAGCCAAGCTCGGTTCGACCCTTTCTATCGTCGACGCTTTGTTGGGTTTTTGTTTAACCTTTATTTGGGCCTTAGGGAGTTTTGGCGAGTTAGAACTAAAGACTGTTGATAATTTAGACCAACTCAGAGCCATGGCGTTGAAAGGTTTGCGATACCAACGTGTACTAGACGCTACCTTAGGGGTTACTGGGTCTGCTTTTGCCTTAGGAGCCACCACTTTTGTTTCGCTGCCTAGCAAACTGTTTTGCACGTGGCGATACCAGTGCAGGCAATGACGCCCGGTGGTCTCCGTAATCACGCCCCAGCGCAAGTGCCAAAACTGACTAATCGCTAAAACTAATGTGGCGATCACTAAAATGTTGGTGCCGGTCATGCCTAGGGCTCGGTGTAACGGCAAGCCAAGACTCAAACCGAGTAGACCGCCACTACCTTGCGGGTACGTTAAGCCGCCATTGGATATATGAATGGATGCATAAACACACAAGGCGATCACCAGTGAACACCCCGTAAGTAGCCTGAAAGCGATGTTGGTATCGGTTTGATGGCTGGTATGGCGAATAAATCGACGTATTTCGTATTGAATAAGGACTGCGGGCACTAGAAAAGCAACCAAACCAATAGCCCAAAAGAACAAATCTGCTAGAACGGCGCCAAAAGTGCCGCCTGCATTGTGAATGAGTGACACATTGAGTGCTTGGGTGTAGTTGGGGTCTTTGGGGCTGTAGCTGATTAACACGACTAACAGGTATATGCTGAAAGCTAAAATGGCTAAGTGGTATCCTTGCCAGCTAAGTCGGTGAATAAAGCTAGACTTAGCGCTTTGTAAAGCATCCGAAGTACTTGTGTATTTGGTTGCAGAGCGTGGGATTTTGGCGGCCACTAAAAACATCCTTATATAATTGCAGCTAATGGCCTCTAGATCGGCGCGGGATTAGCAGTACGTAACCTATGATACTCAATCCTGTTGGTCTAACCAAGCCTATTACACGAATCTTGTGACCTGTGGACCCACTCTAGTTACATTTTGTTACCAGTTAACGTAATTAATTTCATTTGGCGCGTGTTCAATAGTCGATAGGCGTAATATACTTAACCATACTCTTAGAGATGGCGTTACCCCTTGATTTGCCTTGGGCAAAGAAACGCAGCCTGATCCTGTTTATGGTTACATTCATAACCCTGAAGCTGACGAAAAAGATTGCCTTTCTCTTGTCGGCCAGCCTACTCAATTGATTGTACCCATTATTATTCCTTTGCCTGTGTGCGGTTATGCCCATATATCAGCTTGATGAACATGAATATTGGTTTCCACCAGTCTCCGAAGCGCTAGAGGATCCTCCGGGGCTATTGGCCCTTGGCGGTGACTTGTCGATCCCACGTTTATTACACGCATATCAATCAGGTATATTTCCTTGGTATACGCAAGGGGAACCAATTTTGTGGTGGGCTCCTAGCCCCCGCATGGTCATGGCCCCCAATCAAATACACATTTCCAACAGCATGCGAAAATTTATTCGTAAAACGTCTCTCACGGTGACTTTTGACCATGCCTTCGAAAGAGTGATCGGAGCCTGTAGTGCTACACTACGAAATGGCCAAGACAGCGCAGATAGTTGGATCATAGACGACATGCAAGCGGCCTATACTCAGCTCTATCACGCTGGCTATGCCCACAGCGTTGAAGTCTGGCGAGGTCAGGAGCTTGTAGGTGGGTTGTATGGCATTGCCTTAGGCAGAATGTTTTTCGGTGAATCTATGTTTAGCACCTGTGATAATTCGTCAAAGTTGGCGTTTATTACCCTCGCCAAGCAACTTACAGAGTGGGATTTTTTGCTCATTGATTGCCAAATGCACACTAACCACCTTGCAAGTTTAGGTGCGGGTGAAATAGATATGCAGCAGTTTCAAGAACATTTAGAGGCCAACCTTGTCTATGGTTTAGATAGCAGTTGGCNGTTAGTTGTGGCTCATAACCCGTAACTTAGGCGATTTGTTATTTCCAGTTTAATCGACATTGATAATTTAGTTTTTTACCCTACTCCAGAGCACANCTGTAGCTATCTGGAGGGTAAACAGGCGCGGTCTATTTTCCTTAGTCCAGACCAGCCCATAGATGAGCTAACCTATTTGCAGCTAACAAATATGGGCTTTAGGCGTAGCGGCGATCATATTTATCGCCCTTGGTGTGACGACTGTGGTGAGTGTAAGTCTGTAAGAATTCCGTTGCCTGACTATAAACTTAGCAAAAGTCAGAAGCGCGTAATTAACCGTAATAAAGATTTGCAGGTGAGTTTTGAAAAGCCTGAATTAAATGACGAGTATTATCAGCTGTACCAAAATTACATTACGGCTCGGCATAGGGATGGCGATATGTTCCCGCCTTCTCAAGAGCAGTACTCAAGTTTTTTGTGCCAGTCGCCGCCATCAAGCAACTCTCAGTTTATATGTTTCAGATTGGATGGCCGTCTTATTTCAATCGCCGTGGTGGATCTGTTGCCAAATGGGTTGTCGGCCATTTACACATTTTTTGATCCCGCAGAAGAAATTAGAGGCTTAGGTAAGCTCGCCATTGTCTGGCAAATTCAATGGGCCCAGAAACAGGGCTTGGACTTTTTGTATCTGGGTTACTGGATTAAAGAGTGCCAGAAAATGGCTTACAAGGCGGAATATAAACCAATACAAGTGTTCGAGGACTTAATGTGGCAGCCCCTAAAGCTAGATTTATAAACTATATAATTTTTTCATCGCTTAATTGCTCCCCTAGAGCTCGCTTTTTGCGCACTTTTGCGGCACAATACCGCGCAATGTAATTACTCTAAAATTTAGTAACAACCCTTGAGGCTTTAATGGCAAAAGAAGACCAGATTGAAATGGAAGGTACCATTATTGATACCTTACCTAACACAATGTTTCGCGTGGAGTTAGAGAACGGACACGTGGTCACTGCACATATTTCTGGAAAAATGCGTAAGCACTATATTCGCATTTTGACAGGCGACAAAGTTAAGGTGGAGCTTACTCCGTACGACCTTACAAAAGGTCGTATTACTTACCGAGCTCGCTAAAAACACTAGCGTTCAGGTAATGTACAACTAAAAAGAGCACCTAAGGGTGCTCTTTTTTTTGGCTTATTACGCGGGGTCTAATAGCTTAAGAGCGCGTTTGCTCGGTTCGCTAGTTAACTCGATTTTGTCATCGACTAAGTCGACCAATAGCTTACCTCCAGCAGGCGCTAAGTCGCCAAAAAGCAACAATTCAGCCATTGGCTTTTTAAGTTCTTGTTGAATGAGGCGAGCCATCGGGCGTGCACCCATTTCTCGATCGTAGCCTTTCTTGCCTAACCATTCTCGTGCAGCATCGCTAACCTGCAAATGTACCTGCTTATCTTCAAGCTGTACCTGTAATTCCACCAAGAACTTATCAACCACCCCAAGAATAACGTCTTCTGAGAGCGGGTTAAATTGAATGATGTCATCTAAGCGGTTGCGAAACTCTGGGCTAAATAGACGTTTGATAGCACCCATGCCGTCGGAGCTATGGTCTTGCTTAGTGAAACCTATAGAACTGCGGCTCATTTGTTCTGCGCCAGCGTTGGTTGTCATCACCAAAACCACATTACGGAAATCTGTTTTACGTCCGTTATTATCGGTTAACGTGCCGTTATCCATGACTTGCAGGAGAATATTGAATACTTCTGGGTGGGCTTTTTCTACTTCGTCTAAAAGCAGAACACAATGGGGTGTTTGGGTGACCGCTTCGGTTAACAAGCCGCCTTGATCAAAACCTACATAACCAGGGGGTGCGCCAATTAAGCGAGACACCGTGTGGCGTTCCATATATTCAGACATATCAAAGCGGATGAGCTCGATACCCATAACTCGGGCCAGTTGCTGTGTCACCTCAGTTTTACCTACGCCTGTGGGCCCAGAGAATAAAAAGCTGCCAACAGGTTTATGTGGAGCATTGAGCCCTGCCCTAGCTAGTTTAATAGCGTTGGCTAGGGTGTCTATAGCCGTGTCCTGACCAAACACAACTCGCTTAAGATTTTGCTCTAACGAATGTAGCTGCTCTCGGTCGGTAGAGGATACGCTCTTGGGCGGTATGCGTGCGATTTTAGCCACTACGGCTTCTATTTCCGCAACATCGATTATGTTTTTACGCTCGTCTTCTTGGAATAACTGTTGAAATGCGCCTGCTTCGTCAATCACATCAATAGCCTTGTCTGGCATTTTTTTGTCAGTGATATAACGATCTGCCAACACTGCTGCGCTATCGATAGCAGCTGGCGTATATTCTAGCTGATGATGACTTTCATAGCGGGATATAAGGCCCCGTAATATGGCTTGAGTATCGGCCACATTAGGTTCTTCTACGTCAATTTTTTGGAAACGACGAGCCAAAGCATGATCTTTTTCAAAAATGCCGCGGAACTCTGTAAACGTGGTTGACCCAATACAGCGCAATTTACCAGAACTTAACGCGGGTTTAAGTAAATTAGAAGCGTCCATA
>JGI26060J43896_10000850_pt1 | contig 11340 bp, 12 predicted proteins | sample MarorgKNORR_S2LV_6_FD_43896 | JGI IMG/M metagenome (IMG submission 43896) | reverse complement strand
ATCAATACATAATTGGAATTACCGATAAATAGACGCCTTACCGTTGTATCTAATGTAGCAAATAATTGATTTTTAATTAGTACATCACTTTTAGTAATTGCTTTCATAAGAGAAGATTTTCCAACGTTAGTATAACCAACAAATGATGTTCTAAAAAAAGATTGTCTTCTTTTACTCTGTACTCTTCTTTCCGAATCAATACTCTTTAATTTCTTCTGAAGGTTTGATATTCTTTTTCTAAGCATTCGTCTATCAACCTCAATCTGAGTTTCTCCCGCACCGGCCCTTGTTCCAAAACCACCCATTTGTCGCTCAAGATGTGTCCACATTCTAGTCAAGCGAGGTAATTGGTACTGAAGTCTGGCTAACTCTACTTGAGTTTTAGATTCTTTCGATTTTGCATTTTTAAAAAATATTTCAAGAATAACTCCACTTCTATCCATGAACTTCATTTTTTCTTCTAATTTTTGAAAGTTCTTTGTCTGTGCGGGGCTTAAATCTTCGTCAAATACTATATAATTCGCTTTTAATAATTTTGCTTGCTCTACAATCTGTTTTGCTTTCCCAGATCCAACAAAATATGCNGGATTAATACTATTCAATTTTTGCTCAATAACACCACAAACTTTTAATCCTAATGTATTTATTAGCAAAGATATTTCTTCTATACTATAGTTATAATTCTTATCGCTTTTCCATATTCGAGGCGCTACTACTAATACTTTTTCTGTTTTAAGATTCATCGGTAAGCAATCTCTGGAAAAGTACTCTATTAAATATATCTTTTAATANAAGATTAAATGAATTATTAGACCAGTCAGAATCTATTTTTGTTGTTAAAAAAAATATCTTTCCTCCTAAAACTTCTTTTTCTAATAATAGTGGGTCATTCGTAGAAATCATAATTTTAGAAAATTCTTCCTGACTATCTTTAAGCTCAAAATATCTATATAACTCAGAACTATTAATTAAGTCTTTGGAATGAAATGAATACTTTTTTAAAAATCCTTGATCTATCATTGAGAAAAATTGATTTTTTGATGACCCTCGAATAGCTTTGACTTTTGGATAGCCCAAGCTATAAAATAATTTATTATTTTCTATTATATTCTGATTCATCAGAACAAAAATAGAGCCTTCATTTAAAAGAAAATTTTGTAATTGTACTATCATTTTTTCAGACAATATATCTAAATCATCAATGATAATCACTTCGGTGTTAGCAAAATCATATTTTTTAAACTTGTCATAGGTGATATTTTTATTATTTACAATCTTGCTNTCNTTAAATAGACTATTAAAATATTTATTATTTCCCTTATTTGTAAATGTAAGTACTTCTATATCTCTCAATGCAGGAATAGTATGATCTTGATTAGAGAGAATGATATCATTGTTAATAAAGGAAACATTAATATCTATACCATCTGGATTCAAAGGAATATATCCACTTAATATTTGAATAGAAGAATCAATATCTGTAATTACAATAGAGTCATATAGGCTTTCATCAATTTTAATAGACATATCTAAATTATCTATACCAGTCATATCAAATGCTAATTCATAATACAATGAATCAGAATCCATTACGTCTATATCATTAAATTCTAAACTATACTCAAAAGAAGGTTCTTCAATATTCACTAATTTTTCTTCTTGATAAGTAGATTTTGAACAAGAATATAGAGTAAGTCCTGTGAGTAGAATCATTAAAGTAACAATGGATAATAATTTTTTGTTTATAAGATTTATCATTTGCTAATAATCAAATTTATAGAGCTATCTTGAGATACCTTAGTACCTTCTTTTGGATTTTGATTTAATACAGTATTTGGTAAAAATTTATCCTGATTTATAAATTGAATTGATCCTTCTTTGAGTCCAAGTTCATTTATTTTTTTTATAGCCTCACTATAGAAAATTCCTTGCAAGTCAGGTACAGCAATGAAATCATTGGGCGCCAAACCCGTACTGACTTCAACTCTTACACCAAATCCCTTTCTAATGCTATCTAGGGGTGCAGGACTTTGCCAGGATACAATTCCTTTAGGATAATTTGGGCTATAGGAATAGTATACAGAGTCTATACTTATTCCAATTTGATCTAATTCTATTTCAGATGACCTCAAAGTTTTGCCTAATAATTCAGGAACTAATATTTTTTGATTTAACTGAGTAATTTTGATTTTAATAGCTCTACCTATTTTTACTTCTTTTCCTGCGACAGGAAATTGCTCTAATATAATTCCTGGATTGATATCATTTGTAAATATTGTGTCTGCAACAACTACTTGAATACCCTCAGACTTAGTAATAGACTCTGCTTCTACTACATTTAAACCTTCAAGATTTGGTATGGCTATCATACTTCTTTGGTTAATATATGTAGGCATCAATAAATAATTAATAAATAGAACAAAAAATATTCCAGTACTTAAAAAAATCAATATATGCTTAAAAAATTTCACTTAACCAAATCTACTATTTTTTAATGTAGGCATTCCTAATATAAAATCTTTTACAAACATCATCTTCTTTCCTTCTATTTGTACCTTAGAAACTCTCAAAGATCCGACACCGCAGGCAATATCAAAAGAATCACCTATAACGTTACTCACACATCCAGGCTGCTCTGAATGCTGATTATTTACTAGCTCTGATTCAAAGAATTTTATTCTCTTTCCATTCAGGAATGTATATGCTCCGGGATAAGGACTAAAAGCTCTTACTTGAGCATGTATATCTGATGCAGATTTATTCAAATCAATAAGAAATTCTTCTTTCAAAATTTTTGGTGCTAAAGTCACTAAAGATTCATTTTGTAAGTAAGGTTCAATTTTATCATTTAAATATTTTTCTATAGAGCTAACAACTAAGTCTGATCCGATATTGCTTAATTTTTCAGACAATGATCCATAATTATCATATTCATTAATATCACACTCAGCCTGCTCTAGAATTTTTCCTGTATCTACTTTAGGCTCAATAAGAAAAGTGGATATTCCAGTTATCTTCTCATGATTAAGTATTGCTCTCTGAATAGGAGCTGCCCCTCTATATTTAGGAAGTAAAGAAGAGTGAAGATTAATTGCGCCAAACTTAGGAATACTCAATAGAGATTTTGGAAGAATCTTATAAGCGACAACAACAAATAAATCTGGCTTTATATCCTCTAATTTTTTAACAAATTCTTCATCTAAAAGGTTGTCACATTCAATAACTTTTAAATTATGATCATTTGAAAGAATTTTTACTGGAGTATCAAAAAGTTTTTGTCCTCGACCCATTTTTTTTGATGGATTTGTAACCACAGAAGCAACATTATAAGATTCATTACATTTCAAAAGAACAGGATTTGAAAATTCTGTATTCCCAAAAAATATAATTTTTATAGATTTATTTAACATTATTAGACTTCATTAATTTCAGCGCTTTATCATACTTTAAAATATCTGAAGGAGTAGCATAATCTGTAATTAATTTTCCATCTAAATGATCATTTTCATGCTGAATTACAGTCGCCAAAAATCCAGAAAACTCTTTAGTACATCTTTCTAAATTTTCATCAACATAGCTATAAGTAATAGTATCAAATCTCTCAACATTAATTCTGATTTCAGGCAATGACAAACAACCTTCTGAGTCTACACAAGATCCACTTCCACTCTNAATAGCTCCATTCATGAATACCATTGGTGATGTATCGCCATATCCAGACATATGCTTTATATCAAGTACAAAAATTCTTTTATTAATTCCAATTTGATTGCAGGCTAAGCCAAGGCCATCAAATTCATACATGGTATCAAATAAGTCATTAATTAAGCCATCTACGCTAGAAAAGTCTGTAATATCTTCACATACCTCTCGTAGAGCTTTATGCCCATAAGTAACTACTTTTTGAACTGCCATTTTATTCTTTATTTTCTGAATTTTTTAATCTAGCTACAGCTGTAACATCTACTGTAAGCTCATTATTATTAGACACTCGAAGAGTAGCCTTATTATTTCTTACTTGAATAATTTTTCCATGTATTCCTCCAATAGTAACAATACTATCGCCTTTTTTTAGATTCTCTTGAAGGGTTTTTACATTCTCTTGTTTTTTATTATTTGGTCTTAAGATAAAATAGTATAAAACCAAAAATATCAAAAAGATTGGTAACTGTGCAAGAAAGACATCAAAGAATGATGCTTCAGATTCTTGAAAGATTAATTTATTTGTTATCATACAGCAAATTTAGTTTAGGTATGCTCTTTTAACAAGCGCATTAGAAAAGGTTTTATCAAGATAAAAAATATGATACATAATATGATATTAGAAAAAATAAGTAGAGATCTAAATAAGCTATCGTCATATTTAAATACAACAGAATGTTTTCCTTCATTTAATAATAAACCTCTAAGTACTCCATTCGTTTGATATATTCTAACATCTTTATTGTCTACAGTTGCCTTCCATCGTTCAGGATAATTTATTTCACTTAAAACTAGAAAAGCACTTTCTGATAGTACATTAACATCTATAGAGATTTCATGAATATTCCAATTCAATCCAATAATTTCTCCTTTAGAAAATGATTGTGATTCTAGATCTTTAACAATTGCAATATTTTCAGAGTCAAAAGCGCTAGCAGTTAAATAATTATATAAATTTTGATCTTCTTTGATAGTATTTTTTACAAACCAAGCTCTCTGAAGATTATTTTTTAATCTATAAATGTTTAAATCTATTTTACCAAATGCAGAATTGTATGGAGTATTCATAGATAGTTCGAAGTCTTTATGATTAATCTCTGCTGGGCTTAATAGATATTTTACATTTAAAAATCTTAACACAGGAACTGATAATAGATTATTAGTTTGATTCAAAAGATCTGCATAGTGTCTAAATTTAGCCGGATGATAGCCTCCAACTGATTGAATACCATGAAATTTTAACTTAGGATCTTGAAATAATTCTCCTGCAGCATAAACTCTATATAAATCTAAGTCATTCTTTAAAAACCTAATCGCTTCATCCTCTTCAAAGAATGAATTAAATTTTTCCGTCGATATTATTTGAGATTTTGCCCACTGTCATCTGCGGGAGAGATAATATTTTTATCTATTCTATAAATATCAATTAATGATAAAATTAAAAATATAAATACAATAGTTTTTGATTCAAGTGTTTTAAACCTNTCTATATTTATAATTCTACTAATAATATCTTTCAAACCGAAAGCTGCAAGTATATAAAGAGTAAAATTTGATATAATCAAAATCATACTTGGTACTCGAAAATTGCTAAAGTAGGGAAAGAAAGAATAAAAGAAGTCATAAAGTATATTAAAATATTTTCCAAAAGATAGAAAAACAGATAGAAATAGAATGCTTATAAAGAAAATTCTTTGTGTATTAATCCTTATAAAAGAAAATAAAGCAGAAAATAATACAAAAAATCCAACATAATTAGGATAGTCAGTAAAAGGCATATATCCAGAATAAGATGAACCTCCAAAACCGTAGTAGTAAGGGATTANATAGGTTAATAATTCTTTTGGATGCATAGACCAATTAGTAGCATATTGATAATGATTATCTCCTCCAGACCTAATAGAATTACCTAAATAATCTAAGGATGGATAATAAATGTGCGATGCTAATAAGAATCCGATAGTACATGAAATTATAAAATATAAAAAATATTTATTTTTATTACCTTCCTGCCTAATAAGAGAATACAGAAAGTATGCTCCAACTAGCATGCAAGAATAATATGCTATTTGTACATGACCTCTTTGTAGTTGGAAGCCTATTAGTAGAGCTAAAATAGCCATAGATTCTATTGAAATAGAATCTTTCAATCTATTAACAGCATACAATATCCAAGGGATATAAGCTGCTGTCATCATTTGACTGCCATGCCCAAATACAATCATAGTAATAAGATAAGGATTTAACATCCACAGCAAGCCTATNGAAAATGATATTAACCTGGAAATTTTGAATTGCTCTAAAAGTAAGTACATCCCTATTCCAGAAAAAATAAGATGAATTAATTGAATATTAAGATCAGAAATTCCAACTCCAATCATAAGTCTAGTTGGAAAATATAACTCATTTATATATGTAAATGCCTCCATAGTAGGCATACCAGAAAAAATCCATGGTTGCCANAAGGGCCAATGACCGATCTTTGATTTATAAATATCTAAAATATGATTAACGGAATAGGGATTTAATGTATCTCCTGATCCAAATATATTATTATAGAAAATTACTGGATAGAAAAGTAACATAATCCACAAAGTATAAATGATAATCAGTAAATATTTATTCATGCTTGATTAAATATTTTTTTCTTTAAGCTATCAATCATATCTCTATCTTCTCTATCTATGCCTAATAGTGCATAAAAAGAGAAATATCCAATAAATACAAAAGCAACTGCCATCAATAGATATAAACTTAGATTTAAAAGTGATGAAGAATAATCTAATAAGTTCAAAATATATCTTTGAGAAAATAAGATTACTCCTACTGTTAAAATTCCAGANAATAAAGGCTTGAATAGCTTTAGTGAAAAGACATTTAAACTGAGTATATAATAATTTTCTAAGAACCTTAAGCAGCTAATAATAAATAAAGCAATTGTAGTAGCAGAAGCTGCTCCTATAATTCCATACTGTGGAATCAAGATAATATTCATAATAATATTAACTGTCAAAGCTACTAATACATTTAATAAATTTAGATTTGAAAAACCACTCATGGTTAATGATGAAGATCCTAAACCAAAAAAAGCCTGAATCATTATTCCAATTGATAGAATCTTCAATGCTAATCCATTGTCAAATTCATTTCCAAATAACATTAACATTTGATTGAGAATAGCATTAAAAAAATAAATAAAGGTAGCGATGCTACAAATATCCACTTTGTTGATAATTGATAAATCTCTGTCATTTTTTCTGAGTTTTTTTCATAAAAATATTGTGAAAAAAGAGGTGCAAATATACCTGCAAATGCAAATAATATCATTCTAATAAGACCAGCAGTCCTTTCAATGGGATGATACATACCTACTGCGCTTGCATCAGAAAAAATACCTAACATTAATATATCTATCCAATGCATAATGATACCAATCGCTGAAACAAACATTAGTGGAATAGAAAATTTTAAAATTTTTGTATTAAATGGAGTAGAAATAATTTTCTTAAAATCTAAAGTTATAAATTTCTTTAAAAAAACTAGTATGAAGACCATACCNATAANTGCAGATAAGAATGTAGGAATAAGAATTGCTGCCTTTGATCCAAATATTAGATAAGAAGCAACCATAGATACTAATAATACTGCAGGATTTATAATTTGATTAACAAAAATCTTATACTTTAAAACTTTAAATCCTTGAGTAGCAAATGAGGCAATCAGTGTGATTACTGTAAATGGTAATGTAAAAGCATAAAATTTTATAATCTTAATGAGAAATGGGTCTTCTGTTAAAAATTTTAATACAATCCATTCTGCAGAGCAATAAAGAGTGATAGCAATAATAATACTTGAAATAAATCCCATCTTTATAGATGCATAAATACTACTTTCAGCATTTGAACTATTTCTATCTTCTCGACTAACAAATCTAAGAACTCCATTATCAAGACCCATTATAGCAAATATTTCTCCTATACGAGTCACTGCATTACCAAGAGAGTATAAGCCTAACATTTGAGGACCTAACCATCTAGCCATAAAAATGGAAAATAAATAACGAAAAATTGATCCTGTACTCATTCCTCCGAATGATACAATNGCTTCGCTAGCAACTTTCTTACCTAAATTTTGTTCTTTCATTTTTCTTTCAACTTAAAATAAATCCACTTTAAAAANCCTAACGGCAAATAAAATAATAGCCAGTGAAAAGTTAATGTTATTATCTGTAAACCTGATGCATGTTTCCAAAATAATTTTACTTGTCCTAGTAATTTATTTTGTATTTTTTTAAAGGAATTTTCTCCCAATGACTGAGAAACACTATGCAATATAATTGATTTAGGACTGTATACAATTTTACGATTCATTTTAGCCCTTATGCTTAAATCTACATCCTCACAATACATATTAAACATAGTGTCAAAATAATCTAATTTTTTAAAGTCAGCAGAGTTAATACATAAACAACATCCAGTAGCATAATCAGTCTCCATCATAAATGAGTATCGTGGTCCATCAAAATTTCGTATACCAATATGGTCTATTTTTCCTTTCCACATATTAACTATCCCTCCAGCATACCATATCTTATTGATATCCATTGCAAAAAGGATCTTAGGCACCGTAATGATACAATTAGGATCATTTAAAAAAGGTTCAATTAAATGATCAAGAAAATCTGAGCTTACTATAGTATCATTGTTAATAAATACTAGAAAATCTTCTTCCTTCGGTTTGAGATATTCTACTGCTGCATTATTTCCTCCAGCATATTTTAAATTACTCTCTAAAGCCAAAATATCATATTGAGAGAAATTTTCTTTAAAAAAATCAACTGAACCATCCTCAGAATTATTATCAACAATCAAAACTTTATAATTTGGATAAGATACTTTTTCAATAGAAGATAAACACTTACCACTTAACTCTTTATCATTCCAATTAAGAACGATAAGATGAACTTTCGGATGAGTACTTTTTATATTATCCATGTAGATCTAATTTTTTTTCAAACGATTTCCAGGAAAATCGTTGTTTATCATTTTTTATAAATTCACTCATTTTTTGAAATAGATTTTTCTCAAAAAACATATTAATCTTATTGCTGATATCTCGTGAATTTGGCTGAGCAATAAACCCAGATTTATTATCTGAAATATAATCAGATAATCCTCCAACGTTAGTTACAATTACAGGACGATTAAAATTGTACGCTAAAGAAAGGACTCCGCTTTGTGATGCAGACTTATAGGGAAGAACAACTAAATCTGAAGATAAAAAATATTTTTTAATATCAACCTTATTAACAAATCTATTAACAAAAATAAAAGATTCCTCCATTTGATGCTCTGCAATCATTTTGTGATATGGATCCAAAGATTCATAATTTTCTCCAACAATTAAAACTTTCAAATTATTTAATCTATCTTTACTCAATGCAACAGCATTATTAGAAGATCTAACCCTTTATATTCTCTTATAAGTCCAAAGAATAGTATAGTTTTCTTTTTTTCTATCTTGAGATCATTTTTATAAAAATTGCGCTTACTATCCAAATAAGGTAGTTCATATATAGGATGAAAATTTTTAATAATTTTAGCTTTAGGATTTATTTGTAAAATCAATTTTTCATTATATTCATTCATCACAATACAATGATCTATTTTTTTAATAAATAGCCTTAGAAAAAACTTTTCAAAAATTCTATTTTCATGTGAGACAACATTATGAAATAAAACATACCTATTTCCCTTTTTTATAGAGCCAAGTAAAAACATATATATTGGAATAAAAAAGAAACTCCAATATGAGATAATTAATCTATCTGGATCTTTCTTTTTAATTAAAGACCAACCCTTAAACCAACTTAAAAAACTTAAAGGATTTAGTATGGTATGAGTATCATCAAATAAACTTTTATCTTGATTGTATTGAGATTTTCCGGGAAAAAAAATTTTTGGATATAAAGATTTAAAACTTAAAACTGTTACATCATTTTTTTTATTAAGCTGAGCAACTAAAGATTCATGAAAATCAGAAATACCTCCTCTTAGAGGAGGAAATGGACCTATAGTAACAATCTTTAATCGACTACTCAATGATTTCTTTGATATAATTTCTATCTTTATATTTTTTATTAACTATTAACTCACCCATTAAACCGAAGGTAAAAAGCTGAAGTCCTACAATAATCAAAATTGCTCCAAAAATGATTAATGCTACATGCTGCTGGAATGAATCAAATAAAATATATTTTAGATATAAAATATAAATCTCAGTTATTATTCCAAGTAATGCTGAAATAGATCCTAATGATCCAAAAAAATGTAATGGACGATCCATGTATTTACCTAAAAATAGAATAGTCAAAAAATCAAAGAATCCATCCGAATAACGCTTCATGCCATACTTAGAAACACCAAATTTTCTTTCTCTGTGATCTACAACAATTTCTGAAATTGAAAATTTCTTTTGATGAGCTAAAAGAGGTATATATCTATGTCGACCCCCATATAATGTTAGCATCTGAGTTACTTCTCTTTTAAAAACTTTTATACCACAATTAGAATCATGTATTATGAGGCCGCTAAAAATTCTAACAAAAAAATTGAAGATTTTTGATGCTATTTTTTTTTCAAATGGATCTTTTCGATTTTTTTTCCAACCAGAAACAACATCATANCCTTTATCTAATTCATCAATTAATCGATAAATCTCCTTAGGATTATCTTGTAAATCAGCATCCATTGTAGCAATAATCTCTCCATTTGCAGTATCAAATCCTGCTTGCAAAGCAACAGATTTACCATAATTACGATATAAATTAATTATCTTCCATCTAGAATANTTTTTTATTTTTTCTTCAAGAATAGATAGAGTTTTATCTGTAGATCCGTCATTTATAAAGATAATCTCAGTTGCAGATTCGTCTGCAAACAGATTTGATAACTCTTCAAATAGACCGTCTAAAGATTCTACTTCGTTATAGATAGGAATAATAATGGATAATTTCATTTATATCTCAAAATTTCTTCTTGTAAAAAGTATTGTATATTTTTGCTTATCATTATCTAAGGAAAATGTTAATTCGTCCAAGAAGTTACTACCATCAACGCTAATTAGCTTTGTTGATATCAAGAAAATATTTTTAGTCTTAACTTGTATATCTTCAAAAATATAAGGCGTACCCCACAATAATTTTTTATAAGTATTAGAATCAAATTTATTAGCTATAGGAAAAAATTTATTAAAATCTTCTATGTCTATTTCTTTGTTTTTTCTCATATCAACATATCGAATATTATCTTGATCAATTTCGACTAAGAATAATTTTCTACCTATAATATCTTTGAAAACAATATATGAGAAATCACCTTCTGATTCGAATACAAAATTTGATGAAAAGTTTGACTGGCCCTTACCTATTAACTTTCCAGATCCAAAAGATCTGGTAAAATTCTTTTCTAATACTTCAATACTAGCATGCTGAGCACTATCAATTACAACAAAATTTTTATTTGATGAGCAGCTAATTAATATTAGTAATAAAAAAACTAAACATTTATTCATTTGGTGCTCTAGAGTTGTAATTAGAAATCTTCTCTCTTAACTCTAAATTTTCTTGATCTAAATCAA
>JGI26060J43896_10000848_pt1 | contig 11344 bp, 9 predicted proteins | sample MarorgKNORR_S2LV_6_FD_43896 | JGI IMG/M metagenome (IMG submission 43896) | reverse complement strand
CTTGCAGCAGATATTCAGCCGCTGGTAATTCTCGCCCTGGAGGATCACTGGTATCGAATTGCAGCAAGGCACGATAGTGCTGCAACGTTTCCGTCTCCACTGCAGCCCAATCGGGCTCGCTAACTTGGGCAGACGCAACCTGGGTAAGGAATAAGCAGTAAACTGGGATAAAAATGCGCACGATAGATTCTCCATGCTTGAATGTTGAATATAATCGAGCATATCAGAGAATCTGTAGTTTTGGACCGTTGGCCAGGCTCAGTAAACAATAAATTAGCGTCTAACAATGGCCTAGGTCGGGTGTCCAGCCTAATCGCTCCTATGCTGCATGGGACTTGGACGGTTTCCAAGTTTTACCGGATGAGTTCTGCTTAACTGCATTCGAGTTTGGCTTCCGCCGCCGCTGCTTAGAATTGTGTTTCTTAGCAGCCGGTCGCTCGTCTTGCCGTGAGTACCTGGATTCTGATCTGCCAGATGGTTCTTCTGAGACCTGAGGGCGCGCTGGTAAATCATATTCGGCAATATCAGCCACCGGAATAGGGTTTTTGATTAGTCGCTCAATATCCCGCAGCTGCTTTCTATCTTCATCAGTGACTAATGAAATTGCGACTCCGCTCAAACCAGCCCTACCGGTTCGGCCAATGCGATGGACATAGTCTTCTGGCACATGTGGAAGGTCAAAATTAATTACAGTTGCAAGTTGGTCAATATCGATACCACGGGCAGCAATATCAGTAGCAACTAAAACTTGTACTTTATTCTGTTTGAAAGCATCTAGGGCCTTCGTTCGTTGCGCCTGAGATTTATTACCATGGATTGCCACAGCGGAAATATTATCTCGACTAAGTCTTTTCACTAGGTTGTTCGCACCATGTTTAGTCCGACTAAATACCAAGGTCTGATCAGCATTAGATCGAAGCAATGAACTAAGCAGATCTGCCTTTCTAGGCTTGTCAATCTTGTATATTTTCTGGGAAATCAATTTTACCGTGGAATTTCTCGGTGCTACGTCAATTTCAATGGGATTATTGCAGATGGTTTTCGCCAACTTGCGAATCTCATCGGAAAAAGTTGCTGAGAACATAAGGTTTTGTCGACGCTTTGGTAGTAGCGCGAGAATTCGCCTAATATCTCTTATAAATCCCATATCCAACATGCGATCAGCTTCGTCAAGAATGAGAACTTCTACCTCATCGAACTTAACCGAGCGTTGTTGATACAAATCTAGCAATCGTCCTGGTGTGGCGACCAATATATCAAGACCACGCCGAAGTTTTTGTTTTTGTGGATTGATATTCACACCACCAAAAACCACGCCATGGCGTAATCTTTCATTTACGCCATAAGTTTCAATGCTATCTTGAATTTGAGCAGCTAATTCGCGAGTCGGCGTCAGAACCAAGGCTCTTATTTGGCGATCATTATTTTGCTGACGTCCACCGAGCAATTGTAAAAGAGGTAAAGTGAAGCCCGCTGTTTTGCCTGTTCCAGTTTGAGCGGCAGCCATTACATCCTTTCCGCTTAGTATTTCAGGTATAGCCCGCTCCTGAATTGGAGTAGGCGTTGTATATCCCTTTGTTTTCACTGCTTGCAGCAGGGAATCGGTTAGTCCGAGTGTATTAAATGTCATTAAAATCTCTTTCATTTATAAATAGTATTTACAGCAAGCCACAGCCAAATAAATCAGACTCAAGCAGGCTTAATTAAGGTGTGTCCGAATTACATTCGGTTGCACTGGTGTGCATTCGATAGGTAGCTAATGACTAACGTCTATAAAGAACGTCTAGCTCAAGAGTGAGGTGTAGACTCCAAAGTGTCGTCACTGCAATAGTGAGAACTTGTAAACTGGAATCTCAAGTGACTACATTTCTGCAGAAAGATGACCTGTGCTAAAGATGATGCACTGTTGGGCAGATTCGTTAATCCATCTCCAACGGGGCGGCACTCTATCACAATTTAGAGAGAAAATAGCTTTTTTTTATAAAAACGTCTTATCTCATTGTTTTTAAACAATATTAACTTGATTCTTGACGTTCAATTTACTCGACTTGTAGTTAGGAAAGCCAATAAATCAGATCTAATATAGGACAAACCCACCGTCGATAAGAATATCATCGCCCGTGTGATAGGCGCTGGCGTCGCTCATCAAATAGGCAGCGATACCTTCGAAGTCTTCTTTGGTTCCCCAACGTTTAGCTGGAATACGCGGAAGAATCGAGTCAGCGAATCTCTCATTTGAAAAATTCTTTGCTGTCATAGCGGTTTCGATATGGCCTGGCAAAATTGAATTTGCTGTTACTCCATATTTAGCATACTCAACAGCGAGGGCCTGCATCATGGAAATTACCGCACCCTTGCTTGCGCCATAGGCTTCAACTCTTGCCATGCCCATTACTGCACCAATCGATGCTGTACCAATTAATCTTCCACCTGGATCACCAGCTTCCGTTCGTGATTTCATGTGTCCGGCCGCACATCTCAGCGTATAAAACAGTCCATCTAAATTAACATCCATGACGTGACGCCAATCCTCGGTGGAAAACTCTTCAAATCTTCCCGATCGAGCTACGCCTGCATTGGCGAAACAGGCATCTACACGACCGAATTTTTCGACAGTTTCAACAAAACACTTCTCAACAGCGATTTCATCACTAACGTCACATTGAATGCTATGAACTTTCCCCTGATAATCTTCCAGTTCTTTTATTGCCTTTTCTGCAGCTAAGTTTTTCTCCTCATTGGTTCCCCAAATGCAAATATCAGCTCCCTGTTTTGCAACACCTAAAGCAAAGCCCAAACCAATTCCGCCATTACCACCAGTGATAAGCGCAACTTTGCCAGTTAAATCAAATAGAGAATTAGTCATTTCTTCGCACTCCCTGCCAACGTTTAACAATTCNAGGGTCCAGATCAAATAGATCCAAGATTCGACCGACATGGTGATCAACCAAATCATCCACGCTCTGTGGTTTTATGTAATGTGCTGGCATTGGAGGAGCCAACACCGCTCCATTCAAGCTTGCCTTATAAAGCAACTCACAATGACCAGTATGCAAGGGCGTCTCTCTTGGCACTAAAACAAGTCGCCGCTGTTCTTTAAGGGTCACATCTGCAGCTCGTACCAGCAGCGAATCAGCGTAGGAGTTAGCAACTGCCGACAAAGTCTTGATGGAACACGGTGCCACAATCATGCCATCGGTTTTAAAAGAGCCGCTAGCGATAGTGGCAGCAATATCTTTATTAGAATAAACCTGATCGGCCAGAGCTTTGACATCCGTTGCCGACCAATCTGTTTCGAGAGAAATATTCATCTTTGCCGAATCAGACATCACTAAATGAGTCTCGACGCCGTTTTCTCCTTTTAGCACTTCAAGCAATCGAATTCCATAAATGACTCCACTAGCACCAGACATGCCAACGATTAGGCGCATGATGTCAATCCTCTCTTAATATTGATTAGCTTATTGGACACGGTATTTGTAGTGCAAAAATAAACGGGCCCCGATTGTTGCATCAATTTCCGATCACTGGCAAGCAAATGCAACAACGAGTAAGATGTCGNTTCTACTAGGCGGTAAGTCATTTTTGGATTAAATTTAAAAATTCGATTAACACTCGCCCCAACTAACTATCGAACCAATAGCTATGAGCAAGGCAAATCTTTTCTACGCCCAATCCGGCGGCGTAACTTCAGTGATAAATGCGAGTGCCTGCGGGGTTATTGAGACCGCAAGACTAAACAAAGACAAAATTGGCAAAGTTTATGCTGGCCTGAATGGAATAGTTGGTGCACTAAACGAAGATCTAATTGATACGAGCAAAGAAACAAGCAAAACAATCGCCGCACTCCGATCGACGCCTGCTGGCGCATTCGGATCTTGCCGTTATAAACTCAAAAGCTATACAGAAAACAAACGCGAATATGCGCGCTTAATGGAAGTATTCCAGGCACATAATATTCGCTATTTTCTTTACAATGGTGGCGGTGATTCACAAGATACTGCGAATAAAATCGCTCACCACAGTTTGGAGAAAGGTTTTCCTATTACCTGTATCGGAGTTCCAAAAACTGTCGACAACGATTTACCTATTACTGACAACTGTCCCGGTTTTGGGTCGGTAGCAAAATATGTTGCTGTTTCAATAAGAGAAGCCGGCTTAGATGTCGCCTCCATGTGTGCGAGCTCAACCAAAGTATTTGTCATGGAAGTTATGGGTCGCCATGCAGGCTGGATTGCTGGCGCTGCTGGATTGGCGAGAGAAGAAGCTGGCGATGCTCCCCACATTATACTGTTCCCAGAAATTGCGTTTAATAAGGAAATGTTCCTTAAGAAAGTTAAGAGCTCTGTGAAGAGATTTGGCTACTGCGCAATCGTAGTTTCTGAAGGTGTTCAAAATAAAGATGGCACTTTCTTAGCGGATGCAGGCGGATTAGATGCCTTCGGTCATGTCCAACTAGGTGGGGTGGCACCTTTCGTTGCCAATATGATCAAAGATGAATTAGGTTACAAATACCACTGGGCGGTTGCGGACTATCTGCAACGTTCTGCAAGACATATAGCCTCGGCCACAGATGTCGAACAGGCCTATGCTGTAGGCCGTGCTGCTGTTCAATTCGCTTTAAAAGGAAAGAATGCAGTAATGCCCACAATCGTGCGCGGCTCTGGCAAGAAATACTCTTGGAAGATCGGCGAAGCGAAACTTTCCGATATCGCAAATGTTGAGAAGATAATGCCGAGGCGATACATCAGTCGCGATGGATTTAGTATCACTGAAGAAGCCAGAGAGTATTTTTTTCCGCTTATTCAGGGCGAGGATTATCCTGAATACAAAAATGGAATCCCCCAATATGCTCGATTGAAGAAACAGCTAGAAAAGAAAAAATTGAAGCAGTGGGAAGACTGATTTAATCCAAGACTCTAGGAAGCAAGGCCTTGGTTTCCTAAAATTTTGCTAGGGGGCTAGGCGAGAGACTTCCCAGTTTTTATTTGTTCTCGTGAAGCAAAATCGATCATGTAAACGGTTCGCTCCGCCCTGCCAAAACTCAATCTCATGGGCTTTCACTCGATAGCCTCCCCAAAAATCTGGGAACGGAACGTCGCCTGATTGGAATTTTTGCTTCAGTGATTCAAATTGGTTTATTAACACGGTTCTCGAAGTCAGCACCTTACTTTGTTCAGAGGCGATCGCGGCTAACTGACTGTCCTTTGGCCTACTAAAGAAGTATTTTACCGATTCAGTTTTAGAAATTTTTATGACTTCCCCGCAAATTTTTACCTGACGATCAATTGAATGCCAGGGGAAGTGTAAACTAATTTTGGAATTCTGATTCAGTTCATNTGCCTTACGACTACTGTAATTCGTATAAAACACAAAGCCTTCATCGTCAAAATGTTTTAATAAGACAATTCGTTGACTGGGCTGCCCATTGGCAGCAACTGTAGCAATAGTCATGGCTGTCGGATCACCGACTTTAAGATCGATGGCTTGCTGCATCCAGATTCTAAATTGCTCAATCGGATTCTCAACCAGGTCTTCACGGCTTAAACCGCCATGCAAATACTCTCGCCGCAGCGATTCTAAATCCATATCTAAAAATCCATCCTAAGTGAGTTTTTATAAAGGCATCGATTCTGAACCCCATTTACTCAAAGCCAATTTCTGAAATATTTATTCACGAATAGCTTATTGAAAACCTCTCCCCAATAACTTAAGTGAATTTGTAGCAAAGGGGTCGATTCTGATATTAAGAGTAAGAGCGGCTTAGGTTTAATGTTTTAGCGCGCTAGATTACCATATTCCCACCACTGCGGCCTGGGAGCCCCGGTATCGTAATAGAAAGTGCCCTGCCCATGCTTGTTACCGGCAAAGAATCCACCGACAAATTTCGTACCATCGGACCAGCGATAAGTTCCTTGCCCTTGATAGTGATCATTTACAAACTGACCAGAATAGTTCTCTGTGTTTTCACTCAACCAATATTCGGTATGCTGATTCTCTCTCCACTCTGGCAGATTAAAGAAATATGCCCCTTGTCCATTACGCTTATCTTCACGCCACTGACCTATATAAAGATTTCCTTTTCCATTCCAATAAGTTCCTCGACCTTGTCTAATTCCATTCGCCCAATTTCCTCTGTAAACAGATTTGGCGAGGAAAGAAATGGGAATTTCTAGCCTCCCAAAACCATTAAACTCGCCATCCTTAAACTCACCTACGTAGCTACCTTTACCAAATTCTGTTATCAACTCCAAAGTGCCCGTTCCGGCTAGGCAGTCCCCACGGATGCAGCTCTCCTCTGTAACAGCTGCTAAGGATTGAGCAAGCGTGACCTGACTGGAAAATACAGTGGCAAGCAACAGCATTGAACAATAGATTAGTTTGATAAAAGTGGGCTTATTTGACGTTTTTTTGATTTTAATCAGAGCCATAGGACTTTCCTCATAGCGAAGTTATTAGCTACAGATATTATCAATTATATACTTCTAGACAATCGGCTCAATAGATTCTCGAGCAACGATCTACTGCTATAAGCTTCTAAACAAGCTAACCGATGAAAACCATAGGTCTTTCGCAGACTTTCAAATTCCGCTTTTATCCAACCAAGCACACCAAGAAAATCTACTCTCACTTCAAGACTTCACGTCCCTAGTAACTATCCCAGAGAACTTAGAAAAGTGGGTTCCTAAACAACCTTGCGGAGAACATTGAGTGGACTGATACTTACTACCTGGCGCGTAGAATTTACTCCAAGACCAGCAATGATGAACATACCCAGCATGGGACCCGCTAACCAAACCCAATAATGAAAATTGAATTCTTGCTCGAATATCCCTTCCTGCAAGTAATAGAGACTCGCTTCAGCTCCTATTGTTGCTATGAGCCCTGCCACAAATCCAATCGTTGCGAACTCGATGAGTAAGCTCGAAAGAATGAGTTTTTTACCTGCACCTAGAGTTCTCAATATGGCATTCTCATGAAACCTCTCATCCAGTGTCGCGTTGACACATGAAAGTAGAACCAATCCACCACACAATAATACCAGCACAGAAATTAGCTCTATCGCTGAGGTAACCTGCGCAATTATGGTTTGAATCTGCTCTATAAGCGCATCAATTTCAATTACAACAATAGTAGGAAACAGGCGGATCAAATCGTTTAACAGAATTTTTTGTTCTCTTTCCATTAATGCCGTTGACAAAAATGTGGACCCTAAATGATCTATGGTNCCAGGGGAGAAAATTATNAAAAAGTTTGGNTGCATGTTATCCCAGCGNACACTGCGAAAACTGCTCACTTCGGCTGAAATAATTTGCTGATTTACTTCAAATTCTAAGCTATCGCCTAACTCCAGATCTAGCCAATCAGCGTAGTCCTCCTCAATGGACACATAGCCTGGCTCAATATCCTCTTCCCACCAGCTTCCTGCTGTAACACGATTATCATCTGGCAGCTCATCAGCCCAGGTGACTTGACGCCGACTCAGATTACCACGGACTCGTCGACCTTCTGCTTCTTCAGTTGCGTCGGTGCCGCCTGCATTCAAAGCTCCCACCGCAGCAGATGACTGAGTATCGATCGTGGTTCTAATTTCCTCATACTCAGTCTCATCAGCTCCAGCATTTTCTGTGAGATTCCCTCGCTCAGAGGCGCTTTCTAAATCTTCTTCCGGCTCAGGAATAACGCCATTCACGGTATTTACGCGGGCGCTAATTAACGGATAAAAAGCATTACCTTCAACTCCGTTTTCATTGAAAAAAGCTTCAATGCCTTCGATTTGATTTTGTGAAATATTCATCATGAAATGATTGGGAGTATCTTCCGGAAGTTGCGCCTGCCAATCGTCGATCAGGTCAGTACGAAGCAATGTGAGAATTAGCAAAGACATAATTGTTACTGAAAAAACCATTACCTGCAGAACATTCTGAGTTCTTCTTCTTCGCGCAGCAGTCATTGCAAGTTTCCAAGCACTTCCTGCTTTCATACCCACCGATCCACTTGAACGTAAGAATAGATAGGAAACAATCGAAAGAAAGGCCGATATTCCAGCAATAACAATCACCAACACCGAAGTTAGATAAAAATTCTGACTGTACCAATAGACTAAAAATATCGCGCCTAAAATTCCAAATATATAGGGTATGTTGGCACTTATTTTTTGTTGACTAATGTCTTTTCTTAGCACTCGTAGTGGCGGAGTTTCTCTTAGCGCTAATAAGGGCGGCAACGCAAATGCTAACAAGCAGATGAATGCCGTAAGCGAACCGATTACATAAGGCTGAAAACCAGCGGCAGGCAAAGATACCAAAAGCACAGATTCCAATAGCAGTAAAATTCCTTGGTGAACTACATAGCCAAGAAGCGAGCCAACAACAATAGCAATTGCTGCCAAAACTATTTGTATTGCCAAATAGATGGTGGTGATTTGAGAAGAAGTACAACCGAAGGTTTTTAGTATCGCCACATAATCATAATGGCGCTCACTATAGCGTTTAGCTGTCAACGCAATGGCGATTCCCGCAAGCAGAACCGCAAACAAAGATCCTAGTAATAGAAAACTTTCTGCCCGATTCAGGGCCTCACTAACCTCTTCACTCTCGTCTCTTACATCTCGAATATAGTATTTGCCTAGCCATTGTTCTTCGCCACGAAACCAGCTTTCGAAATCATCGAGTTTTTGCTGATCGTCATCGGCAAATAAATATCGATAGCTTACTCTGCTACCAACTTGGACAATATTCGTCTGTTCGACATCATCCATATGCAGCATAAGTCTGGGGCCCGCATTATCCGCCATGCCACCGCCAGACCTGTCTGGCTCAGCGATAATAATCTTACCCACTCTTAGCTCGGCCTCACCGACAAAAACAGAATCTCCAACTTCGACACCAAGGGCCGCCAATGCTCTGCCTTCCAGCCACGCCTCACCAACTGGTGGGCCACTTTCAACTGGCGTTCCTCGAATAAACGCTTCTTCAGCAACAATGACTTCACCCCGTAAAGGATATGTACCTGTCACCGCTTTAGCGGCCACCAACATATTCCCTGAGTCTGAAAAAGCCATAGATGTGAATGACAAAGTTTCAGCAGTACGCAATCCAAGATCCTGCCCTTTTTCAAGAACTTCTTCAGGCAGCAATCCACGACCGCTGACAATGCGATCGGCGGCAAGCATATTCGCTGATTCCAGTATTAATGCTTTTTCTAACCTGTCAGTAAACAAAGCAATGCCAGTAACAGAGGTTACCGCCATAACCAGAGCGAAAAATAGCAGGCGCAATTCGCCGCCCTGCCAATCGCGCCAGAGTAAGCGCATGGCCAAACCCAATAAATTACTGAGCGGCTTGTTATCACTTAATACACTTGTGTTCATGCTAGGCAACTATGGCTTCCTCGTTTTTTTCATCACTCACGATTTCTCCAGCAACTAATTTTACACTGCGGCCACAGCGTTTTGCTAAGCGCTCATCATGTGTTACCAATACTAATGTGGTGGAGAATTCTCGATTCAAATCAAACAACAGATCAACAATTTTCGATCCAGTGGCAGTGTCTAAATTCCCGGTGGGCTCGTCTGCGAACAGGATTTTTGCTTGAGTCGCAAAGGCACGTGCAATTGCAACTCGCTGTTGCTCACCACCAGATAATTGGTTGGGATAATGATGGCCACGCTCAGCCAATCCAACTCGTTCCAACAGCTGCTTGGCCTTTTCATTCGCTTCAGCATCCCCTTTCAGCTCAATAGGTAACATGACGTTTTCTAGAGCCGTCAGGCTTGGCAATAACTGGAAGGACTGGAATACGAAACCCACCACCTGGCCTCTGAGAACTGCTCTGCGCTCTTCATCCAATGCAGCCAAACTGTGCCCATCGAGGAACACATCTCCGGAACTTGAGCCATCGAGGCCCGCCATCAAACCAAGCAAGGTTGACTTACCAGAGCCAGAAGCTCCGACGATGGCTACCGCTTCTCCCGTATTAATGGAAAGATTAATGCTATTTAGAATTGTCAACACACCTTCGCTGGTATTAACACTCTTAGTAAGATTCTCAGTTCGTATCATGCATTTCGTCCATTCACCCTCATAATCAGACCTTTATCCGCCTATCCTGCTTTCAAAAAACTATTGAGCAAGCTGCTACTCAACAAAAACAGCCCGCATTATAGTCGAATTATGCGCTGTGTCTGCTAGGACGTGTGCATTTGGATTGCATCTGGGCTGTGGGTCTATAATATTCAGGCATGAAGGCTTTTTCCTCCTATCTCAGCAATTTCTTAGCACATTTTGGGAAGTATTTTACTTTGCTCGCGATGAATACCCTCCTTAATCGATTACTGGTTGTATCCTTCCTCGCTGCATGCTCATCAGCGCAAGGGGCAGGCGACGACTATGTATTAATGGTCTTTGGCGATAGCCTCAGTGCCGCATACGGAATCGATGAGGAAGATGGATGGGTAGCTCTTTTAGACAATAAGCTCCGCAATGATAATTGGCCATATAGCGTAGTGAACGGCAGTGTTAGTGGCGAGACCACCACTGGCGGCTTAGCACGACTTCCTGCCATGCTCGACAGTCATCGACCTGATTTAGTTATTCTGGAACTGGGCGGAAATGATGGGTTGCGTGGCTTACCTCTAGAAATTCTAAAATCCAATATGCTCATTATGATCGCACTGATTGAAGAGCAAGGGGCTGAGGTCTTGTTAACTGGCATACAAATACCACCAAATTATGGCCCGCGCTACACTGTGCCGTTCTATCAGCTTTATGGGGAATTGGCAGCAGAAAAGACTTTGGCCTTGGTACCCTTTCTGATTGAGGGGATTCCACAGCAACCAGAACTTATGCAAAATGATGGGATTCACCCTCGTGCCGAAGCTCAGTATATGATCCTCGACAATGTCTGGGCTGTATTGGAAGCGATGTTACAAAAGCACTAATAGCAGAAGATCGAAAAGATATATGAGCTAACTAAAAGAAAATTGAATATTGTCTGTACAGTCCAACATGAATTCCTTCTCGCTATACCGCCACGCTGGAGAACCTAAACCTTTTTAGCCTCGCCATGAAAGAAAGTTACTCCCTCATCTTTGCAGAAGCGAATAATTTTATCTAATAGTAAGGGGCTTATGCCCTTGGTCCAGTAATTCCGGGATACTTCAATATTTTTCAAGCAATAGCTTACACTTGATAGTTGTTCCGTAACCGGTAATTTATTTGATGTTACGGTACGATAAAACTTTTTCGGGCGTGTGCTCAACTGTGCAAAGGCGATCGCATTGGATTCACTATAGGCACCAGAGAAATATTTTTAAAAAACAAACCATCTAGCTTTATTATCT
>JGI26060J43896_10000844_pt1 | contig 11386 bp, 9 predicted proteins | sample MarorgKNORR_S2LV_6_FD_43896 | JGI IMG/M metagenome (IMG submission 43896) | reverse complement strand
TGGTTTGTCTCTCTTTAACTTGCGAGGGAATGATAAAAGTTAAAAAAGGTTTAAATGTCCCAATCAGCGGTTCCCCGTCTGATGAACTAGACTTGTCTAAAAAAGTAAGGTCTGTTGCCCTGTTGGGATCGGACTACAATGGCATGAAGCCAACCATGTTTGTTGAAGAAGGCGACATCGTTAAGCTCGGACAACCCTTATTTGAAGATAAAAAAAATCCTGGGGTTCTTTTCACTTCTCCTGCCGGAGGAAAGGTTGAAGCTATAAACAGAGGAGCGAGAAGAGCGCTTCAGTCGGTTGTAATTGAGATTTTAGAGCATGAAGAGAGCGTAGACTTTGATAGCTATGAATTAGAGGCTCTCAACACAGAGAACAGCAGTCAAATACGAAATCAATTAATTAACTCAGGTTTGTGGACAAGTTTTAGAACAAGGCCTTTTAGTAAAATTCCCAGTGTAGATTCGAAGCCTTCAAATATTTTCATTACGGCTATGGATACTAATCCACTAAGTGCAAATGTTAACTACATACTAAATATAAATAAAGATTACTTTAAGGCAGGTTTAAAAATTATAAAAACTCTAACGGAAAATAAAATTTTTGTATGTGTTGACTCTAAATTTTCTGAAGAACTTGAAACTGATGACCAGATTTGTGAAGAAGTTTTTGATGGACCTCATCCAGCAGGTCTTGCTGGCACACATATGCATTTTTTGTCACCGCCAACTTTAACAAATGTTAATTGGTCTATTAATTTTCAAGACGTTATTTCTTTAGGAGAATTGTTCCTAACAGGAAAACTTCCGGTTCATAAAATAATAAGCTTAGCAGGTCCTCAAGTTCTTGAACCTCGTCTTATAAAAACAAGAGTGGGTGCATGTACAGATGAAATCTGTGCTGGCGAACTTACACAAAGAGATAATAGAGTGATCTCAGGACCTGTAATTAATGGAAGAGAGGCCATAGGTCCATATGCTTATTTAGGAAAATACCACTCTCAAATTTCCGTCGTTTGTGAATCTAGTAAAGTCGATAGAGAATTCATGAACTGGCTTACTCCTGGGGCTAGAAAGTTTTCAAAAATACCTCTTTTTACCTCCAAACTTTTCCCTAATAAAGAATTTAAATTCAAAACATTGATGAACGGTTCTGATAGGGCCATTGTCCCTATAGGGGTTTATGAAGAAGTTGTGCCTTTAAATATTTTAGCAACCATTTTGATGCGATATATTGCTGTAGGAGACACCGAGAAAATTCAGGAATTGGGTGGACTAGAACTGGATGAAGAGGATCTCGCTCTTTGTAGTTTTGTTTGCCCTAGTAAATATGATTTTGGCTCATTACTGAGAAAAAATTTAACTCAAATAGAGGCGGAAGGCTAGCATGAAACCTTTAAGGAGCTTCTTAGATAAAGTTAAGCCAAAATTTTCTAAAGGAGCACCTTTAGAGAAATGGTTTCCAATATTTGACGTTTTCGAAAACTTATTTTATTCATCAGATAAGAGGACNTTTGGAACCCTNCANATAAGGGATAGCTCCGATATACAGAAAATTATGGTGGTTGTTTGGCTTTCAACCTTTCCTGCTATGTTTTATGGAATGTACAACATAGGCTTCCAGGCCTTAACAGGAATAGACGCAACAGGAGGAGTCATACCTGAAGGAGATTGGCACTTTATATTTATTAATCTGTTATGTAACTACAATGTTGATAGTGTTTTTGATTGTTTTTGGTATGGCGCCTGTTATTTTATTCCAATATATTTAGTTACTTTTATAGTGGGAATTGCTTGGGAAATTATTTTTGCAATCGTTAGAGGTCATGAAATTAATGAAGGAGCGTTTGTTACAACTGTGCTTTTTGCTTTGTGCTGTCCTCCCGATGCCCCATTGTGGCAAGTAGCGCTTGGAATAAGTTTTGGACTAGTCATAGGTAAAGAAATATTTGGAGGTACAGGTAAAAATTTCTTAAATCCCGCATTGACAGGACGTGCTTTTTTATATTTTGCCTACCCTTTAACTTGGTCAGGTGATTCAGTTTGGGTAGCTTTAGATGGATATACTGCTCCAACTTTATTAGGCATAGGGGCACAAGAAGGGATGCAAGGCATCGAATCAACTTATTCTTGGTCAGAAGCTTTTCTAGGAAGCATCCCTGGATCTGTGGGTGAAACATCTACTCTGTTTATTTTGATGGGCTTATTAATTCTGCTTTATACGAGAATAGCTTCTTGGAGAATAATCTTGGGTGTATTGGCAGGAACGGCTTTCATGTCAGGTGTATTTAATCTAGTTGGATCAGAAACAAATCCAATGTTTGATCTACCTTTTTATTGGCATTTTGTAATTGGTGGTTATGCATTTGGTTTGGCATTTATGGCAGTAGAGCCGGTATCAGGCTCGCATACAAATCTAGGTAGATGGTATTATGGAATCCTTATTGGGATTATGGTTGTACTTATAAGGGTAGTTAATCCTGCCTTTCCTGAAGGCATGATGCTTGCAATATTATTTGCTAATTTGTTTGCACCAATAATTGATCATTTTATCCAAGAAAGAAACATTAAAAAAAGAAAGAGAGCCACTCTTTAGTATGAAAAATAACGACACTATCTCTAAAACACTTATCGTAGCTGTATCTTTATGCTTATTTTGTTCAGCAGTTATATCTTTTACTGCTGTTAACCTTAAAGATATTCAAGAGGCAAACGTAAGATTAGACCAACAAAAGAAAATATTAGCTTCTGCTAATTTATTAGATGACGAAAAAAGTATAGAAGAACTTTTTTTAAATATTGAATCCAAGATAATAGATCTAAGAACAGGTAAGTATGATACGTCTATTGATCTTTCTTCTTTTAAAGAAAGTGATTTTGCAAGAGATGAAAATACTTCCATTATCTTATCTTCTGAACAAGACATAGCCACAATCAAAAGAAGAGAAAACTACCAAAAAGTCTATTTACATTACAAAGATGATGCTATTTCTGCGGTCATTCTTCCTGTGAGAGGATACGGCCTTTGGGGAACTTTATACGGTTTTCTTGCACTAGAGGCTGATTTAAAAACTATTGTAGGATTAGAATTTTATCAACACAAAGAAACTCCAGGACTTGGAGGTGAAGTAGACAATCCAAGATGGAAAGCCTTGTGGAAAGGAAAGAAAATTTCCTCCGAAACAGGAGAAATATTAATCTCTGTTATTAAGGGTTCTGTTAATAAAGATTCTCCTGACGCTATATACCAAGTAGACGGACTCTCTGGAGCCACTATAACTGGCAATGGAGTCTCAAATTTACTTAATTTTTGGCTGAGCGATCTGGGCTACGGTCCTTATATAAATGAAATGTTAACTAAAAGGAGCTCGTCTGATGTCTAAAGCAAAAGAAGTCCTGTTAAATCCTATCTTTAACGACAATCCGATTGCACTACAGATATTGGGTATTTGTTCTGCTTTGGCTATTACAGGGAGTCTTTACCCAACCCTTATCATGTGTGTGGCTCTTACTGTTGTCGTTTCTTTCTCAAGTCTTTTAGTTTCTTTAATAAGGAAGCATGTTCCAAATAACATAAGAATTATTGTTCAAATGACTATTATTGCCACCCTAGTAATGCTCGTAGATGAACTTTTGCAAGCCTTTGATTATGAAACTAGCAGAACCTTGTCTGTTTTTGTAGGTTTGATTATTACTAATTGCATTGTTATGGGAAGGGCAGAAGCTTTTGCTATGCAAAATGGACCTTGGTTAAGCTTCGTGGACGGTCTTGGAAATGGACTGGGCTATAGTGTTATCCTAATTTTTCTTGCAGTAATTAAAGAATTATTAGGTGCAGGGACGCTTCTAGGTTTTGAAATATTACCTTTAGTGCAAAATGGTGGGTGGTACGTAGGAAATAATTTCTTACTTTTGGCACCAAGTTCCTTCTTTATAATTGGACTGCTTATATGGGCTTTAAGAGCCTGGAAGCCAGAACAGGTAGAAGTTCCTCAGTACACGATAGCTAAAAACAGTTTAAATTCAGAGGAGAGGGTAATTTAGTATGTTTGAATATTATTTAAACCTCTTTATAACTGCTGTCTTCATTGAAAACATAGCTTTAGCTTTTTTTCTGGGAATGTGTACATTTTTAGCTATCTCAAAGAAAATTGATGCAGCCATAGGTCTTGGCATAACAGTAATTGTAGTTTTAACAATCACTGTACCAATTAACAATCTTATCTATACTCACATATTAAAATCTGGAGCGCTAGCTTGGGCGGGACTTCCTGATACAGATCTAACGTTTGTGGGTCTTATTACCTACATAGGCGTTATTGCAGCAATAGTCCAGATACTCGAGATGTTTCTTGATAAATACATACCCGTCTTGTACAACGCATTGGGAGTTTTTCTACCCCTTATAACAGTTAACTGTGCAATTCTCGGCGGATCTCTATTCATGGTAGAGAGAAATTATTTTTTTGTGGAGAGTGTTGTTTACGGTTTTGGTGCTGGAACAGGCTGGGCACTAGCCATTGTTGCGCTAGCGGGTATAAGGGAACGTCTTAAATACGCTGATATTCCAGATGGATTGGAAGGCCTGGGAATAACGTTCATTACGGTTGGTTTAATGTGTTTTGGTTTTCTTTCATTTGGAGGTATCTCTTTATAAAAATGGTCAGTATATTAGGAAATGAAATATTTTTAGGCATTCTAGTCTTTACCTTGGCTGTAAACGCTATGGTTTTAATAATCTTAGCTGCTAGAAAGGTTTTAGTTAGTACTGGTGATGTAACAATTGAAATGAATGAAGATTCAGCAAAAAGTGTTGTTGTTCAGGCCGGAGGAAAGTTACTTCAAACATTAGCAGCTCAAAATTTATTTTTATCTTCTGCTTGCGGTGGGGGTGGAACTTGTGCCCAATGTAAGTGTCAGGTGTTAGAAGGAGGAGGATCAATCTTAGCAACTGAAGAAGTTCATTTTACAAATAAAGAGAAAAAAGAAGGTTGGAGATTGTCTTGTCAGGTCCCTGTTAAAGACAATATGCAGATTGTTGTCCCCGATGAAGTTTTTGGAGCTAAAAAGTGGGATTGTGAAGTTATTTCAAATGATAACGTTGCAACTTTTATAAAAGAGCTGGTATTAAAGCTTCCCGACGGAGAAGACGTTGGGTTCAAAGCTGGTGGTTACGTACAAATGGAAATTCCTGCTTATTCACTTGACTATAAAACCTTCGATATAGCAGAAGAATATCATGATGATTGGAACAGGTTTGGAGTTTGGGAAAACAAAGCCACCACCCTAGAACCTGTAATAAGGGCCTATTCCATGGCGAACTATCCTAATGAAAAGGGAGTCATGAAATTTAACATAAGAATTGCTTCACCACCTCCGGGAACTGAATTCCCACCCGGTGAAATGACTTCTTATATTTTTAATCTGAAAGAAGGAGACAAATTAACCATTTTTGGGCCCTTCGGAGACTTCTTTGCTGAGGAAACAGATAGTGAAATGATATTTATTGGAGGAGGAGCCGGCATGGCCCCGATGAGATCTCATATTTTTGACCAGCTTCTCAGGTTAAATACAAACAGGAAAATAACTTTTTTTTACGGGGCACGAAGCTTAAGAGAAATGTTTTATGAAGAAGAATANGATGCTCTGGCAGAAAAGTATGAAAACTTTAGTTGGCACGTTGCTTTATCTGATCCTATTCCTGAGGACAACTGGGAAGGATATACAGGGTTTATTCATCAAGTGATACATGATCAGTATCTCAAGGACCACGAAGCCCCAGAAGATTGTGAATATTATATGTGCGGCCCTCCAATGATGATGGATGCGTGTTTTAAAATGCTTGATGATCTGGGCGTTGAACCTGAAGCCGTAAAATTTGATGACTTCGGCAGTTAGTTAATATTTCTTGAAGACGCTTAATTCTCTCTTTTCCTTAAAATCGCTAGTAATATCAATCAGTCTTATTCTGATGTTGTTAGTAGTTTTCTATACTAAAGAAGATTCATTAGAGAGTTACGCAGGCAACACAATGGGTACTTATTACAACGTTGTTGTTGCAAGTTCAGATAGTACAAACAAAAGCTTGTTGGTAGAAGATACTTTAGAGCTTGTCAATCAAGAGATGTCTACTTATCTAAAAACTTCTTTTATCAGTAAATTAAATGCTACTCCTGTTGGAATATGGATTGATTCTACCGCATCATTTATTCAGGTTATGAATTTGGCAATTGAGATTTGTGAANTATCGGAAGGGTATTTTGATGTGTCTNCAGGAAGNTTAGTAAATATCTGGGGATTCGGACCTTCTGAATTCTTCAATAAACCAGATCAAATCAAAGTGCTTAATTCTTTAAAAGAAATTGGATGTGATTCAGTTTCAATAGACTCATTAAATAACAAGATTAGAAGAGAAAGAAATGTGCAGATAGATTTTTCTGCTATTGCTAAAGGCTATGCAATAGATCAACTTTATGACGAACTTAAAAAAAATACTTATATAAAGGGTTTTTTTATTGAAGTAGGGGGAGAAATAAAAACTTATGGTTTAAAAGCAAAAAACAAACCCTGGACAGCAGGTATTGCGCATCCAGAGTTTACCTCAAAACCAATATTCAAAATAAAAACAGACACGAGAGAGTATTTTTCGATGGCCACATCAGGTGACTACAGAAACTTTAGAATACTTGATAATAAAGTTCTTTCCCATACCATCAACACAAAGAATGGTTTTCCGCTTGAATTTCAGAATTCTTCTGTCAGTGTCATTGATGATAGCGCCATGAAAGCCGATGCTCTTGCTACTGCTATTAATGCCATGGGACCTACAAAAGGTTTAACTTTCGCTAATAATCAAAACATAGATGCTATTTTTGTATTGAAAGAAGAAGAAAATTATATTGTGAAGTTTTCTGAAAGTTTTAAAAAAACGTTACAATAGTGATATGTCGACATTAATATTAACTTTTATTATTCTCTTATTGATTGTAACGAGCATGTCAGTAGGAGTTATATTTGGAAGGAAGCCAATCACAGGTTCATGTGGAGGCTTGCAAGGGTTAGACCCAGATAGAGAGTGTGAACTTTGCGGCGGTAATCCATCAAAATGTTCTGAACTTTAGGAATAAAAAAGGGAGCTTCTGCCCCCTTTTTTTAATCGTTCTATTTTAGAATTGATTCATGGTGTTGTCATCTCCAGAAGCCTTCAGAGCTGCTTCACCAGCAAAATACTCTTTATGATCATCTCCCATATCTGAACCAGCCATATTTTGATGCTTCACACAGGCAATACCTTCTCTGATTTCTTTTCTTTGTACGCCTTTGACATAACCAAGCATACCTTGATCACCAAAATATTCTTTAGCCAAATTATCAGTGGATAGGGCAGCCGTATGATAAGTAGGCAGCGTTATTAAGTGATGGAAAATTCCTGCTTCTCTTGCTGCATCAGCCTGGAAAGTACGAATCTTTTCATCCGCCTCTATTGCTAATTCTGTAGTATCATATTTTTCGTTCATAAGATCTTCTCTCTCATAAGAAGACACATCTTTATCGACCTCTTTCATTGCATCAAAGATTTGTTGTCGAAAATTTAAAGTCCAGTTAAAAGAAGGGCTATTGTTATAAACGAGCTTAGCATTAGGTACTACTTTTTTGATCTCATCCATCATTTCTCCAATTTGGCCAATATGAGGTTTTTCTGTTTCAATCCAAATTAAATCAGCTCCATTCTGAAGACTTGTAATTGAATCAAGAATACATCGTGCTTCACCAGTATCTTTTCTAAATTGATAAAGGTTACTAGGTAAGCGTTTAGGTCTAACAACTTTTCCGTTTTGATTTATTAATACATCGCCATGTTGCATTTCATCAGGAGACACCTCTTCAACATCTAAGAATGAATTGTATTGATCACCTAGATCACCAACTTCATGAGTGATTGCTATTTGTTTAGTTAAACCAGCGCCCAAAGAATCTGTACGAGCAACAATTACACCATCGTCAACTCCCAGTTCTAAAAATGCATAACGAACAGCATTTATTTTAGCCAGGAAGTCAGAATGAGGCACTGTCACTTTACCGTCTTGGTGTCCACACTGTTTTTCATCAGAAACTTGGTTCTCTATTTGTATACAACAGGCGCCAGCTTCAATCATCTGTTTTGCCATTAGATAAGTCGCTTCTTCATTGCCAAAACCAGCATCGATATCAGCGATGATAGGCACTATATGTGTTTCGTAGTTATTTATCTTTTCTTGTATCAAAGGTTTTGTTTCATCAGATGCAGAATCCAGTTCTCTAAATAGACCGGAGAGTTCACGAGCATCTGCCTGTCTTAGGAAGGTATAAAGCTCTTTAATTAAGCTGGCTACCGAAGTTTTTTCATGCATTGATTGGTCGGGTAGAGGACCAAACTCTGAACGCAGAGCTGCAACCATCCATCCTGAGAGGTATAGGTACTTCTTGTCATTAGAACCAAAATGTTTTTTTATGGAGATTAATTTCTGTTGTCCTATAAATCCATGCCAGCAACCCAGAGATTGAGTATAAGCAGAAGCGTCAGCATCATAACCATCCATGTCTTTTCTCATAATAGCTGCAGTATATTTTGCTATATCAACGCCTGTTTGGAATTGATTTTGCCATCTCATCCTTGCCGCATGTTCTGGATTCATGTTTACGTGAGCATCTTTTCCAGAAGCCTTCAAATTNNATAGATTCTCTAGTATTTCTTTATATGTAGCCATTATTATTCCTTTATCTTAAGAATTATATTTATGGAGTAGAACTCCAACCTAAAATATCTTTATTTGATTGNTTTTTTTATNAATTTAATAAAAAAAAGATGGGGCATTTTAACGGAGAATATTTTTAAACAAAAGCCTTTTAAATATCTTTTGCTAGTTTTTTAGCTAAACCAATGTAGGAGGAGGGACTGAGTTGATTTAAAACATTTTTATCATCTTCTGTAATGTCCAATTGGTCTATAAGATTTTTTAAATCTTCTCTGTTAATGTCCTTCCCTCTAGATAAGTCCTTCATTAACTCATAGCCATTAGGAATTAAATTCTTTCTAAGCACGGTCTGTATTGCCTCGGTCAATACCTCCCACGAGCCTTCCAAGTCTTCCTTGATCTTAATTTTATTTATTTGAAGTTTATCAATGCCTTTTTCTAAGGACAAAAGTGCAATCGTTATATGACCAAAACAACCACTTATATTTCTCATTACAGTTGAGTCTGAGAGATCTCTTTGCCACCTAGAAACAACAACCGTATTTGAGATGTGTGTAAGAAACGCATTTGATACTCCTAGGTTTCCTTCTGCATTCTCAAAATCAATAGGATTTACCTTATGTGGCATCGTAGAGGATCCTACTTCTCCTTGTTTTAGGTGTTGAGAAAAATACCCTAGAGAAATATAACCCCAAACGTCCCTTGAAAAATCTATTAAGATATTATTTAACCTTACGTAATTTAAAAATAATTCAGCAATATCATCCTTTGGTTCAACCTGAGTTGTGTAAGGATTCCAAGCCAATCCCAGAGACAGAACAAATTGATTTGAAACTTTTAACCAATTAACATCAGGATAAGCAACAAGATGTGCATTGTAATTACCCACAGCTCCGTTGATTTTTCCACTGAGTTTTATAGATTCTATTGATTTTTTTACCTTTCTTAATCTCGCTAGTGTGTTTGCTATTTCCTTACCCATAGTGGTCGGAGTGGCACTCTGGCCATGGGTTCTTGATAGCATCGAAATATTTGCATAAGATCTAGCCTTATTCCTTAATCTTTTTTCTACATTGGCAACATTATTTTTAAGAAGGTGGTGAGAACTGTCTCTTATCATCAAGGAGTAGGCCAAGTTATTTATATCTTCTGAAGTACAAGCAAAATGTATGAATTCAAGGTATCTGGTTAGTTTGGTTGATTTAGAAAATTTATCTTTTAAATAATACTCAACAGCTTTTACATCATGATTTGTTTTCTTTTCTATTTTTTTAATTTCTAAGGCATCTCTTTCTGAAAAGTTATCTATTAAACCATATAGATAGGAACTATCTTTAATAGTTAAAGAAGGAAGTTCAGGTATGTTTTTTTGTTTTGATAGATGTATGAACCACTCTATTTCTACTCTTACTCTATATTTAATAAGCCCATATTCACTTAAAATATCCCTCAAATGAGTATTTGCGAGACTGTATCTCCCGTCCAGTGGTGACAATGCTTTAAGTGTGTCTATTTTCATGAATCTTATTTATTATAACGCAGTGTTGTTTACTTTCTTTAGATTGATTCTCTGACTACTAATTTTATGAAAAAATATTTTAAGTTCCTACAAAAAACTTTACCCACCTTACTTCTAGTATTTTGTTTTTCCATAGAGGGAGCAACGGTTATACATGCTGGTACTTTATTGGACGGAACGGGGTCAGAACCCACAAGAGAAATGAGCATCGTAATTGAAGATAAAGTAATAACAAGAGTTGAAACCGGCTATATAGAACCTGAACCTGACGATACTTATTTAGACCTTACAGGGTATTTCATACTACCCGGCCTGATTGACATGCATGTGCATCTTAGCAGCGAGTATTCTTCAAAAAGCTTCGAAGAGAGTATTTCATTAAATGCATCGGATTACGCCATTAAAGCAGTCGCAAATGCTAGAAAAACACTCCTTGCTGGTTTCACTTCGGTACGAAACTTGGGCGATTCAGATAACGTGACAGTCTCATTGAGAAATGCAATAAGTAAAGGCATTGTACCCGGTCCCAGAATCTTTTCTTCTGGAAAAACAATTTCTTCTTCTGGGGGACATGGTGATCCTACTAATTCTTTGCGTTCAGAATTATCCAGTGACCCAGGGCCCGCCCAAGGTGTAATTAATAATTCACTAGACTCTTTTAAGGCAGTAAGATTTCGCTACAAAGAAAATGCTGACTTAATAAAAATAACTGCAACAGGAGGTGTTTTAAGCAACGCAAAAAGTGGTCAAAACCCTCAAATGACTTCAGAGGAGATATCTGCAATAGTATCAGCTGCTCGTGATTATGGTTTTAAAGTAGCTGCTCATGCCCACGGAGCTGAAGGTATCAAAAGAGCAGTTATTGCAGGCGTAGACTCTATAGAGCATGGGACCCTAATGGACTCAGAAGGAATGAAATTAATGAGAGAAAAGGGTACTTATTTTGTTCCTACTCTACTGGCAGGAGCCTGGGTTGCAGATAAAGCCATGATTGATGGCTTCTTCCCTGAACAGATTAAACCAAAAGCATTGGAAATTGGTCCACAGTCAAAAACAACCTTTGCCAAGGCCTATCAAGCTGGAGTAAAAATAGCTTTTGGAACTGATACGGGAGTTTCGTCACATGGAAAAAATGC
>JGI26060J43896_10000842_pt1 | contig 11405 bp, 8 predicted proteins | sample MarorgKNORR_S2LV_6_FD_43896 | JGI IMG/M metagenome (IMG submission 43896) | reverse complement strand
AGACGGCCCACCCGGCGCTTGGCCAAGCGTGGTGGCAGAGGCTCCTCGCGCCGCAGTTTCGTCCCGTTCAAATCGCGGCTGCTGCAACGCTCGCCATGGTGATCGGTGGTGTTGGCTACCAATCGCACCTTAACCAGTCCCGCGCCGAGATGGCTGCGGCCGTCGCGTCCATCGCGGAGTTCCCCCCCGGTTTTTTGGCTGACTTCGAGGCCATCGGGGCCGTCGCACAGGCCGACGCGATCGACGAGGAACTTTGGGCCGCCCTCAAGTAACTTCATGAAATTGCGAGTCACAGTNGCCCGCCTGCTCCTGCCGCCGATGTTGGCATTGGGCGCGACCGCCGGTGCGCTGGCTGCCGACTCGCCGTTTGCCGTCTTCAAGAAAATCGTCTTGCTGTCCGAGTCCGAGCGCGAGGCGGCGGTGGGTAAACTCAAGATTTCCTCCGAGCGCCATCGCAAACTTGTGCAGGCCAAGGTCCGCGAATACGCCGCCATGCCGGAGGCCGAGCGTGACCGCAAACTCGACGCGCTGGATTTCCGCTGGCACCTGATGCCCATCATGAAAACGGCGAAGACNGACCGGGCCAAGCAGCTGGCCTCCGTGCCGGAGCGGCTCCGCACCGACATCGAGCGGCGGTTGATCGGCTGGGACAAGCTGGAGGCCGGCGTCCGCGCCGACCTGCTCAAGAACGAGTCGTTTTTCCGCTACCTCTCCAGCTTCGGCCGGGGCCGCCAGTCGCGCGTTGCGCTGACGAATCACATGGAAAAAATGCCGACCCGCCTGCGCGAGGGGCTCGAGGGGCGCATCACGACCTGGCGTGGAAAATCGAAACCGGATCGCCGCCGGATGACCCGCCAGTTTCACCAGTTTTTCGACATGCCGGTTGCCGAGCAGGAACGCGCCCTGAGCCACCTGTCGAGCCGGGAGCGGGCGCGAATGGAGGCCAGCCTTGCGCAGTTCAAGGACTTGTCCCGCGCCCAGCGCGAGTTGGTCATCCAGTCGTTTGAGAAGCTGGCCAACATGTCGCAGGGTGAGCGTGCCGGTTTCTTCCGCAACACCGAGCGGTGGAACGACATGAACGAGGGCGAGCGCAAAAAGTGGCGGACACTCGTGACGCAGATGCCGCCGTTGCCGCCGGGCTTCGGGAAACAGGCCGCGCCCCCGATGCCGCCCGGCTTGGTGGATGAAACCACGCCCCGTCAAACCGTGGTCACCAACACCATTCGCTGAGCGGCGAAATGGACCCCATTGCCTTCAAGATCGGCGGCTTCGCAATCTACTGGTACGGCATCCTCGTCGCCGGTGGTTTTATGGCCGGGCTTTGGACCGCCAGCCGCCGGTGCGTCCTCGACAAACTCGACGGNAAAGTCATCTCCGATCTCGGCGTGTGGATTATCATCGCCGGGATGCTTGGTGCCCGGGCAATGTACGTGCTCACTTACTGGGATGACCAATATGCCGGCGAACCGCTCTGGCAGGTGCTCGATTTCCGGCGCGGTGGGCTGGTGTTTTACGGCGGCTTCATCGGCGCGGTGCTGGCGGTGATTCTTTACACCCGTTTCCACGGCAAGCAGCCGCTTTGGAAGATCGCCGACGCCTTTGCCCCGAGCATCCCGCTTGGCCACGCGCTGGGCCGCTTGGGCTGCCTGATGTACGGCTGTTGTTTTGGCATCGAATGCGACCTGCCTTGGGCTGTTCAATTCCCGGCGCACAGTCCCGCCTTTGGCGTGCATGCCGCGCTTGGCCAAGTGCCCGGCGATGCGGCCCACTCGCTGTATGTCCACCCGACGCAGATTTATTCCGCGCTGCTGAACGTGGCCCTGTACGGNGGCTTGGCCTGGCTGTATCGACGCAAGCGGTTCGACGGGCAGGTGTTCGCCGTGTACCTCGTGGGCTACTCGGTCAACCGCTTCGTCGTCGAGTTTTTCCGGGGCGACTATTCGGTGGAGGGAATGTGGTTTGGCTGGATGAAGCCGGGTCAGCANCTCAGCCTGTTTTTGCTGCCCATCGGCATCGCACTGATCGTGACCCTGCGCCGCCGAGCCACGGTCAAGCGGCAGGATTGAGCTGGACTTTCTCAACATGAAAACAATGACTCGATTCGTTTTTGGGCTGGCCTTGGCCGGTGCACTCACGGCCCAGGCCGCCGACAAGATTAAGACGGCCAAGGGCGACTTGGAGGTGCATCCGGTCAGGCACGGCACGGTGGTGTTCAAGTGGAACGGCAAGACGGTGTTCGTCGACCCGGTCGGTGGTGCGGCGCCGTTCAAGCCGTACGGCGTGCCGGACCTCGTGCTGGTGACCGACATCCACGGCGACCATTTCAACAAGGGCACCCTCGAGGCGATCGTGAAGGACAAGACGGTCGTCATCACGCCCGAGGCGGTGGCCGCGCTCGCGCCGGAGGGGTTGAAAAAGCGCATCACCACCCTGGCCAACGGCAAGTTGGTGGAGAAACTCGGCGTGAAGATCGAGGCGGTGCCGATGTACAACCTGACGGCAGCGCGGCTGCGGTTTCACAACAAGGGACGCGGCAACGGCTACGTGATGACCTTCGGCGGCAAACGGGTGTACGTGAGCGGCGACACGGAGGACATCCCGGAGATGCGCGCGCTGAAGAACATCGACGCGGCGTTTGTCTGCATGAACCTGCCGTACACGATGACGCCGGAGCAGGCCGCCGACGCGGTGCGGGAGTTCAAGCCGAAGGTTGTGTACCCGTACCACTACCGGGGCAGCGACACGGCCCAGTTCAAGAAACTGGTCGGCGACGCCTCGGAAGTGCGATTGCGGGATTGGTATAAAAATTAACGCCTGGCCGAGCGTTAGTTTTCGATGTCGAAGAGGATTTCGCGGGGCTCGGCGCCACGGCTGGGGCCGACGAGGCCGCGATCCTCGATTTCGTCCATAATGCGGGCGGCGCGGGTGTAGCCCAGGCGCAGGCGGCGCTGCATGAGTGAGACGCTGGCCTTTTGCTCGACGCGGATGACCTCGATGCATTGCTGGATGAGATCTTCGTCCTCGTCGATGCCGCCGCCGTTGCCGCCGTTGCCGGGGGCTGGGGTTTCGAGTTGGCGCTCCATGTCCTTGTCGTAGCTTGGCTTGGCCTGGTTGTTGACGATCTCGACAATGCGGTTGATTTCATCGTCGGTGACGAGGCAGCCCTGGACGCGTCTGAGGTTGGAGGTGCCGGGCGGCAGGAAGAGCATGTCGCCTTTGCCAAGCAGTTTGTCGGCGCCCATGGCGTCGAGAATGGTGCGGGAGTCCACCTTGGCGGCAACCTGAAACGCGATCCGGGCGGGAATGTTGGCCTTGATGACGCCGGTGATGACATCGACGCTGGGCCGTTGTGTCGCGACGATGCAGTGGATGCCGGCGGCTCGTGCCATCTGCGTGATGCGTGCGATGGAGTTTTCCACATCGTTCTTGGCCATCAACATCAAGTCGGCCAACTCGTCGATGATGACGACGATGTAGCTGAGCTTTTCCGGAATCTCGATTTCCTCATCGCGGGGGACGCTGACCTCCTGGTCCATCTCGACGGCGAAGCCTTCACCCTCGTCGAGCGGCAACTCGGGCTGGGCCGTTTTCTCCGGTTTCTTTTTGGAGCGCGAGTTGAAGCCGGCGATATTGCGGGCACCGACTTTGGCAAAAATCTGGTAGCGCTTTTCCATCTCGTTGACGACCCACTTGAGCGCGAGGGTGACTTTTTTTGGATCGTGCACCACGGGGGCGGCGAGGTGGGGGAGGCCGTTGTAAATCTGCAACTCGACGACTTTCGGGTCGATCATCACGAAGCGCAGTTCCTCCGGCGAAAAACGGAAGAGCAGCGAGGCAACGATGGAGTTGATGCAGACCGACTTGCCCGAGCCGGTGGCACCGGCGATGAGCAGGTGCGGCATCTCGGACAGGTCGGCGACGATCGGCTTGCCGTAGACGTCCTTGCCGAGTGCGAGCGGAATCTTGGCCTTGGATTTTTTCCACTCGGGCGAGTCGATGATGTTGCGGAAGAGCACCTTGGTCTTGATGCGGTTCGGCACCTCGATGCCGACGGAGCTGCGGCCGGGGACGGGGGCGAGGATGTTGATGTGCTCGGCCTTGATGGCGGCGGAGATGTTGTTGGCCAGGGCGGAGATGCGCTCGAGCCGGACGCCGGGCGCGGGGTGCAACTCGTAGCGGGTAATGGTCGGCCCCTTGGTGATGTCGCCCTCGGTGACGTCGATATTAAACTGCTTCAGCGTGTCCTTGAGCAGGCGTGCGTTGGAGAGAAGTTGCTCGCGGGTCTCGGTGGGGGCGGTGGCGGGCTCGGGTTCGTCGAGTAACATCGACTTGGGCAGCTTGTAGCCCATGACCTTGGGCGTCTTGGCGACGGAGGTTGGCCCCTTGGGCTTGGGGAGGTGTCGGGGCAGCTTGGGCTTGGTTGGTGCATCGGGTTCCGGCGGGTCGTCCGGCTTGGTGTCGCTGTCTGTCGTGTCGTCCGCTTGGCCAAGGATGTCGTCGGTGTTGGCAGCCTTGTGCTCGGTAGGCCCGCTTGGTTCGTCCGGTTTTTCGGGCTTGGCGTCTGCACCGGGTTCATCGGAGGAAGCCTTGACCTCCTCGGCGGTGATCACAGCTCCCATTTGGAGTTCGTCCGGATCCGGTTCGTCCTCTGTGGTCTTGTTCCGTTGTTCCGTGTCCAGCACGCTCAGGTCGCGAACAGTCGGCTTGGGCACCGGTTTGAGATCGGCGCCGAGTCCCTGGTCGGTCTTCAGTTCCACCGTGGTCTGCTCGATTTCCTGCTCGATGGCTTTCTTTTGTTTTTGCAGATCGCGCTCCAGCCGCTTGGTTTTTCGCTTGATTGATTTTTGGTATGGCTCGCCCGCGGCCAAGCCGGTTTGCTCACGGCGGTCTCGCCAATTTTCCCACGCGTCCACTGTCCAATGCCAAATCTCGACCGGCTGGAGGTTGGTTAGGAAATAGAGGCTGGAGAGGATGAGCGCTGTGTAGAGGATGCCGGATCCAATATCCCCGAAAGCTCCAAATATGTAATTGACGCCCCAACCCAGATAGCCTCCCAAGCTAGCCAACCCCTTCGCCTCTATCACATTTTTGATGAGTTCACTGTCCGTGAATAATCCAAGTAAACCAGTGATTCCAAACATGTAAACCAAGGCAGCTGCCCATCCCTTCCACTTGTGGCGTAGATGGCTTAGATAGCGGGTGACGAGGCTGACGCCGAATAGCATCATCAAAAACGGAATCATGTGAGCCGCAAAGCCGGTCCCTTTTAAAGAGATGTTTGCAACATGTGCTCCCGCGTAGCCGATGGCGTTCTCTACTGGATCGTTTGGGACGGCTGTATTTGAAGCAATATCGTTTCTGTCAAATGTTTGGAGCGCCAAAAATAATAGAAGGGCACCTGTAAGCAACATAACCCCAAAGACTGGAAATGCCCAAGTTGGAAGAGATCCGGATGACATGTCCTTGCGCGGCACGGGCGGGAGTGTAGGGGCTGCGACGCCGAAGAAAAAGCGCATATTGGGGATTTGTCGCTGGCGCGAACTTAAGTTGCTTTAGGGCTGGTTCCTGTTTAGTTTCCGCCCATGAAGTTCTGGTTCGGCCTTGGGCGGACGATGACGCTGGCGATGTTGGCGGCCTTGGTGGTGGGTTGTGAACCAACGAGCGGGAGCGGTTCCCGAATGGAGGACGACGCCGATTTTGTGCGTGGGAAAAGCCGCCTGGCCCGCAAGGACGTTGATGCCGCGGTTCTCTCCTTCCGCAAGGCGCTCGCCAACAATCCGGGCAACGCCGCCGCTCATTTCGAGCTGGGGCTGATTTTTTACGAGCCCAGCAACGAAAAAACCAACTACGTCTCGGCCTGCTACCATTTCCAGCGGCATCTTGAGTTGCAACAGGACTCCAGCCACGCCGGCAACATCAAGGGCTTCATCAAGGTCTGCAAAAAGGAGATTGCCAAGGACATCGCCATGGCGCCCATCCCGCCTTCAGAGATCAACGCCATCCACACGCTGCGCACGCAGTTGGCCAAGGCCAACAGCGAAAAAAGCCACCTCAAGAGCCAGGTCGAGGCCATGCGCGGCCGGTTGCAGCAAGCCGGCCGCACCGTGCCGGAGGTCGCCGTGGCGGCCGGCAGTTCGCCGCCTTACGTGAACCCCCGCGCCAACCCGCTCGTGGCCCCGAGGCCCAATTACGGAGTCCGATCCAGCCAGAACCGGACTCACACGCTCAAGGTGGGCGAGAGCCTCTACAGCCTGGCCCGGCGCTACGGCGTCCCGTTCTCAGCCTTGAAAGCGGCCAACCCGCGGCTGATGCGCAACTCTCGCGACCTCAGGCCGGGCGTCGCCGTTTTCATCCCGGCCAAGCGCACCCAGTAATCCATCGCCGTGCGCCGATTGGTCTTCCCAGTCATCTTCCTGTTTTGGCTGGCGATGAATGTGCTCCTTTGGCGTGCCGAGTACGGCGACACTGATCGGGGCAGCCGCGTCTCCAACGACGTGGTGCTCAATAAAATCTTCAACGCCCCCGACGCCTCCAACCTGCGGGTTTCGCAGAACGGCACGTCGCTTGGCTTCGTCCATTGGAAAATCATCCCCGACGAGGTTTACTTCAGCGGCACCAACCAGCCGGCCGGGCGCGTCGAGTCGATCACAGGCTACACCCTTGCGCTCGATGGCCGGATCCAAGTCGAGTCGATAAAGACGAAAATGCGGTTCACCCTCCGCTCGACACTCGACGCCGACCTCGGTTGGCAAAACGTCAGCGCCACGATCGACCTGCCGCCCAGCACGTGGGAGTTTGCGGCGGCGGCAACCAACCAAGTGCTGAGCGTGAAACACGACGGGGCGCTTGGCCAATGGGAACGAACGACACCGCTTGGCCAACTGCGAAACCCCTCCGCATTGCTCGAGTCGTTCGCCGGGCCGTTTTTTGCGCCGTTGCTCAAGCCGTTGCTGCCGCCCGCCGCCGCGCTTGGCCAAGCCGGCTCCGCGCCGATTGAGCTTGGCCTTGAGTGGGCCGCCTACAACGACGCGATCCGGCTCGGCAGCACGCGCGTCCGCATTTATCGCATCGAGGCCAAGCTGCCCGGCGAGCGTGTGGTGACCGTGCTGGTGAGCCGGGTGGGCGAGATTTTGCAGGTCACTTTCCCCGGCCAACTCGAGTTCACCAACGAAAGTTTCCCCCTGAAAAAAGAAGCGGAAAAATGATCGAAATCCAGCAATTAACCAAGCAATTCGGCGATTTACGGGCAGTCGACGACATCAGCCTAGCCGTGCCGGCGGGCGAGTTTTTCGTTATTCTTGGCCCGAATGCCGCGGGCAAAACCACCACCATAAAGGTCATGGCTGGGCTAATGAAACCGACGAGCGGCTCGGTGCGGATTTGCGGATTCGACATCGGCACCAGCCCGATCGAGGCGCGCCGCCGCATGGCCTATGTGCCGGATTTTCCGTTCCTCTATGACAAGCTCACGCCGGCTGAGTTTTTCCGTTTCACCGGCAAGTTATTCGGGATGAAGGACGCCGCGATGGAGGCCGAGGCCGAGCACCTGGCCAAGCGGTTCAACCTCGGCGAGTTTTTGGCCAAGCCGATCGAGAGTCTCTCGCACGGCACCAAGCAGCGCGTGGCCATCGTCTCCGCGCTGATGCACTCGCCGGAGGTCGTCGTGTTCGACGAGCCGATGGTCGGGCTGGACCCGCACCATTCCCGCGTGCTCAAGGACATCCTGCGCGAACAGGCCGACGCCGGCGTGACGGTGTTTGTCTCCACCCACCAACTCAGCGTCGCCGAGGAAATGGCCGACCGCATCGGCATCATGCACCAGGGGCGACTGGTTGCCGTCGGGTCGCACGAGGAGTTGCAGGCAGCGAACCGGGACAGCACGCTCGAGTCGATTTTTCTGTCGCTCACTGACGACGACGCATGAACGACGCGAAGCCCATTTCGCACTGGCGGCTTTTGGCCGGGGTCAACCGCACGCAAAGCTGGCGGCGGCTCAAGTCGGCGGTGGCGCACTCTCGGCTGCACGCGTTCCTCATGGGCCTGTTCGTCTTGAGTTACGCCTTGCTGGCGTACGCGCTGTTTCACAAGGCGCTGCAGTTCACCTCGAGCTTCCCCGGCCTGGGGCCGGTGCTGATCGAGCGGATGATGTTCCTGTTGTTCGCATTCCTGTTTTTGCTGCTGCTGCTCAGCAACGTCATCATCAACTTCACCAACCTGTTCCGAAACAGGGAAACGCATTTTCTGCTGTCGCTGCCGGTGCCGCATCAGGTGGTTTATCGGTGGAAAATTTTCGAGTCCGGCATCCTGGCGTCGTGGGCGTTTTTGTTTTTGATCGCACCATTCGTGGCGGCGTACGGGACGACCTACAACGCGCCGTGGCATTTTTATTTTGTGACGCCGCTGTTCGTGGCGCTGTTCGTCGTTCTGCCGGCCATCCTCGGCAGTTGGGCGGCAATCGGGCTGGCGCGGTGGCTGGACCGGTTGGCGTTCCAGGTGGCCGCCGTGCTGGCGGTGATCGTGCTGATCGTCTTTGTCAGCTCGTGGCTGCAGCCGGCGACGGTGACCGACGAGATGCTCGAGACGCGCGTGCTCGACGTCGTCGATCGGTTGCTGTCGCGCACGCGGTTTTCGCTGTTCCCGTTCCTGCCAAGCTACTGGGTGTCGAGCGGGATCACCCAATGGGTCGAGGGCGCGTTGATGGGCACGTTTTTCTTTGGCTTGGTTTTGCTCAGTCACACGCTCTTTTTCGGCTACCTCGCCTCGACGCGCACGGGCGGTTTTTTTTACGGGGCGCTCTCAGCGGTGAACAGCCGTGGCGGCGGCGCGACGGCCCTTTGGAAATTCTGGCGGCGCAAACCACCGCTGGGCCAAGCGGTGTTCGCGCCCAAGCCGCTCGACCGCTTGGCCAAGCTGCTGTGGTGGGGGAGTGCCGACACGCGGGCGCTGATCGTGAAGGACATCCGCACCTTCTTGCGCGACGCGACCCAATGGGGCCAGTCGCTGATCCTGCTTGGCCTGTTGATCGCCTACATCGTGAACCTCCGCCATTTTTCGCACCGGCTGACGAGCGATTTTTGGATCGACCTCACCTCGTACCTGAACCTCGGCGCGTGCGCGCTGAACCTCGCCACGTTGACGACCCGCTTCGTCTTCCCGCAAATCTCGCTCGAGGGCAAACGCATCTGGATCATCGGCATGGCGCCGCTCGGGATGCGCCGCACGCTCATGGCCAAGTTCCTCTTTTCCACCGCCGTGTCGATGAGCGTGACGATGGCGCTGGTGGGGGCGTCATGCGCGATGCTCTCGATTCCGCTGGAGCGCATTCTNTACTTCACNCTGACCGTCGGCGTGATGGCGTTCACGCTCAACGCGCTGGCGGTGGGTCTNGGCGCGGTGTANCCGAACTTCCGCGAGGACAACCCGAGCAAGATCGTCAGCGGCTTCGGCGGCACGCTCTGCCTTGTGCTGAGTTTCCTCTACATCATTGGCATGCTGAGCCTGATGGCGGCGACATCGCGCTGGGCATTCGGCGGCAGCTCGGCGGTGATTTTCGGTCTGGGTTGGGCGCTGTTCCTCGGCGGCTCATTCCTGCTCGGCTGGCTGCCGCTGCGAACCGGCATCCGCAAAATGGCCAGCCTGGAAATCTAGCCGCTTGGCCAAGCGGGGGTCAGTCTTTGGAGGGGCGCCAGTCGATTAGTTTTAGCTGGACGGTTCGGCGGTCGTTGAAGTCGTTGATCTGCGGCGCGATGGCGATGTCGAAGGTGTCTTTCGGCTCGTCCTCGGGCTTGAGGTTCCACGCGACGACTTCGCAGGCACCGCGCTCGTCGGTCACCCAGAACTTGGCGTGCTGTTTGTCGCGGCCCATTCGGTAAACAGGACTCGACAGGGTGAGTCCGGCGACGAGGAGCTGGATCTCCGGGTTGCCTTGGCCAAGCGGCTCGAGTTGGCGCATTTCCTCGATGTGTACCAGGGTCAGTTCCGAGAGGTCGGTCTCGGCGTCGAGCTTGAGTGGCGGCTGGAACATGTCGGGCGTGATGGTCTTCTTGGCGATCTCGTTGATCCGTTCCCGGAAGGCGTCGAGCCGGCCGGGCTTGACGGAGACGCCGGCGGCCATGGCGTGTCCGCCGTGGTCGTTGAGCAGGTCGTCGCAGCCGCGCATGGCCTCGGCGAGGTCGAAGCCCTCGATGCTGCGGGCGGAGCCTTTCCAGCCGTCGCCGTCGCTGGCGAGGATGAAGGTGGGCCGGTAGAACTCGCGCATGACGCGGGAGGCGACGATACCGATGACGCCGAGATGCCACTCCATGTTGCCCTCGACGATGACGAAATCCTTCTCAGGGTCGAAGCGTTCGCGGACGTTCTCGACGGCCTGGGTGGAGATATCGCGCTCGATTTTCCGTCGCTCGTTGTTGTAGTTGTCCAGGGTCTCAGCGGCTTTCTCAGCCTCGTAACGGTCCTTGGCCAGGAGGAGGTTGAGCGACGCGTCGGGGTTGTCCATCCGGCCGGCGGCGTTGAGGCGCGGGCCAAGGTGGAAGCCGATATTGAAGACGGTGACGGGCCCGGAGACATTGGAGATTTTTTTAAGGGAAACGAGGCCTGGGCGGGTGGTTTCGCCCAGTTGCTCGAGGCCGGAGCGGACGAGTTTGCGGTTTTCGCCGGTCAACGGCACGAGGTCGGCGACGGTGCCCAGGGCGACGAGGTCGAGGTATTGCTTGAGGTCGAGGTCGCGCTCCTTTTGCAGGCCCTCCTGCCGGCCGCGCTTGACGAGTGCGTGGGCGAGCTTGAAGGCGAGCCCAACGGAGCAGAGTTCCTGAAAGTTCGGGTAGTCGTTGCTGACCTGGGGGTTGACCATCGCGAGCGGCTCGGGCGGCGGCACGCTGACCTGGTGGTGGTCCAGCACGAGGACGTCAACTTTTTTGCTGTTGAGAAACTCGATGGCCTCGACGGCAGTGGAGCCACAATCGACGGCGAGCACGATGTCCACGTCGAATTTTTCGAGGCATTTCTCCAGGGCCACGGCGCTCAGGCCGTAGCCGCCGTCGAAGCGGCTGGGCAGATACGGCTGCACGGTCCAGCCCAGCTCGGTCAACATCTCCGCGAGCAACGCCGTGGAGCTGACGCCGTCCACGTCGTAGTCGCCATAGATCAACAACCGCTCGTTGTCTTCCCGCGCCTTCCAGAGCCGCTCGACGGCGGCATCCATGTTTGGAATCAGAAACGGGTCGGCCAACAACTTGAGCCTTGGGTTCAGGAACTCGCTGACTTCCGCCTTGCTGGCGACGCCCCGGTTGACGAGGCATTGCGCCATGAGTGGCGACAGCGGCAGCTCGCGAAAGAGTTGGCCGGTTAAGAGCGGTTGTGAGGGTGCGAGGCTCCAGCGATATTTCACGCCGGAATCCGAACCCTCC
>JGI26060J43896_10000839_pt1 | contig 11410 bp, 4 predicted proteins | sample MarorgKNORR_S2LV_6_FD_43896 | JGI IMG/M metagenome (IMG submission 43896) | reverse complement strand
ATATTTTCTTAAATTGTAAAAAACAACAATATACTTATGAAAAAGTTTATTATTTATACCTTTTTATTCATTCTATTTGGATGTTCAAAAGATGAAAATTATAAAGTATTGTCTGTTGAAAATTTTTATAATGAACTTAATGTTTCTACTGATCCATTAATCATAGACGTAAGAACTCCTGAAGAATTTTCAAAAGGGCACTTAGAAAATGCACTAAATATTGATTGGAATGGAAAAGAATTTGAAGATCAAATTACAATTTTAAATAATGAAAGACCTGTTTTTATTTATTGTTTAAGTGGTGGTAGGAGTTCTAAAGCATCAAATAAAATGATAGAATTGAATTTTAAAAATATAAGTGAACTTAAAGGTGGAATAATTGAGTGGAGAAAAAGCTTTCTTCCTGAAGAAATTATTAATACAGATGATATAAATAGCTTAAACACATCTCAATTTTATAATTTAATAACTTCAGATAAGTTAGTTTTAGTTGATTACTATGCAAAATGGTGTGCTCCATGTAAAGTAATGGAACCATTTTTAGATGAAATATCTAATGAAATGATTGATGAAGTTAAATTAGTTCGTATTGATTATGATGAAAATTTACCTCTTATTAAAAATCTAGGAATATATGGATTACCTGTAATTCAATTATATTCTAACAATAAGTTATTATGGTCTAAAGAAGGTTTTATTGATAAAAAAAATATAGAATTAGCTATAGATAAATTTTTATAAATATAAATTAAAATAAAAAATGAAAAGTATATATCAATCACTCATATTTCTATTTTTTATTGTTTCTTTTAATGGGTTTTCTCAGGTTGATACTGATGGAGATGGTGTAAACGATGATGTTGATAATTGTCCAACAGTAGCAAATATACCTGATCACTTAAAAAACAGTCTTGTATTTACAGAGGGAATGTTTTTATATAGTGCTTATCCTTATGGAATTACTCTTGATGCCTCTGGAAATCTTTACATATCAGATGGTGCTAATAATCGTATACAAAAGTGGATACCAGGTACAACTGAAGGTGTTACAGTAGCAGGGGGAAATGGAGCAGGCTCTGCAGCAAATCAATTTGATCAACCACAAGGAATTACTCTTGATGCCTCTGGAAATATGTATATAGTAGATAAAAAAAATAGTCGCATACAAAAGTGGGCACCAGGAGCGACTGAAGGAACGACGGTAGCAGGAGGAAATGGAGCAGGCTTTGCAGCAAATCAATTTGATCAACCACAAGGAATTACTCTTGATGCCTCTGGAAATCTTTATATATCAGAAGAATATAATCACCGCATCCAAAAGTGGGCACCAGGCGCAAGTGAAGGAACAACGGTAGCAGGAGGAAATGGTTATGGCCCTGCAGCAAATCAATTAAATAGACCATTTGGAATTACTCTTGATGCTTCTGGAAATATTTATATAGCGGATCATTGGAATCACCGCATCCAAAAGTGGGCACCAGGCGCAAGTGAAGGAACAACTGTAGCAGGATTAAATGGTTATGGCCCTGCAGCAAATCAATTATCTAATCCCTATGGAATTACTCTCGATGGCTCTGGAAATCTTTACATAGCAGATGGAGGTAATCATCGCATACAAAAGTGGGCACCAGGAGCTACAGAAGGAATAACTATAGCTAAAGATATACTTGGTGATGGTGTTGAACTAGGTTGGCCTGACTACGATGGACCATCTGGAATTACTCTCGATGCTTTTGGAAACTTTTATCTAGTAGAATCATATTCAGCAGCCTTCTTGGGTTCTTATTCTAATGTTATTAAGCTAGAATATGAACAATTAGATACAGATGGTGATGGAATTGGAGATGTGTGTGATACAGATATTGATGGTGATGGAGTTCTTAATGATGTTGATATCTGTCCAACAGTAGCAAATGGGTATTCAACTGAAGGAACAATGAGAGCAGGAGGAAATGGGAAAGGTTCTGCTTCAAATCAATTTAATGAGCCAGAAGGAATTACTCTTGATGCTTCTGGAAATATTTATATAGCGGATCATTGGAATCAACGTATCCAAAAGTGGGCACCAGGCGCAACGGAAGGAACAACAGTAGCAGGAGGAAATGGTGCAGGCCCTGCAGCAAATCAATTTCATTATCCATCTGATATTATTCTTGATGCATCTGAAAATATGTATATAGTTGATTTATATAATCACCGCATACAAAAGTGGGTACCAGGAGCGACTGAAGGAACGACGGTGGCAGGAGGAAATGGAGCAGGCTCTGCAGCAAATCAATTACATTGGCCACATGATATTACTCTTGATTCCTTAGGAAATATGTATATAGCAGATAGCAAGAATCACCGCATCCAAAAGTGGGAATCAGGTGCAAGTGAAGGAACAACAGTAGCAGGAGGAAATGGAGGGGGTGAAGCAGCAAATCAACTTCATGATCCACAAGGAATTGCTTTTGATGCCTCAGGTAATATGTATATAACTGATAGGTATAATAACCGTATACAAAAGTGGGGACCAGGTGCAACGGAAGGAACAACAGTAGCAGGAGGAAATGGTCAAGGCTCTGCAGCAAATCAACTTGCTTATCCATATCGAATTATTCTGGATGCCTCAGGAAATCTTTACATAGCTGATCAAGGGAATAATCGCATACAAAAGTGGGTACCAGGAGCGACTGAAGGAATGACGGTGGCAGGAGGGAATGGGGAAGGTTCTGCTTCAAATCAATTAGATTATCCAAGGGGAATTACACTTGATAGCTTAGGAAATATGTATATAGCAGATAGAAATAATCACCGCATCCAAAAGTGGGTACTTGGTCAATTTGACTCTGATGGTGATGGAGTAGGAGATGTGTGTGATCCATCAAACATTGATACTGATGGAGATGGGGTTGTTGATGATTTTGATAATTGTCCATTAGTTGCAAATGCTAATCAACTCGATACTGATGGTGATGATATAGGAGATGTGTGTGACAGTGATGATGATGGTGATGGATTATTTGATTATGATGATAATTGTTCATTAATAGCAAATATTAATCAACTCGATAATGATGAAGATGAAATTGGAGATATATGTGATAATGATGATGATAATGATGGTATAAAAGATGATGTAGATAACTGTCAAATGGTTTCAAATACAAAATCAGACTTAGGGACAGTAGCAGGAGGAAATGGTGTTGGCTCTACAGCAAATCAATTTAATGAGCCAGAAGCAATTGTTCTTGATTCCTCTGGAAATCTATATATAGCAGATTCATATAATAACCGCATACAAAAGTGGGCGCCAGGCGCAAGTGAAGGTGTAACAGTAGCAGGAGGAAATGGAGAAGGCTCTGCAGCAAATCAATTTAATAGGCCAAAGGGAATAGTTTTTGATGCTTCTGGAAATATGTATATAGTAGATAAAAAAAATAGTCGTATACAAAAATGGGAATCTGGCGCAACTGAAGGAATAACGGTAGCAGGAGGAAATGGTGTTGGCTCTGCAGCAAATCAATTTAATGAGCCATATGGAATTGTTCTTGATTCCTCTGGAAATCTATATATAGCAGATTCATATAATCACCGCATACAAAAGTGGGCACCAGGAGCGACTGAAGGAACGACGGTAGCAGGAGGAAATGGAGCAGGCTCTGCAGTAAATCAATTATCTAGTCCCAGTGGGATTAATCTCGATGCCTCTGGAAATATGTATATAGCAGATACGCATAATGACCGCATTCAAAAGTGGGAACCAGGAGCTAATGAAGGAACAACAGTAGCAGGAGGAAATGGACGTTTTGAATCAGAAAATACACTTGCTTTACCAATTTATTTTACTTTAGATTCTGATGAAAATCTATATATAAGTGATTTCTATACTAGAATTTATAAGTGGAATTCAGGAGCAACTTCTAAGACAGTATTTTTAGATTACTTATATAAACCAAAAGGAATTATTCTCGATGATTTTAACAATATTTATGTAGCTCATTCTACTAATTCTTTAGCTCCTAATCATCGTATTCAAAAGTGGGAACTTGGTCAACTTGATACTGATGGTGATGGAATAGGAGATGTGTGTGATCCTGATATTGATGGTGATGGAGTTATTAATGATTTGGACCTATGTCCTTCTACACCAACAGGAGAAACTGTAGATGCTACTGGTTGTTCAGACTCACAAAAAGATACAGATAACGATGGAGTAACTGATGATATTGATGAGTGTCCTTCTACACCAACAGGAGAAACTGTAGATGCTACTGGTTGTTCTGACTCACAAAAAGATACTGATAACGATGGAGTAACTGATGATATAGATGATTGCCCTGAAACTCCAACTGGAGAATCGGTAGATGCTAGTGGATGTACATTACCACTGTTTGTAGAGAATATTTCTTTTGTTAAACGTATTTATCCTAACCCTACGGATAATGAACTTCTAGTAGAGTTGAAAGAAAACTCGATAGTTAAAAAAGTAGAGTTTATTGATTACAGTGGTAAGATAATAATACCTAACAAAGTAGAGATAAGTAAATATTCTATTAGGATTAATGTATCTAATCTTAATAATGGTATTTACATATTAAATCTTATAACAGATAAAGAATTAAATAAAGTCAAAGTAGTAATAGAGAGGTAAAATTATTTTTGATTTTCTAGGATAAGTATTACACCATTATTTTTACTAACCGGAATAGGTTTATTTACATCTAATACATTAAAATCTTGTAATCCTTCAATATCAGGACTAATCAATTTCACTGTATTTTTATCCATTCCAAGTTTATCCCAGTCTATATTAAGTTCTACTTCTTCGTTATTATTAGACCATGAACCAATAACAATAAGTACTTTATCGTTGTGTCTATAAATAGTAGTTTTAACATTATTATTATCTGTTTTAATTGGTGATCTTTCTACCCAATAACCAAGCATTTCACTGGTTTCTATATTAAAATCTTTAAATAACTTCCAAAGTGCTCCAGGATTATATATATGGTATACCCTAGTAGTCATTCCATAGAGAAGACCGTGATAGGGGCGTCCTCCTTTTTCTAACATCTCACCTGTAAGTCCAAAAGGAATACCTGAAACTTCTGTCATCCAGTAATCAGGCTCTAATTCGTACTGGAAATATTCTCCAAACCATAGCCTAGATACATAAGGAAAGTGTTCCATGTAAAGAAATGCGCTGTTAATAAAACCATCTCTATTATTAAATTGGTTTGCAGAGTGAAGGTCTATTACAAAGGATTCTCTATGTGCATTAAAGACGCTAGCAATACGTTTTACAGTAGTTCTGCTAAATGCTATATCATCTAAGTATAATCCATCTATTTTATTATTTTTTGCAAGCCAGTTTATTCCCTCTATATAGTAATTTGTCCATCTAGAAGTTCCTTTATTAAGTATTGAGGCATCATTTACTCGTGTTGCATGCCAAGCTGAATGATAGTTTGACTTAAAATGTTCTTGAAGCCAGCTATGACCACCTCCTTTACCATCATTTAATATTTCATCTCCTAAACTTTTAAGTGCAAATAGCTCATGAGCTTTATAAGTAAGCTCTCTAATTGTATTATATAATTTCACTCTAATACCCTTTTTATGTGCTTCATCTATATATGCTTTTTGCTTTTTAATATTATAGAATGGGTAGTTAATGTATGGATTTATTTCATTTGCATGGTGAACATTTACTATAGTACCATTTAAGCTAATTACCGAATCAATAGGAACATATTTATGAACAAATCTAGTAGTAAAGTGTTCTTTTGTATCTATTAGTTTAAAAGGTGTAATAAGAAAACGAATATTGAAGTTTAAAGTATCACCTTTTATCATGGATCTATTACCACTATAATTTTCTATTGAGGTAACATTATTTTTTGAAGAAATATTAATTCCTCCTTTTTTGTTATTATACCATGAATTAGGAAGGTTTAAAGGTTTTGCTTGATAGAAATTAGTGTTTAGTGGACGCTCGTATGTTTCATCTCTAAGCACATATTGAATACCTTTATTTATATTTCCTAACCAAACACCTTCATGGTGTTTTGTTACATCCCATTTCCAAGCAATATTATCTTTAAATGCTCCACCTTTTCTCCCTAGTCCAAGCATGTACTTAGTAGCATCTTTATCCATTGGAATTTGGAGTTTTATATCATTAATATCAACATCATTTTTTGCTATTATTTTTATATTATAATCAAGCATTCCATCGTATTCTATAAGTCCAGAAACTTGCATATTAAAATTTTCTGAAATACTCATGGATTTCCAGCTTGCTTCACTTTTATATTCTTGATTTATAGTATATAAATCTGTATCCCATTTTGTTTTTAGACCATTTTTTGTAAAAACATCAAATTGTATTGGTTGCGCTAATACTTCTTCTTTAGTTTCTTTTAGGTATGTCATTTCTTGAGTAAAATAAGAAGATATTTTTTCTGGAAATCCAAACTTATTAAGTGTTACATCACGACCTAGGATACTGATTGTTTTATCTGAAATTCTAACAGGTTTAAATGGCTTTACTATAAAGTCTTTCTCTGTTCCTATCGTTGAATTTAGCCAACGCAGTCTAGACATGTTTTTTGGGTCGTCATCTCCATAGTTCTCTATTGTTTTAGAAGAGACTTTAAGCTCAACATATATAGTATCAGGTTCAAGATTTTTAGGCTGAATAATAAAATGTGATATATAAGATCCTTCTTTTGTATTATTTGGTATTTCTACTCCAAACCAAAGTGCTTGTGTTTTTCCTTTATCTACATCGATTGTTTTATTAAAAAATTTTCCATTTAAGTCTGTTCCTTCTTTATTAAAACAGGTAATCATATTTTTAGAAATCGAATTTCCATATGCACCTTTAAAGTCTGAGAATTTTATAGAAAGATCTTCTAATTGATATTCAGTAGAATAAACCCCAACTTGAAATGAAAAATATTCTCCTTTAGAAACATTATCAGATATTCCATTTATCAATTTTGTATTGGAAATCCATCTAAAGGGCAGGTAGTCAAATAGTTTTATGGGATTTTCACGGTATTCAGGAAATAAGTAATATTTTCTTTTAAAATTTTGTTTGAAGCTTTCTACTTCTTTATTTGTAGCGATAACTTCCATTGGAAAGAAGCTATGAAAATCATCTATAGACTGGAAGCTAATAACTTCAGCTTTTGGAATATTTTCTATATCTATATTTTCTAACCATAACTTATCTTGACTATTCTTTGGTTTTATATATTCTAGTTTAGGGTAATAACCTCCTGTTGATTTGTGAGGGAGATAATATATATAGTATAATTCTGATTTTTTATTAACTTGAAATATAAGATGACCATATTCATTATTTAAATCTTTTATATATTTATTAGTGATAAGTGTATTTGAATTTACATCAACTATAATAATGTCTTTTTCATTCGGGTTGTTATCTCTTCTACGCCATGGAATAGTTACTTGATAATTTCCTTCTGAATTTTTAGGTGTTCTTATTAATACTCTATGATTACCTTTTGATTTAAAAGCTTTACCATACTCTGGATGTTCCCAATTACCAGTTTCATAGGTAATATTATTGTTTGGTAGTAAACTCTCTTTATCCCTAAAATTTATATCTATAGTATTCTTTTGAGTACATGAAAATGTAGTGATAATAATTAATAAAGCTATTTTTTGTATAAGTGACATTACTAATATTCTAAGGTGTATATTTTTCCTTTCTCTGTAGGAAATTCAATATATGCATTATTTTCTATAACCTGAATTTGTTTTCCATCAGCATAAACTTGTGGCTTTGTATTTGTAATTAATTTACAATTTTTTCCTGCTTTTGAAAGTATTTCTACTGTTTTCATAGCATTATTTTCCCATATCATATCAAGCTCAAATGCACCTCTTGTACATACACCATTAAATCTTCCATTATCCCATTCTTTGGGTAGAGCAGGTAAAAGTTTAATACCATCTTCATGTGACTGAACTAACATTTCAGAAATAGCAGCAGTTACTCCTAAAGTACCATCAACTTGTAGCGGTGTATAACATTTAGCAAATAGAGATAAGTAGCATTGCTCTTGAAGATAACTTTTATATATTGAATTAGCTCTTTCTCCATCTGATAGTCTTGCCCAAAGTGCCATCTTCCATGCTCTTGAAAAACCTGTGCCACCATCACCTCTTTGCTCAAGGACTGCTTTAATAGGTTCAACAAATTCTGGGGTATATTTCTTAGAAAGAACATTTCCTGGAAATAAACCATACATGTGAGAAAAATGTCTATGTTTCTCTTCTAACTGTCCATAGTCTTCCATCCATTCTTGTAAGGTCCCATCTTCTCCTACTTGAGTGGGCACTAAACGTTCTCTACTTTTTAAAACTTCAGAAGCATATTTTATATCTCTATCAAGTATTTGAGCTGCCTGACCATAATATTTAAATAGATCTTTTAGAATCTGAATATCCATAGTAGCTCCAGCAGTTATAGTAGTAAAATAATACATTCCAGTAACCTCGTCATAGAAATATTCATAGCCAGGTCCTTCTGGAGGATTTTCTGGAGAGTTTGATGGGTTAGTAACTAACCATTTCCCATTAGGATGCTCTACAAGAAAATCCATGAAAAAATCAACTGATCCTTTTATAATTGGGTATACTTTTTCTAAGAATGTTATGTCTTGAGTGTAGAGGTAATGTTCCCATAAATGTGTTGTTAACCATGCACCACCAACAGTAAACGTTCCCCATGTCGGTCCATCCATAGGTGCTGCAACACGCCATATATCAGTGTTTTGATGAAACACCCATCCTTTTGCACCGTAGTGTTCTTTAGCAACTTGTGATCCTTGGTCGGTAAGCTCTTCAATCATTTTAAATAGTGGCTCTGTTAGTTCAGATAGGTTTGATGCTTCAGCAGGCCAGTAGTTCATCTCCGTATTAATATTTGTTGTATACTTAGAGTCCCAAGAAGGGTTCATATCTTTATTCCATATGCCTTGTAAATTTGTTGGTTGAGTTCCTGGTCTACTAGAAGAAATTAAAATATATCTACCAAATTGGTAAGATAACGAAGACATTTGTGGGTCTGGATCTGTCTGAATACTTACCATTCGCTCATCCGTAGGTAGGTAAGAAGTACTTGTAGATGGTAGGTCTAGTTCCACACGTTCAAATAAACTTTTATAGTCTTCTAGTGCATCTTTTCGAATAGTAGGGTAATCTTTATTTTCTAGATTTTTTAAATACTCTTGTACTTCAGCTTTCTCATTTCCACTAACATCTTTATAATTTATGAAGTTTGTAGCTGCAACAAATAAAATAGTTGCAGAATTCGAATTGCTAACTTTTATTTTAGTACCATTTCTTTCTACTTCACCTCCATTAGTATGTACTTGTGCTCGCGCTTCATACCTTAATTTTCCTTCAATCCCCATATAGTCTGCAGATTTTCCTGTAAGGATTAACTCATTTTCATCTTTTCCATCCATGCGAAAATAATCTGTTGCATAGTTTGAGTGAGCACTATTTCTTACTCCTCTTAACTCTGTATCAAAGTTAATTTTACCTGGTTCACTAGCTGTGAGCCTTATTGCAATTGTTTGGTCTATATGAGAAGATAATACTTCACGAAGATAAGTGACTCCATCTACTGTATATTCTACTCCAACAATTCCTTCTGAGAGATCTAACCATCTTTTATAATTTTCTACTTCTAAATCCTCATTAAAAAATAGGTGAAGATTGGCAAGGGCCTGATATTTTTGTTGTTCAACAGGATATCCCATTAGGTGTCTTCCAAATATTTTATGAGCTTCTAATGGTTTACCTTCAAATATAAGTTTTTGAATTTTTGGTAATTCTTTGTATCCTCCCTTGACTACAGTAGAATAGGGGCCTCCTGACCAGTAAGTATCTTCATTAAGTTGAATTTTTTCTTCTTTTATTCCACCATATACCATAGCACCTAGTCTCCCATTTCCTACAGGAAAGGCATTTTCCCACTCTTCTGCAGGTTTTTTATGCCATAGTAAGGTTGAGGGGTTAAAGGTTTTGTTAGAAATACTTTCTGCTACTTTACTTATGTTTTCATAATTAGTAGAATCTTTTACATCTTTATCTCCCGAGCATGATACTAGTATAGAACAGAAAATAAGAAGATATTTATTTATTGGGATATTCATTTGTATTTTTTTTATTTTATTTCAGAGACTCTAATTATATAATCACCTTTATCAAGTTTAAAATTTCCAGTTTCTAAATTTTTGAAATTTCCATCATTTAATTTATTTGTTATTTTTATTTCTTGTGATGATGAAACTTGTAGTGATACATTGGCGATACTGCCTTCAGGAATTACCATTTCATAGCGATATGAATTATTAGATTCTTTTTCCCAATTAGATACAATTTTTCCAAAGGGAGAATTATAAGTGGTATTTACACGGTCAAGGTCTTTAGGTGTAAATGGATTTAGAGTAAACTCTTTAAATCCTGGGTAATTTGGGTCAGGACGGATGCCACCTAACCAACGATAATACCATTCTGTAACAACTCCAAACATAGGGTGGGAGTTAGAGAAATAGTTATCGCTTTCTTTCCAAGTTTCCCAAATGGTAGTGGCTCCTTGGTCTATCATGTGACCCCATCCTGGAAATTCTCTACTGTTAACAATATTATATACTACATCAGCAGAAAGGTGTTTTGAAAGTGTTTCTAGAACATATTTTGTACCAAAAATACCTGTATTAAAATGGCCCGATGGCCCATTTTTTACTGCTTTTAAAAGAGAGTCTTTTGCCGCTTCAATTTGATATTTAGGAATAATGTTATGGTATAGAAGTGAAGAAAATAATGTTTGTCTGTTTATTTTTTCTTTAACAGGTGTATCCCAAAATTTAGTTTTAACTATTTTTTCTAGTTTTTTGGATAATTTATCATATTTCTCTTCATTGAGTTTATTATTCATTATTGAAGAAAATAATTTCATAATTTGTGCAGACTGTAGATAATGTAGTGTTCCTGTTAATTCTACTGGAACAGGCTCTAAAGATTCGTGGTCACTAAGACCCTCATCTACAATTCCATCTGGATGAATTCTTGCAGCCTTTTCCATCCACTTATTATTTAGTGCATACAGCTCTTTAATAATTTCTGTATCGTTATAGTATAAATAAAGATAATATTGGGTAGTAAGGAATGCGGACTCCCAGCTTAACCCACAATATTGTATTCCAACAAATGGAGCAGTATCTATGAAAATTGAGTCATTCATGGCATCTACCCAATCGTATATAGTTTTACGGTAAAATGATTGCATATCAAAATTGTATATAAATGATTCACTGGTAGCATTTAAATCTCCACCATAACCAAATTTTTCTCTTGCAGGGCAATCAGACTGAACACT
>JGI26060J43896_10000837_pt1 | contig 11421 bp, 10 predicted proteins | sample MarorgKNORR_S2LV_6_FD_43896 | JGI IMG/M metagenome (IMG submission 43896) | reverse complement strand
CATGGGTGATCATCGCAACAGCCTTACCATCATCGAAAAGCTGATTGAGTTCTGACTCGCTTGAGATCATCCTCGGGTCTGCCAACTTCATTTGGATGTCTTGTAGCTCTGCTAGTCGGGCATGGTTTTCCGGACTCGTGATCGTGAGCATCACGAAAGGGTGACCGGTTGTTGTCGTCCCAAGAGTGTCAACCATCACTCGCTGGCTTCTTTCAGCAAGTTCTTCATAGTAGGAGGTCAACTCGTCCCAGTTGGCCAGCCTTCGGTCTGACCCCATTTCGAACCCGAAATACTGCTGAGGGGAAGGAATCCGCTGAGCTGCGAGCGAGGGGGCTAAGATCACGAAGACACTAAGAATCGCAGTTAAACGTCGAGTCATTGAAACTCCTTCTATACCTAGGGGGCCCGGCGATTCCGGGACCAAGCATGGTTTGTAGCGCGGCAGAAGATGGTACCGTAGCGTCCATGGGCTTGCAACGGAATCCCTGCCCCTGCTTTAGGTTTCTACCCGGACTCCCTTCAATTCCAAGACAACTGTCCCACTCGCATCTGAATTGCTAAAGTGCGACCCTCTATCAAACCTTATCCGGAGATCAGTGTGCGTAGGCTAAACAGCTTCCTTGGCCTCATAGCTATCTTGGCTGCATGTAGTTCTGAATCAGACATAGAGACATCTAGATCAGGATCTGAGCTTCCGGAACTATCGGCCCAGGGAATCGCTGATCACATGCGGATCCTCGCGTCGGATGATTTCTTCGGTAGAGGACCCGGACATCTCGGCGGTGACCTGGCCTCGGCATACATCGCCGAACAATTCTCGGAGTACGGGCTAGAAGCTCCTGGCGGGTCATATTTTCAAACTGTACCCATGGTTGGTATGACCACAGATCCAACTACGGTAAAGCTGTCTTTCACAGGACCAGAAGGTGTAGTCACCCCGACATATCTAGATGAATTTGTACTCAACGCAGGAGATCCGCTTGCAGGCAGGGTAGGTGGCGACGCTGAACTTGTGTTTGCCGGATACGGCGCAATTGCCCCCGAAAACGAATGGAATGATTTCCAAGGCATTGATGTTCAGGGAAAATACCTGATGATCTTAGTGAACGATCCACCGGCTTCTCCTAGCGAACCAGACTTGTTTGGTGGTGTGGCGATGACTTATTACGGCCGTTGGACGTACAAGTACGAAGAGGCTGCCCGCCAAGGGGCTCTTGGTGCCATAATCGTCCATGAGACCGAACCAGCAGGTTACCCATGGAGCGTAGTGCGTGGTGGCTGGTCTGGGGAACAGTTCGCCCTACCTCTCAACCCCACTGACACTCGACCAGCAGGAATGGTCGGGTGGGTCTCAGAAAGTGTGGCCCAACGCGCTCTGGCAACTGCGGGCTATGACTATGAGGAACTCAAGAACAGGGCGGCGACTCGAGGATTCACCGCAGTCGAGACTGGTATCACCGTAAGCGCAAGCGTTGAGAGCACCAGCCGTGATGTAGAGACGCGGAACGTCGTTGCTGTGCGGAGAGGTAGCACTCGGCCGGATGAATATCTCACTGTAACCTCCCATTACGACCACTTCGGTGTTGGCGAAAGCATCACTGGTGATTCCATCTATAACGGTGCCTACGACAACGCCTCTGGTACCGCCTTACTCCTGGAGGTCGCCCATGCTATTTCTGGCAGCCAGACACCCCTAGGGCGTTCTGTCTTATTCATCGCCACTGCTGCTGAAGAGCAAGGGCTACTCGGGGCCGAGCGATACGTGCGCTCCCCTATATACCCTCTCAGCCAAACTGTGGCAGAGATAAACCTGGATGGCGCCAATCTCTGGGGTCTCACCGATGATATCATTGTTCATGGAGAAGAGCGGAGCGAGCTAGGAAACTATGTTCGCCCCCGAGCCACCCAGCTTGGCCTCACTCTCAGGCCCGACGCTGAGCCAGAAAAAGGTTTCTTTTTCCGCTCTGATCACTTTCCGTTTGCGAAGGCGGGAGTTCCTTCCCTCTGGATCGAGCATGGTCGGGACTACCGTGGCCAACCGGCGGGTTGGGGGGCTCAGCTCCAGGCCGACTACACCGCTAATCGCTACCATGCACCGTCTGATGAATTCAGTGCCGAGTTTACATTTGATGGAGCGGTACAGCAGGGCGCCCTGCTACTTGCCGTATTATTCGATGTCGCGGCAGATGTGAGTTGGCCGAATTGGCATGTTGGGCAGGAGTTCAAAGGTGCCAGAGACGCTATGCTTGAGAACCGCTAGCCAATGCCACGTGCCTAGCGATGCTGCCATTCGACATTTCTAGAATCCCGTAGGCTGTTCTAAGAACTCCCAGGTCAAACCGAATCGTTCTTCCAGGTGTGCCCCCAAGGCCTTCACCCCAAATGTCTCCGTCGCATAATGTCCCCCTAAGAGAACAGATATTCCTAGCTCTACTGCATCAAAATACTCTGCATGACTGACCTCCCCTGTAATCAGGGCATCTAGGCCCAAGCCAACTGACTCCTCTATGAAGGAGCCCCCTGCTCCTGTTACCACCCCTATCCTCTCTATCACCTCCGGGCCACCCTCAATCAGTCGAACTGGGCCCTTGAGTATCAGCTCCAGTTCACCCGCGAGCACCGCGCTCGCCACACCCCCCGGTTTCCTTCCCCACCAACCGATATTCGCGCCCTGGTGCTTTCCGAACGGTCCCCCAATCTCCAGCCCTAAAGCTCTCGCCATAAGAATGCAGTTACCCACCTCCGGGTGGCTATCTAATGGAAGGTGGCAGGAATACAGCGCGACTTGCCCCTCGATTAGCTTGCGAATCTTCCGGAAATGCCGACCCGTCACCGGCTGCAATCCTTTCCAAAAGAGCCCGTGGTGCACAATCAGTAGGTCCGCCCCTCGGTTTACCGCCTCACTGATCGTCGCCTCAGAGGCATCCACAGCGACAGCCACGTGTCCAACTTCTCCTGGGCCATCCACCTGTATGCCGTTCAGTGCGTGAGGATAGTCGGGATATCCTTCAATCAACAGCAAACCGTTAAGATATTGGAATATGGATTCTAATTTCATATCCAGCTCTATCGGTCAACGCCAACGTCGATACTATATCTCTGTAACTCAGTGTGGTACAATGACTTATCCTTCATGATGCGCCACACTTGGGGTGACCTGTGCTCACCGAAATCCCGTAACACAAGGCAAGGCATCCGGTTAGCCCCTCGGATTCTCTCCACCAGCGATTGCGGTGGCCTTTGATGCAGTCCCCATATTTACGGTCCCATTTAGGACCCCCCCCTCCTCAAGCTGTAGGCGGCGGGCATGTACATCTCCCTCAATCTGGCTGGTTGCTTTTACTTCAAGGCGGGATGCCGCGACGATTGTGCCGGTAACCTTCCCTGATACAACGGCGTCCTGCGTACTGATGTCTCCCTTAACCCAGGCATCTTCTCCGACAACCACTGCTTTCCCTGCTCGGACACTGCCCGTAATACTTCCTTCAATCCGTATGGACCCTTCAGTTTCACAGTCCCCTACAACGTTCATACCTGGCCCTATAATAGAGATGATCGCCTCCGGGGAAGGCTTATTGCCCCTTCGTTCACGTGCCATTCGGCCTCTTTAATCTTTGGGCTTACCGAACAACAAGGTAGCTGCAACCTTTAGCACGGGCACTAATTGGGCTGCTCCACCATCGTCAGGGGGTCTACAGCGCTCCCATTCAAGCGAATTTCAAAGTGCAGGTGTGGTGCAGTCGACTGCCCGCTGGAGCCGCTGAGGGCGATAACTTCGCGCTCTCTTACTTGCTGTCCCTGTTCAACCATCTGAGCTGAGGTATGAGCATAAACCGTGCTATATCCTTCTCCATGATCAATCACCACGAAGAGCCCATAAACTTCGTCCGTACCAACTTCAACAACCTTCCCGCCACCTGCAGCACGAATATACGAATCGGTTTGCACAGCTATATCCAAGCCCGGGTGCTCCCCCTCCACTCCCTCCAGAAGCCCCTGNGTTATCAAACCCTTCTCCGACAATGGCCATACGTTAGGTATTGTCGCCCCGCTGACTCCCACTCCCCCTGACTCACCATCACTAGCCCTACCTCCGGAAAGGGGAAGCCATATACCACCGTCACCAGGTGGCAGGCTAGGGACAAGAAGGGACCTAAGGCGAGCATACTGCTCTTCCGCAGCCGCTAAGTCAGCCCCCACTGCCTCGAGGCGAACCTGCTCATGACCCATGGCCTCCAAGCGGACCTCAAGGTCGCTAACCCGGGCGGCACGGGCTGCAAGATACCACCAGCTCCCAGCCATCCCAACAAACATGATTCCGGCCACAAGCCCGACTACTATCAATAGACGCACACGCCCGTAAGTTATTCGGTACGAACGACTTACACTTCCATCATCTGGAACCACCATGATGGTTAGATCCCGCGGACCCAATAGGTTCATTCACCAACCCTAGAAGATTCCTGGCCAGTCATAAGCTCGTATATACGCTCGAAATCTTCGGGGCCGTGGTATTGAATTTCGATGGTGCCCTTACGGCCTACTTGCTCTCGAATCGTAACTCGCGTAGAAAAGTGATCCCTTAGCTGGCTTTCGAAGGCCTTCACCATCGGGTCTGAGGTCGCTCTCCTCTTCCTCTTCCTCTTCTTTTTCGAAGTACCGGCCACCCTGCGTTCTATCTCTCTCACCGACCATCCTTCTTTCGCCGCTTGTTGGCCTAATTCAGCTGCCCGTAGCGCGTCATCGACCGCCAGTAGGGCTCGAGCGTGGCCCGCCGACAGGCTGCCATCCTCCACCAACCTCCGAACTGAGACGGGCAACTTCAGGAGCCTGAGCAAGTTTGCGACAGTCGAGCGGTTCTTACCCACCGCAGCCGCGATATCCGCTTGCTTCATGTCGAACTGCTCGCTCAGGGAAGCGTAACCTTCGGCCTCCTCAAGCGGATTGAGTGCCTCTCGCTGCAGATTCTCGACGAGGGCCAGAACTAAGAGGGTTTTGTCAGATGCTTCCCGCACAATGCTTGGCACCTCGTCCCACCCTAGGATGCCAACCGCTCGCAGACGTCTTTCACCAGCGATCAGCTCATAGTGAGCTGCTGCCGCGCGAACAACGATAGGCTGCAGAAGGCCATTCGCTTCGATCGACGATGCCAGTTCCTCTAATTCGGCTTGCACAAAACTCCGGCGAGGCTGCATCGGATTCGGCAAAATCGATCCAATCCTAATCTTTTGAACTTCACCGGGCTGTAAGTCTGGCTCTAAATAGTCACCGAGCAGTGCTCCTAGTCCTTTTCCAAGACGGTCGTGGCTCATGCTGAAAGCACCGGGCGGGCGGCGCTGGTTACCCTATTTCTCTGCGCCATCACTTCCTGAGCGAGCTCGAGGTAGGCCTGCGCGCCCCTAGAAAGAACATCATACAGCACTATGGGTCTTCCAAAGCTTGGGGCTTCGGCTAGCCTAACATTTCTAGGTATCGCCGTCCGATAAACCTTGGCACCAAAGTATTCCCGTGCTTCAGCTGCTACTTGTTTTGAGAGGTTTAGTCGACCATCGAACATCGTCAGCAATACCCCTTCTATGTGAAGCTGAGGATTTAGAGATCTCTGAACCAGGCGCACGGTATTCAGTAGCTGTGTCATCCCCTCTAACGCATAAAATTCACACTGAATCGGGATAAGCACTGAGTCTGCTGCAATAAGGGTATTAAGAGTAAGGAGCCCCAAAGAAGGAGGGCAATCCATAAGGATGTAGTCGTACTGACCTCGAATAGGCGCAAGCGCATCTCTCAAAACCGTTTCGCGATTTGAGGCACTCACTAGTTCGATCTCCGCCCCTACAAGATCCCTAGTTGAGGAGATAACGTCGAGGCACGGGAAGTGGAGTTGCCGGAAAACCGTGTCTTTTATGGATGTTCCCCGAACTAATACGTCATAGATCGTCTTGAGTTGGTCGCTGTTTTCAATCCCTAGGCCGCTGGTAGCATTTGCCTGTGGGTCAATATCAACAACAAGGGTGCGCTTTTCGGCGACAGCCAAGGAAGCACCAAGATTGATCGCCGTGGTACTTTTACCAACCCCACCTTTCTGATTAGCGATCGCTATAACGTGCGACATGAGCCCTCGAGAGACTAAACAATCCTGCTCTACCGGAGCGGGAGGGCAAGGAATATATCGGTATGGCGGGCAACACCGAAAGCCAACCCCCACATATTTAACAGCGGGCCTCGGACTTTCACGCTAAACTCCATACATTCTCAACGCCTTCNTGATAGAAAATGTCTTGTAGCATGAGAAGGCAACGAACTGGAGGACGTTGATGCGAACTCGCATAGTTAAGGGATTGTCCCTGCTCTCNTTATCCTTCCTAGGATGCGGNGATCCAGTACCTACTGGCCCTGATCCCCTAATCGAGCCGTTCGTCGGCGATTGGGCGGCNACCGCATTCGTCTTGACNAGCTCGGTGTCAGACCAGGTTTCCATCGACCTGATTCAGCTCGGAGGGACGTTCGACCTCAACATTCAACCCAGTGGGAGTTACACCGCGATCCTCGTTTACGCGGGCCTAGGACAGACGGAAATAGGCACAATCTCTGTAACCGCCACCACGGTAGCGCTCAACCGAGAGTTCCCGACCAGAAAGAATGAGGTTTCGGCCTACCAATTTGTCGGTGACACCGTGTTGATCCTGGACGGCGATACCGAATTTGACCTTGACTTCGACGGCCAGGCGGACCCCACGCTCGCTCATTTCGAGCTCCTCCGTAAGTAGCCGCTCACCCGGATAGGCCGGCGCGGCATAAGCACGACACTGTTTCACGTGAAACATTTGTCACTATAAACACTGTAACTTATTGTCCCACAACGTGTTACAGAGTTCGCTTCTCCCTGGTACGTGTCCGCCGGACCTCGAGTAGCAGATTTTGGAGGTCCGCCGGTGATACCCCTGGGACCCTAGCTGCCTGGGCGAATGTCTCAGGTCTTATCCGAGCCAGCTTCTCCCGCGACTCATATGATAGTGTCTCAAACTCTAGATATGGTAAGTCATGGTCCAGCAATAACTTAGACTGTTCCTCGAGCCTCGCGGCCCGCTCTCGTTCTCGCCCGACATACCCTTCGTACTTCAATTCCACCTCGACAGCGTTTAGTACTCCGGCTCTCAACCCTTCCTGCGGATTTTCGATATCGCTATCTGATCTCCCGGCGCTCAAAAGGTCCACCGCTCGCACCCTGGGCCTCCGAAGAAGTTCTACGGCTCTAACTGGGCCTGAAAGCGGCCCTGACCCTGCTTCAACTAGCAGTGGATCCACATCGTTTGGAGCAAGTTTCGTGTCCTGGAACCAGGCTATAAGCTTATTTTCCTGATCAAGGCGATCCTTAAGCACCAGTGCCTGTTTTTCGGTGAGTAGTCCGACATCACGTGCCAGGGGGCCCAGCCGGCGTACGGCATTATCCTGACGGAGAAGTAGTCTGAATTCAGCTCGGGACGTGAAGAGCCTATAGGGCTCATCAACGCCACGGGTCACCAGATCATCAATCAACACGCCTATATAGGCCTGATCCCTGCGGAGGATAAAGGGGTCCTCCCCTTTGATCTTGAGGGCAGCATTGATCCCAGCAATAACTCCCTGCCCAGCTGCTTCCTCGTATCCGGTCGTCCCATTGATCTGGCCCGCGAAAAAGAGGCCAGAAATTTCTTTCAGCTCGAGTGAATGGCGAAGCTGGTGGGGAGGAAAATAGTCGTACTCTATTGCATAGCCGGCCTTTGTCATCACGACATTTTCTAGGCCGGGAACGGTTTGGAGAAAGTCCCTTTGCACATCAGCGGGGAGTGACGTCGATAGCCCATTCACATACAACTCGGTTGTATGTAACCCCTCTGGCTCTAGAAAAACCTGGTGTCGAGGAGCGTTTGGGAATCGGATAACCTTGTCTTCTATTGAAGGGCAGTAGCGCGGCCCCCTCCCCGATATTTCCCCACCATGAAGAGCACTCTTCTGAAGGTTATCGGAGACCACCTTCTTGAGGCCGTCCGATGCCCAAGTGANCCAGCACGGTCTCTGGGCTGGAATGATCTCCTCTGTATATGCCGCAAACCGGATTGCTTGGTCATCGCCATCTTGGCGCTCCACGCGGCTGAAATCGACAGAGCGACCATCAATTCTTGGTGGTGTGCCAGTCTTGAAGCGGGCCATTTCTAGCCCGAGGCTTTCAAGCCCTTCTGCTAACGCTATCGAAGGGGCCTCACCAGCCCGGCCGGCCCCAACACCAGCTTCTTGGCCCATGTGAATCCGACCACGAAGGAAGGTGCCGGCCGTAACAACAACTGCAGTCCCATAGAAGGTGATCCCTCCCCGTGTCCGCACGCCAGTAACTCGAGTGCCTTCAAGAACCAGGTCGCTCACCATTTCCTGAAAGAGATCAAGGCTCTCAAGTTCATCAAGCACACACCGCACTGCGACGGGGTATAGGTTCCGATCACACTGAGCCCTCGGACCCCAAACCGCTGGTCCTTTTGACCGATTCAACATGCGAAATTGGATCCTTGAAGCGTCCGTGGCACGGCCCATGACACCTCCTAACGCGTCGACCTCCCGTGCTACGACCCCCTTGGCGATACCGCCAATAGCCGGATTACAGCTCATCTGGCCGATGCGACTGAGATCTGGAGTAATCAGCACAGTCCGCACGCCTGCTCTGGCGGAGGCTGCTGCTGCTTCAGCACCAGCGTGGCCTCCTCCTATCACAATGACATCGTACCGTACATCCATTACTAAGCCCTCTCGATCCGGAAGCCGTCAGCCTTGACTGTTTGTGACGGCTCTACTCTCTCTACGGCCTCTACTCTTGCTGCCATCGGTCCTCTTGTAATTGTTGCTTCTAGTTGATCGAGCACAGCCAGAGCACCTCTTGCATGGACTCTGACTGATCCGTCAGGATGATTCTGCACTGTCCCGGATATTCCCAGCTCTTTTGCAGCACGACTGGTGAACCAGCGGAAACCGACACCCTGCACTCGCCCCGTAACGCGATAAGCTCGCAGCGGCACGTTCAGATACACTGGGTCCTTGGACTCCGACACTGGTTCAGCTGGATAATCTGCAGCCACTTATGCCCGCCTTATCATTTCCCTACACAAAACTCTCTGAACACTACATCTAAGACGTCGTCAACGGTAATCACTCCTAAAACTTCCTCCAGCGCTGTCTCAGCTGGCCGAAGATGAGTCGAAGCTATTTCCGCCGGGAGACCATCCTCAAGCGAGCTTCTGAAAAGTTCCACCTCGGAGCGAGCAATCTTTAGGGCACGGATATGGCGCTGGCGCGTAAGGATTGGCTGGTCTCTATGGTCTCCTACTAAGCCTGAGTAGGCCAATTCTGGGAGAAGCTGCCGGACCTGGTCTAGCCCCTGCCCTGACAAGGCTGAAACCCGGACCGCTCCGGCCAACCCTCTGANCTCTGTAGTGTCCCGCTCAGGACCACCTGCTAGATCCGCCTTGGTTTCCAGAAGAACGACAGGCGCCGTAATCTCTTCGAGAAAACTCCTGTCTTCCTCGGAAGTTTCCTCAGAGGCCGGAATGCAGAATAGCACGATGTCGGCACCCTTCAGGTACCTTAGCGCTACTTCGATACCGAGTTGTTCAACGCGCCCCTCGGATTCCCGGAGCCCCGCGGTATCGACCAGCCTGAAAGGGAANCCGCCTAACTGAACTGTTTCCTCTAGCGCATCACGAGTCGTTCCCGGTTCTTCTGTGACGATCGCTCGTTCCTCTCCCAGCAGGGCATTAAACACTGAGGATTTCCCTGCATTTGGTCGTCCGGCAAACACAGTGAGCGCTCCTTCTCGAAGCAGTTCCCCTTCTGGAGCTGTGACGAGTAGTGCGTCCAGTTCTCGAACAACCCCTTTCGCTTCTTCTGCAATCACATCCAATGCCACCGGGGGCTCGTCTTCTTCCGGAAAATCTATATGGTGAACCAGAAGGGACTCTAGGTGCACCAAACTCTCACGAAGACCTGTGATTCTAGCCGATAGTCCGCGTTCCATGTGCCGCAGTGCTGCACGGTGAAAAGCTCTACTTCGGGCATCAATTAGATCTGAAACAGCTTCTGCCTGGATGAGGTCAAGTTTCCCCCGCAGGTACGCCCTCTTCGTAAACTCTCCAGCCTCTGCCTGCCGAGCTCCGGCTGCTAGACAAGCGCCCAGTACAAGGCGGGGCGCCATAACACCCCCATGGCAAGTAAGCTCAACAACATCTTCGCCCGTGTAGCTCTCTGGCTTCCGATAGTACGTAGCGACAGCTCTATCAATGACCTCTCCGTCGTCTGGGTCACAGAGGTCTACCACTCTCGCTGTTCTCGGAGCAGGAATCTCTTCTAGCGCTGGTGCCAGCCGAAGAAGTACCTCGCCAGCCTCCGGGCCCGAAACCCGAACCATAGCGATTGCACCAGCACCGGGTCCGGTTGAAATGGCCGCGATCGTGTCTACGTCCACACTCGTCTAGCTCCCTCAAAAAGAACAGTTAAGCCGCTTGCGCGTAGCCTATCTGCTAGGGCTTGGTGGGGAGCGGCCGAGAGGCTTCATGCCCTGCATCTTTTTTCGCTCCCTGGCGATGTACATCTGCTGAGGAATCGTCGCAATATTCGCTGTCGCGTAGTAGAGGTTTAGCCCACTCGCGAGATTCATAAAGATGAATATCATGAACGGCGGCATCATGTACATCATCATCTTCATTTGAGGATTCGGAGTATCCATCGACTTATAGCTTACATACTGCATCAAGAACATCGATGCGCCTAGGAAGAAGGGCAGGATGTAGGTCGGGTCCTTCGTCGACAAATCAGGTAGCCATAGGAAAGGCACACCACGTAACTCAATTGTGCTCTGGAATACGAAAAAGAACGCGATGAGCATCGGCCAAGGCAGAAGCATGGGGAGACATCCACCGAGCGGATTGAAGCCATGTTCCGTGTATAGCTTCTTCATCTCCTTCGTGAGTTTCTCCGGATTGTCCTTGTACTTCTCTTGGATTTCCTTCATGAGAGGTTGGACAGCCATGTTTTTCAACTGAGACTTCATCGCTTTTTGGTTCAGCGGAAACAGCACTATACGCATGCCTACACCGAACAGAATCAGCACCCACCCGTACCCCAGATTCAAGTTTGAATGAACCCAAATGAGGATCTTTGTGATCAGTGAAACGAATGGCTTCAGGATCGTTTGGAAAAACGACCAACCATAGGGATTCACATTCTGCATATCCCAACCGATCGCACTCAGCATCTCGAAGTCCTGAGGCCCGAAAAAGAGCCTATACGCGAAATCGCCCTCGGCTCCGACCACTTGAGCAGCCGTCACTTGGAACCCCACGGCACGACTGTTCTCCCTCCCCCAGAATGATCTGTAGACAAGAGTATCCACTTCAACGA
>JGI26060J43896_10000836_pt1 | contig 11422 bp, 9 predicted proteins | sample MarorgKNORR_S2LV_6_FD_43896 | JGI IMG/M metagenome (IMG submission 43896) | reverse complement strand
GCTGGCAGCGGCGTCCCGGGTGGTTGCCATCTCGGAAGAAAGAACAAACTCCCTCGTGGTCAGTGCTCCAAGCGACGTTATCCCCACCATAGAACAATTGGTCAAGGAGATGGATCGCACCATCGAGGATGTCACTGAAATTGAGGTATTCAAATTGAATAATGCCGATGCCTACGAAATGGCGGAGGTACTCACCAACCTTTTTTCGGACAAGGACGAAATTGAGAGTTCTCGTGGAGGATACCGTTTTGGCTCGTATGGACGCTCCAGTTCCAGTTCCAGCAGGTCTCGGAGTAGCAGTAGCGGAAATTCAAGTGAAAGGATGCTTCAGCAAAAAAAAGTGGTGGCTGTGGCTGATCCCCGAACCAACTCGGTCATCGTCAGCGCCACCGCCGAGTTGATGGTCCAGATCACACTAATGGTTGAGCGGCTTGATGGCAACAAAGCCAAGCAACAGAAGGTGTACACCTATTCCCTGCAAAATGCAGACGTTGAAGGCGTGTCCGAAATCCTCCGCAACATGTTCGAGCAGCAGAACGGCAATTTCAATTCCACCAGGAACCGTAACAGCAGCAACCAGCAAAACCCGCTGGATAACAGGAGGGTATCAGACCCACAGAGTTCCGGTGGCTTTAGTAGCCAGAGGTGATAGGGCAGATAAACTTGAATCATTTTCATCGCTATTAAAAAAGAAAACCAAACAATGAACCGTAATCAAACCTTCCGCCACCTCATGGGGTTGCTACTCGTTCTGGCCCTTGAATTCGGATGCCTGCTTCCGGACGCCTTGGCGCAATTTACCGGACGATCCTCCAGTCGAACAGGCAGCTCCGGTGCAGGTGGAACGGGTTCGCGCCAGTATTTTAACAATACAATGCTCGGCGATGCGCTCATCGAGTTCGATGTTGAGACTCGATCGATAATCGTCATCGCCGACGAGGAAACCAACCTGCAGATTGAAGGTCTGATCGAGGAGTTAGACAAGCCGAAATCCCAGGTGTTGATCAAGGTCGCCTTCGTCGAGTTGACCCATAACGATAATAGTGATTTAGGTATTGATGCCATTTTCAATGGCTCGATCGGTGGAGGAGAAGGGAATGCGCTCACGGCCGGAACGGCATTCGACCTCGGCGGGTCGGGCGGCTTGGTGCAACTCAACTACGATGATGTCAGTGTTTCGATGAATGCCATGGCCGAGGAGGGTCGGCTTGAGATTCTTTCCCGTCCGTCAATCCTTACACGGAACAATCGTGAGGCACTCATCTCCGTCGGGAGTCTGGTACCATTCGCGCAAAGCGGCAATGTTAACTCCGTAACTGGCATCGCGATTCCCCAGTACGAGTATGAATCCATCGGCATCAGTCTCCGCGTCACGCCGTACATCACCCCGCATGGCTTGGTTGAACTGTCCCTTTTCCCGGAAATCTCCGAAACAACCGATGAAAAAATCATCGTTGCCGAAGGGCTTGAACTGCCGGTTTTTGCCACACGCTCCGCCCAGACGGTGGTGGTCACGCCCAACGGCAAAACTGTAATCATAGGTGGTCTCATGCAGGACAACAAGGTTGAGACCGAGCGCAAGGTGCCCTTTCTCGGAGATATCCCCATACTCGGCTCACTGTTCAAGCGTACGGTCAAGAAAGACACAAAAACCGAGTTACTCATATTTCTGACACCTTTCATTGTGCAAAACCCCAACGACCTAGTTTCCCTTACNGAGCAGGAGCGCTCAGGTTCCACCGTCAAAGCNGGCACCGNAAGTGGCAAGCGTTTGGACAACTTCCTGAACACGGATACAGAGGGGAAATTCANTGAAGCATCGCCAATTCAACCCCAGGATACAGAACCCGAAAAATAAGCGNCAAACCTTGTCTGGCCTGATTATTAGCAAAAGGTCAGGATTGAAGAAACTTTCGCGCAACGCCCTGAGAACCAGTTGATCATCGAGATCCTGACACGGTGATAGGATTGGGAAATTGAAGAACGGCTAAAAAAGCAACCGCCCGACCCCAAAGACCCGCTTTCGCAGAAGTATCCCAAGCGAGCACTGGTGGCCAGGTTGCCGAAGAAATACCGGATGTTATGGCCGGTGCTGCTCGACCGGTCGGATTGCCAACTGATGGAAGAGATCGGTTGACTTACCCCACCACCGGGCATCGCTCTTACTTGGCCGGTTTGCNCTCCGGCTTCTGACTCGGCTTTTCTGGCTCGCTCGATTTCCTGGATCGATTTGAGGAGTTACCACTCAAGTCTCGGCCCGAAACTTCTTGAAAAACGGGGCTTTAAGGCGCTTGCCCAAGCGATGCCCTCCAGATATATCCTCGACGATGCCCAACTCTCCGCTTGGCCAAGTGGCTAAAAAAACCCTATCTCATTCAAAAACAGAAGGTAAGACCTCTTCACATGCTACCGGATGCCCTTGGCCTCAAGCTGACGAATCTCGTGCGACCAGGCTTCCCGCTCCTCGTCGGTCACATCCGGATTGGGCATCAGGCTCCGTCGCGTGCAATTGACCAGAGCCTGTAACGTTTGGTATCGGCGGGTCTCGCCGATCGCCGGCGGGAGCAGATCCTCGATCAATGTCATCACCTCGTCCATCGTCAGTTTGCCCTTTTTCCCGACAAGCTTGGCCTTGGCCTTGAGTTCCGAGCGCAGAGCCGCAAACCCAGCCGCCGACCAGCCCTCGGTCGCAGCCGCGAACTTCTCGCGATCCTCGCCAGTCAGCTTCCTGTCAATCACAGGACTCACCACCCAGTCAAGAAACGCCTCGCGATCCTTCCCTTCCGGATCGAGCACCGGGATGATCAGGTCCCCCACTCGGCCCGGGCGGCGAATGTCCGGCGAGAGCAGATGGATGCGCGCCGTCACCAGGAGCCACACCACCTTGCCGCGCAAGAGCGGGTCGGACATCATCGACTGGATCTTGCCGGTCAAGCGCCGCTCCGTCGCGTGCGTGTCCGCGCCGACACCGCCAAGTTGCGTGTCGGCTTCGTCGATGAAAATTAACACGCGTGACAACGCCATCAGCACACGGCGCAACCGCTCGAAGATGACATCCGTCTCGCCGTAGTACTTGCTGCGGATGTTCTTGATGACGAGCACGACCATGTCGAGTTCCGCCGCCACTGCCTCAAAGATGAATGTCTTGCCGGCACCAATCGGCCCGCCGATCGCCGCGCCCGGCAGCGCCTCACCGCTGTCCATTCCGAACCGCGGGATGACTTCTTTTTTCAGGAATATCTTTAATCGCTTGAAACCGATCACATCGTTCAGGCTATGGCCCGGTTTTTTGAACTCGACCACCTCCTCACCCAGTTGGCTCTTGATGAAGCCCTCTACTTTTGCAACGACGACCTCCTGTGAGAGCTTGGCCCGGCCGTGGCGCACGCCCTTGAGCAGCTGCATCAACGCGTGCAACGACAGGCCGGCGGTCAACTCGGCCAGCTCAGCCTGTGTGCCCCAGAGCTGGAGCTTGCGGTCCTGGCTGTCGTTGCGCGCGAACCATGAGATGAAATGTTTGCGCGTCTCAAGGTCGGGCGACGGCACCTCGACCTCGATCAGTTGCGGCAGGCGGGCAATGCGCTGGTTCAGCTGCGACCGCGACTCGGCAATCATCACCACCGAGTCGCCGCCGTTGACAAATCCCAGATCACAAAACCAGTCGTGACAGATGCTTACGCGCTGGCGATCCATGTCGTTGAGGCTCGTGATCGGTGCGTCCGGCAGCAGCATGTCGGCCCCCTCGACGAGGATCAACAAATCCTCCTTGAGACAGGCCTCCCCCCCCAGCTTCGTGCGGGAGCAGAGGCACATTTGGCGCATCAACTCCAGCGCCAGCGTCGGGTTGCTGACGGCTTTATGCATCGAGTCATCGTAGGCGCTGGTGACGGAATCGACCTGTGACTGCACCTCCTCGGAGGCAGTCATGCGGTTGATGGCCAACTGGTCGGGATTCATCCCCAGGCGCCACTCGATCCATGCCTTGCGCACCTGCCCGGCATCCTTCTCGCGCAGGAAGCGAATGGGGCCGTTCAACTCGTACACGATCAGGATGAGGCTCGAGAGATTCCAGTTACCGGTGAGGTACTCGACCAGTGACGAGTAGTCGTCCGCCCTGCTCTTTTTCATGTGGAAGATGTCATGAATATTGCCGGTGAGGATCAGCGCCCGTGACTGGCCGGCGTTGAGAATCCGGCCGGCCGTGCGAAGGAAGTTGTTGCCGCTTGCCATGTTGGTTTTGTGATTAACTGGTTGGATTCAAATTAACGTGTTCGTCGCGCCGTTGCAACACCTCGGGGTTGTAGACGACCTGCCGTATATCCCGCCGGATGTCCGCAAACAATTCGTAGTCGGGCCGCTCATTAGGCCGAAAGACAGGAGCTGGTTTGTCATAAACCACGGTGGCCCCGGGACTGCGGTCATGGCCATCGGCCTTCCAGTCCCAATATTGTGAGAGACCCACCAGCCGGTCCCCCACGCGGATGGCCTCGTTGAGTTCATGGGTCACAATGATCAGCGTGTACGGCGGCTTTTCGCCTTCGGCCATGGCCTCCTTGTTCTCCTCGTAAAACTGTAGAAGCATCTCCTGCAACTCCTCCCGCGTCGCCTCATCCAGCGCGCCGAACGGCTCGTCGAGCAGGATGATCTCCGGCTCCATGATCAACGCCTGGGCAATTGCCACCCGCTGCTGCATACCGCCGGACATCTGGCTCGGGTACAGATGCATCGCCTGGCCAAGCCCGACCTTTTCGAGGAACGCTGCAGCCCGGTCGCGAAACTCACGGCGTTTCTTTCCCCATCCCGCCCAGTTGAGCCAGCGGAATGCCGTGGTGGTCTGGTCGAATTTCAGGCCAAGCGCGACGTTGTCCAGCGCGGTTAAAAACGGATAGAGCGAATATTTCTGATAAACGATGCCGCGGTCGCGTCCCGGCCGGTCGGCATTGGCCAAGCGCCCGTTTTGCAGGGTGAGGATTTTTCCCCTGTGTGGCGGGTGGGTGCCGAGGATGGCCCGGAGTAGTGTTGACTTGCCACAGCCGCTTGGCCCGATCAACGCCACAAACTGCCCGGCATCCACATTCAGGTTCAGGTCGAACAACACCTTGGTTTCACCAAACCAATGGCTCACGCCCTGGCATTGAAGGCCGAAGTTGTTCTGGTCGGACAAGGTCATTTTGAATCACGCTGGTACCATGGGCAAAGCTTGGCCCGCAAAAACCGCAGCCCGTAGTCGAGTGCAAAGCCGAAGAACGCCAACATTACAAGGTACGGGTAAACCACGTTCATGTTGGTGAGCTTGAATTGCAGGCGAATCCGGTAACCGAAACCGACGTCGCCCACCACCATCTCGGCAGCGATGAGAAACACGATCGCCGGCCCGATGGCCAGGCGCACCGCGTCGATGAACTTGGGCAGGATCTGTTTCAGGACCACTTCCGCTGCCACCTCGAAGTGGGACGCACCCAGCGTGTACGCCTTGTCGAGCATCTCCGAGGGCAGATCCTTGATTGCCAAATGAACCGTCACTGCCAAGGCGGGAATGATGCCAAACGCAATCATGGCGACGTACATCTCCATCCCGGTTCCGAAGAAAACAAAATACACCGCAAGTGCTGCCGTTTGCGGCACCTTGGCCAAAAGCGAAATGGGAGGCTGTAAAAATGCCTCAATCGGAGTGATGCATCCCATCATCATCCCAATCGCAAACCCGCAAACAACACCCAATCCAAGCCCGAAAAATAACCGGCGCCCGGTCGCTATCGAGTCCTCCACGATCCACCGCTTCTCTTTTCGGTCCGGCTGGGTAAACTTTTTCACGCCCTCGTACAACTGACTCCAATTGGGAATCGTTGTGTCGTCCGGGTTGACCTGATGTTGCCGGTGCGAAACCCAGGTGTACCCCGCCAAAAGAAGCAGCACCGACAGGCATCCCAGAACGACNCCCCAAGACCGGGTTATGGGACGGCGAATCATCTACCGACGGGTACAACTAATCGCAAACGCGTTATTTGGCNGACCCCTGTTTAACCTTTTCAATAAATGTCGGATCAAAGCGGACCGCAGCATCCGCGGCTTTTGCTGCATCGCCGTAACCAATGGAAGGCGCCTTGTCCACAATACCATGGGTCACACAAAACGACACCACCGTGTCCATGATCTTCGGCAGCTCAGTCCCGGTCAGGACGNCCAGGCCCTCGTCCGGAGTGCCGTAGAACTGGGTTTGCTTTACCACCTTCTCCATCTGTTCCAAGCCTAGGTTCGAGAACTTTTCGCCAATGGCGATCAGCGTTTCGTTACGCTTGGCGGAGTCGGCCAANGCCTTGTTAACCTCGTAGTAGGCCTCGATCACGGCACAGGCAAACGCCTCGCCGCCTTCCTTCTCCAAACTCGCCTTGGCCACCACCACAGAATCGATGATCTCGTTTGGAATCTTGGTTGAATCAAACAGGACACGAACATCTTTACGTTTACCCAGCGTTTCCATCACGAATGGATTCCAGACAACGATCGCCTGATGTGTCGCCTGCTTTTGCTGCATGGCAAGCGCAGCCGCCCCGGGATCCATGTTCGCAAATTCATAGTCCCCTTCCTTCTGGCCCAGCAACTCCAGATTCCGGACAAAACAATACTCCGATACGGATTTCTCCAACCCGAAAACCTTTTTGCCCTTCAGATCCTCAACCGACTTGATGTCAGCAGTNACCAAACAAGCATCAGCACCATCACTGGTCGAGGTAGGCAGTACCATTACTCCCGGCCGACCGGTTGCCGGACTGAGAATGTCCATGTTGGTGATGCAAACGGCGTCGCATTGGCCGGCGCCGTACATGGCCAGGCAGGGATCGTACTCGGCCTCCTTCAATTCGATGTCGACTCCCCATTTTTCCTCCAGCGGGCCCAGCTCGCCNTTTTTGCCGTTGATGATGCCGGTGGCGTCCGCCACGCCGAAGACACTCCACGAGGGGTACTCGCTCCAGGCCAGCGAGAAGCTTGGCACAGCNTCCTTGCTGCCACTGCAACCNTTCAGGGTGATTAACGCGGCGCAACCCAAGGCGACCACCCAGCTAGTTTTTATGTTTATATTTTTCATTGTTTATTAAATAACCATCGTACACCCAAAAAAGGCCCTCAATTTGGGGCCTGTTGAATTCTATTCCGGCAGGATGCTGTCGCTGCTTGTTTTTTCGAGTTGTTCCGGCTCGCCTGCCGCGGTCTCCGCGCCTTCTTTTCCCTCGGCCACGCCCAGCAATGAGTCAAACTCATCGGTGGCTGTGTTGCTCCGGGCGTACTCGAGGAACTCCGCCTCCTGCACCTTGCTGTCGGTTCCAGCCATCTCCCGGGAAACCCGCGCCTCGGCCCGCATCTCATGTCGCAGGTCACGCATATTCTGTAGTTCCTTGCCCATACCATCCTTGGAAATACCGTTAATCATGTCGGCCAGTTCGGTTTCCTCCTTGGATGTGATCACATCGGCCACGGCGTCAGCAGCCTCGCTCTTGAGTTTCTCGATGTCGCGCTGCAACTGCTGCAGGTTAATCTTGTGATTGGCGATGCTGGCGTCGTACTCACCAATATCATTCTCGAGGTCCTTGATGTGATCCTGCTTCTCGGTCAGCGTGGCGGCGAAGTCGTTGTAGGCGGTGAGACATTTCTTGTAGTCGGGGTCGGCGTGGAGTTCCTCCTTGGTTTTGCCCTCACCCTGGAGCTTGGCCACGGCCTGCTTGGCCATGGCCAGGGCGCCGGCCTTGAGGTTTTCCAGCTTCTGCACCTCCCCGGTCAATGACTTGACCTTGGCCATCTTTTTCTCCTGCTGGGCTATGAGCGTGGCCACGGCCTGCTTGTAGGTGTGGATCTGGTTAACCTTGCCTTTGATAATGCCATCAAATTTGGCCCGCATCACGTGAGGATCGGTGTCCAATCCACGACGAGCCTGATCTATTTGACCGGTTATCTTGTACCAGACTGCCTTGAACCATCTACCTATTGCTCCGAACATAACGTTTTATTTATGGTTATTGATTCCAGTTAAGTTTTGTACTCGCCCGTCAGTTAACAGTGAATCGACGCGCTGTTCAACCTTTTTCGCCACCTCCAGGCTTTGGTCCAATTCGCCCCGCAGGCGCTGCAAACGGGCGTCTCCGTCGCTCCGGCTGGTGATGCCCTGCACGGAGGCCAGGGTCCGGCTCAAGTGCTCGACGGTCTGGACCACGTCGCCCACTAGTTTTTCGCGCTGCTCGAGGATCGGTTTGCGGGCCATCTCGGAGGCCAGGCTGTCGGCGGTCTTCCACAGTTGCAGTGTTTTTTCGAGTGAACTCACGCACTGCTGAAACAGTTCCTCTGAGCGCTGCTGGATGTCCTCGATCATCACCCGGTTCAGGTCGGGGGCGATCTTGTCGAGTTGCCGGAACGCCTGCCGCAGGGAGCGCAGATCCTGCATCGCGGTCTCGGTGCGTTCGTCGCCGTCCACCGTCAGGCGGTGGTGGAAATGGTCGAGCGCCTTCCGCTTGTCGCGCTTGGCCTTGCTGCGTGATGCCTCGACGAATTTCCGGATGCGGTCGTCCCTGCCGAGGATGAACTTTGTCAAAAACGTGCCGGCCGAGGCGAGCGTGCCGACGAGGCCGATGAGCACCGCACCCACCGCCGCTGAGCCTTTCAGGCCCAGCGCGAAGAGCGACACAAACGCCATCGAGCCAACCATGAACGGCATCAGCACGAGTGGACTGCTGACGATATCCGCCATCACCCGCTTGGCCATGTTTTTGTTGTCGCTCACCGCAATGTACTGCCCCGCTGTCGGAACAGGAAAAGATCGGCAGAAATGGCTGGGGCGTCAACGCTGCGCTTGGCCCAGCGCTTGGTTCGTTTTGCAGCGCTCCCTTAATACGGTACCTGGCCCAGTTCGAAACGAACGCTCTGGGCCGAGCCTGCCCGGGAGGCGGCCGAGGCGGACTCGGTGCGGACTCGATCCGTGTTGACCCCCTCGCCCTTGAGGAAACTGACGACCGACTCGGCGCGTGACCGAGCCAAGCGGCGGTTGGCCTCGGGATCGCCCACGGCGCGCGCCTGGCCAACGACGCGGAGGTAGAAGCTCGGGAAACTGTCCAGCATCTTCTTGAGCCGTTTCAACTCATGCTCGCCGGAGAGCGAGATGGCGGCCGAGCCACGCCGGAAACCGATCGACGGCACGTCGAGGTCGCCGACCGACTGAAGCGTTTTCCACTGGTCATCGCTGAGTGCCCCAAGGTGGGTATTGGTGCGCACGCCCTGCAGGTCGCCCGTCCCCTGGCCAAGCCCCTCGATGAGATTCATCCGGTTGGACGGGTGGAAATTGTCGGCCTTCATGTCCGTCAGGATCTGGTCGAAGTAGAGCGAGGAGTGCCGGCCACCGAGCGGATCGCTCTCGAGCGCGCCGTCTTGATGAGGACATCGGTGACGTTGGCGATCATGTCCTCGAGGCTGAGCAAATCTCCCGCCGATGCGCCCCGCACCAAGCCAAAGTGGGTGTAGTTTTCGAGGGTGTTTTTCCACTGGATGCCAGCCACGAGGCTCTTGGCCTCGGTGTCGGAGAGGTTGGGGTCGTCCGACTTGACCAGCTTGGCCAAGCCGCCCGTCTGGCTCCGGTAATGGTGCGCGGCACGCGAGTAGGCCTCGACCACGGCCCGGACCTTGTCGGGATGATCGCGCAGATACTCGCGGCGTGCCACGAGCACGTCGACAATCAGGCCCTTGATCTTGGAGCTGTCCAGGATCACCTCGACGCCGGACAACTTCTTGGCTTGGGAAACCTGCGGCTCCCACAGCACGTATGCCGTCTTGTCGGAGCGATCGGCGTCCTTCATTTTTTGGAGCACATCGACGGCGCCGTCGGCCTCGATCATCCAGTCGCCGGAAAGGTTGGGTAGCTTGAAGTGCGACTTGACGACGCGGGCCAAAAACTCGCTCGGCGAGCTGGGCGTCAGCACGAAGCGGGCGCTGGAATCATCCAGATCCTGCAGCGAGGCGACGGCACTCTTGTAGGCCAGCACCGCGTCCGCCCCCTTGGTTTCGTCGATCACCATCACGATCGACGCCGGGAAACCGCCGGCCTTGGCCCCGGCCATCAGCAGGGAGTCGATCGTGTAAACCGCCATTTGCACGTCGCCATCCTCCAGCGCCTCGAGCCGGGCACCGTAGTCGGCACCGTCGTCCACCGTCGTCAGCCGGATGCCTTCTGACTTCAGGTTGTCGCGCATTTGCGCGGAGCGCAGCACGGCGTAACCGGAGAACAGATCGGCGGCGACGGACAGTTCATGGGTGTATTGGCTGGAGGAACCGGTGGCCTGGTTGAGTTGCTCTGACTTTGGTTTCGTGTAAAAATACCAAACCGCCCCGCCGAGGATGGCCAGCAAGACCAGCCACACGATGGCGACGATGCACCCCTTGGAACCGTTTCCCTCTGACATTACTTATTCTTACCCTTGGCGATCGCGTAAATGACCAAGCCGGGAACACCCAACACACAAAGGGCAGCACATAGAAACACAAGCGGGTTGTCATCCTCTCCTGAAGTTGACTGCGAACTTGTCGTCCCACCCGAATAGGATGGCAACTCGGCAGAGCGCATGACCGGTCCCTCGCCGATCGGCTGGTTGCCCGAGGTGGAGAGCGACTGGAGCATGGCCGAAGCGGTGGCTTCCGGCAGGTCAGCGATCAACTCAAATGCATTTTCTCCCCCCTTGCCAGCATCCCCGGTAGACACCTCGGCGAACACCTCGGTGATAGCCTGTTTGAGTGACTCTGGATTGTCCGCATTACGATAGGAATGTACCTTGGTAGCCAGCGTGTGGCGCGATGTCATCTCCACCCCGATGACATCAATCGTGATGCCTCGAGATATGATGTCCGGCGTGAAGGTCTCCACCTTTCGCTGATCGCCGGCTTCGCCATCGGTCACGACCAGCAGGCGGTAGGTGCCGTAGCCAAACTGTTCCTTGCGCGCCTTCAACAACGCATCCGCGCCTTGTTTCATGTAATCCCCCAGCGGCGTGCCGCCCCCGGACTGGATACTGTCAATCGCCCCAACCAGCATAGTCTCCTTGCGCGGGCCAAGCGGATAAACCCAGTTTCCCGTCGGAAACACCAATATACCGATGTGGGTTGTGTCCGGAATCTGGCCAAGCACTTGCTTGAGAGCGTCCTTGGCCACTGACATCCTGTCGCGCCCCGTGCCGGCCATCACCGCACCCATCGAGCCGGATGCATCTACCACCACAACCACGCTGTCGGTCACCTGCACCTCTGCTTGGCCAAGCGGCGCGGCCCAAAGACCGATCAACACCGCACTTAGCCAAGTGCTCAAAAAATGTTTTAAGTTCATCTTATGTTTCATGGCATGGTCTTCAGTAGTGTCAAAAATCAAAGTCAGATTCCTGTGTTACCTCCGCTG
>JGI26060J43896_10000833_pt1 | contig 11431 bp, 11 predicted proteins | sample MarorgKNORR_S2LV_6_FD_43896 | JGI IMG/M metagenome (IMG submission 43896) | reverse complement strand
ACCAGTCACCAGTCACCTGTCACCGCAGAGCTTAGGTCGGAAGTGAAAAACAATGCTGCTCTAGCAACTTCATCGAGGCTAACCCAACGTTTAAGAGCTGCTACATCGGTGTAGTTTTCTTGTTCGATCTCTTCCACTGTCGGATTCTCAGCTTTAGTGCCGTTTTGTAAAATCGACTCCATGTTGGCGCCCGACACCGCACCAGGCATCAATGTATTGACCCTGATATTGTATGAGGGAAGTTCACGCGCCATGGTTTCAGTGACTCCGATTAGGGCAAATTTAGAGGCTACTTAGGCTGATCGCATTGGATAGCCTTGTATACCCATCAGCGAAGACATATTGATAATAGAGCTTGATTGCTGCTTGATCATTACTTTTGCTGTTTCTTGCAAGCAGTATATAGCGCCAACTAGGTTAATGTTCATACATTCAAGCCAGGCGTGCATATCTACCTCAGCAAGTGACGCTATGGGACCAGGGCCACCGGCGTTGTTTAGCAGTATGTCGATCTTCGCCTATACCACTGCCACCTCCCGTTATCAGGGCTAACTTACCATCTAATTGACCTACAAGTTTTGGATCGCTCATGTTACAGCCTCGGGAAAATCTCGCCCAGGATCAAACAAGGGCAGTTCAGCTGTTCGCTCAAGAACGAAGTCCCCCATTAGCTCGTCGAGGTAAGGCCCAATGGTATAGCTCCCACTTACACATCCTAAAACAAACTCATCTTCATAGCCCGGTAGTTTGCCCATGAGTAATTAAAAATCTAGAATAAATGCCTCGAATCCAGTCGATGAACGCAATATCCGGGCATCCTCAATAGCCGGCGGGACATGTCTGGTGACTGCTAAATTTGAACGCAACGAGTCCGCATGACCGCCTTAGTCCGCGGAGGTTTGCAAAGCAGTGATGCTGTAGATGAAATTAAAGATCGTGACTTAAGTTGGACACAGGAAGATAATGGTTGTTCACGCGCAGGAGTATTCCCGGCTTCTATGAGGGGATGTCTGCAGAACTAAATCAATAGATCTAATTAAAGAACTTAATCAATAAACCCTAGTTTAGAAAATATTCCAAGCAAATCTTCGCTCAAGTTAGAGTCGACGGATTATAGATGGCGGCGATGATTGGCGAAAAGGACATAGACAAATTGCTGGCTTTGTTGCAGCCAGTATTGCTTGATGATGAATATGTTTTCTGTAGTTCTCCTTCCCTAGGCTATGGTGATTTGGATGAGTTGCAGCCTATATCTAGTTACCAAGAGCAAGAGGGTTTAAGTTTACTGCTCTCTAAATCTGCAGCCGACTCCGCTGGCCTATCTTATAGCTCAGTATTTTGCGGGATTACTCTTTCAGTACATTCGAGCCTGGATGCTGTGGGTTTCACCGGTGCCGTGGCAAATAAACTAGCTAGAAATGGTATTAGCGCCAATGTAATCGCTGCCTACTATCATGATCATGTCTTCGTACCGGCAGATAAAGCAAAGCTCGCCTTAGCGTTGTTAAGGGAATTTGAGAGCTAGTTACAGCCTATTCAGTAGTCTCTTTGCTATACATCGAAATAACTCATATTCACACCATCTAGCTAATGGTCCATTTGACAAAATGGCGCAAGCCTCAATTTCTGCGGTATAGTGGAGCATCAGTAAACCTTCATTGATAAAAATAATAATGTGAGGAAATACAAAATGTTAGTTACTCTTTGCCGCGAATTCTTGCTTTCATGCAGTCTTATAATAATCTGCTACAGCTGCTTTAGCTCACCACTTTTCGCACAACAAAACTCCACGGTCAGTGTTCCCGGTTTAGATCAGCCAGTAGAAATTCTGAAGGATCGATGGGGAATTTCTCACATATATGCCGAGACAGAGCACGATCTGTTCTTTGCTCAAGGTTATAGTGCTGCCCGCGACCGATTATTCCAATTTGAAATATGGCGTGCCCAAGCAACTGGCACTACTGCAGAAATGCTAGGGCCCCGAATGATTGAGCGGGACCAGGGTACCCGACTGTTTAAATATCGCGGCGATATGATCCAAGAGATGAATCGTTACCATGATCGTGGGGCAGAAATTATCACTGCCTTTGTGGGCGGTGTTAATGCCTATATTGATCAGGTAATGCAAAACCCAGAGAACTTGTCTTTGCCCTTTAAGCTTTTAGGTATTCAACCCAAACACTGGACACCGGAAGTAGTTATTTCTCGTCATCAAGGCCTGCTAGGAAATATTGGTCAAGAGCTAAGTACCGGGCGAGCAGTTTGTACTATTGGTGAGGATAAAGTTAAAGAACTGCGGTATTTTCATCCTCATGATCCAAAATTGACTTTAGATCCGATGATTAATTGTGACTCTCTAGTGGAGAACGACATTCTGGGCCTGTACAACGCCTACCGACGGCCGGTCCGATTTGATCCGACTGATATTATTCTCGCTTCAGCAAAGAATTCCGATGAAAGCTTCGCAGAGTTAGCAGCGACCTTGAGTTCTGAACAACAGCAGTTGGAAAAACGCTCCATTGATGACATTGGTAGCAACAATTGGGTAGTAAGTGGTGATCTAACCCAAGATGGTTGGCCTTACATGATAAATGATCCTCATCGCGGCCAAGCAACACCCTCACTGAGGTACTGGGCTCATCTCGTGGGCCCCGGATGGAATGTCTTGGGTGGTGGCGAACCTGAAATTCCCGGAATCTCAATTGGTCACAACGAATATGGAGCTTGGGGGTTAACAATTTTTTCCACAGACGGTGAAGACCTTTATGTGTATGAAACCAACCCTGACAATCCCAATCAATACCAGTATCAGGGTCAGTGGGAAGACATGCGTATTATTGAAGAGACGATTTTGGTCAAGGATTCCGCGCCGGTGACTGTCCAACTTAAATATACTCGCCATGGCCCAGTAAGCTTTGAGGATGGAGATAACAATCTTGCTTATGCAGTGCGTCCAGCATGGATGGAGCCAGGTGGAGCACCATACTTGGCTTCCTTACGCATGGATCAGGCTGAAACTTGGGAACAATTCCGTGAAGCTTCGAATTACAGCAATATACCTGGCGAAAACATGATTTGGGCGGACCGGGCAGGCAACATTGGCTGGCAGGCAGTTGGCATTGCACCCATTCGACGGAATTTTTCTGGCATGGTTCCGGTACCCGGCGACGGCCGTTATGAATGGGATGGTTATTTGCCAATTAAAGCAAAACCTAATGAGTACAATCCAGAGAGGGGCTATATCGAAACATCGAATAGCAATTATACAAAACCGGATTATCCTTATCTTGATGCCATTGGCTATACCTGGACGGATCCATATCGCTGGGCTCGCGGTAGTGAAGTCTTAGGTTCTGGTCGAAAATTTAATATGACTGATATGATCGAGTTGCAGCATGATTATCTCTCCGTGCCAGCTCGCTCATTAGTGCCTTTTTTCAAAGGCCTTCGCGCTGCGGATCCCCAAGTGGAAACCGCTATGCAAATGTTGTTGAACTGGGATTTTGTCCTCGATAGAGATTCAATTGAAGCTGGCATCTACGTGGCCTTTGAACGTCAGTTGTTGGATAACATTGAAGCCTTAAAAGTTCCAGACATAGCAAGTAGCTATTTGAATGTTGGTATGAAAACAACAATAGATATGCTGCTAGCACCCGATGGAGATTTTGGAGCGGACCCCTTGCAGGGAAGAGATGAATTTTTACTCAACACCTTAGCGGAAGGTGTCGCAACTCTTCGTGAGAAGCTGGGGCCAAATATTGAAAACTGGGTTTACGGACAAGTCGACTATAAACACGTGTTAATTCGGCATCCATTAAGTGCGGCGGTGAGTAATGAAGTGCGAGAGCAATTAGATGTTGGCCCTCTCCCTCGCGGTGGCAACGGCTTTACATTGGGAAACACCGGTAGTGGAGATAATCAAACATCGGGCGCTTCATTTCGTATTTTTGTAGATACTCGGGATTGGGACAACACTTTGGGAATGAATACTCCCGGACAAGTTGGTGATCCTGATAGCCCGTTATACGACAATCTTTTTGAGCTTTGGGCTAATGACAAAGTCTTCCCAGCCTTTTATTCACGAGACAAGATCGAATCGGTTTTGTTTGAAAAAATTGATTTACTGCCGGCGAATTAATTTTAGTTAAACATCCTCTGTGGGAAAAAATTATAGAACAATGTAGGAGCAGAACAATGGATAAATATGATAAGGAAGGTGCGCGCTTACCGATAAAAATTGATAGCACGTCAAATGGTGAGTATGAGCCCATTCCGATATCGATTGTTAATCAGCAAGCAAATAAGCTTGCTCTCGACCTTGCTAGTGAGAATGCTAAACGCTCAGCCAAAACCAGGCGTCAGTTTCTAATTTCCAGTTGTGGTGCCGCCAGTACTTTTCTGGCCTTTAACCAGGCAAATGCCTATCACAATAAAAGGGGCGGCTACTTCGACATCCGCCAGGAGTCTGCTTTAGATTCTGCTTCTGCTTCTGCCCAGGTTGAAGGTGGAGAGTTTATCTTTGATGTCCAAGGTCACTACGTGAACCCAGAGGGAGATTGGTTAAGTCGCATTCCACCATCAGCCAGGCCGTATGCAGGGATGGATAAAGCCAGTTGCGATGTCGGACTTGATGGAGGTGACCGCGGCTATTTAGATTGCTTATCAGGGAGTGAGTTTATCAAGGACATCTTTCTTGATAGCGACACTGACATTATGGTTCTTTCTTTTGTACCTTCTACTCGTGAATCTGAACCTATTACTATTGAAGATGCGGATGAAACCCGTAACTTAGTGGCCCGACTAGAAGGAAGCAAGCGCTTAATGATTCATGGTCGGGTCAATCCTAATCAAGAGGGTGATCTGGAGGGTATGGATGAGCTGGCAGAAAATTGGGAAATTGCGGCCTTCAAAACCTATACTCAATATGGTCCCGGAGGGGTGGGTTTTTTTCTTCATGATGATCCAGGGCTGGCGATGATTGAACGTGCGCGACGTTTAGGAGTTAAGAACATTTGCGTGCACAAAGGGCTTCCATTTGGTCCGCGATCTTATGAGCACAGCCAGTGCATGGATATTGGAATCGTCGCTAAACAGTTTCCAGATATGAATTTTTTGGTTTACCACTCAGGTTTCGTTGCGAGTGTGCAGGAGCAGGAATTTGCTAATGGCGCAGGTCGAGATGGCATCGATACGCTAATTCAGTCAGTGGTAGACAACGAGGTCGCAGCAAATTCGAATGTCTATGCTGAGCTTGGCAGTACCTGGCGTTTTCTAATGCGTGATCCTGACAATGCTGCCCATGCTCTGGGTAAAATATTTAAGTACATTGGCGAGGATAATGTTCTCTGGGGAACAGATTCCATTTGGTACGGCTCTCCTCAAGATCAAATCCAAGCCTTTCGCAGTTTCCAAATTTCTGAAGAATTCCAAGAGCGCTTTGGTTACACCGGTCTCACGCCTGAACTCCGCCGAAAGGTATTTGGTTTAAATGCTGCTGTTCCTTATGGAATCGATCAATCTGAAATTCGTTCATTAACTTCAACTGATTTTGTCAGTACTGAGAAGCTCGTTTATCAAGAGGATCCACAACCATCTTTTTTAACCTACGGCCCGAAGAACCGGCGAGAATTTCTAAATTTTCTTAAATGGGGAGGTTAACGTCAAAGTTATAAACTGATTTTCTATTAAAACCAAAGCTGTGAGTCTTATTTGCTAGCGGTTACAGTAACGATGTTTATTGTACATTTCGATTCCATTCTGAACGTAGGTGTTCATCTTAGTCAGAAGCCATTCTGGCGAGCTGGTCTACTCAGCAAAGAAGGACTCGTTCGATCACTAACTAACCTTTTCTTGTTGTTTCGACAACATGTCACAGTATTAAGTCTTAGGGTTAAGACAGCGCTATTTGTTATAGTGTTGGCTGGATCTTGATTTAATTTGGAAAAGGGAATTAACATGAAATTACTCTTTAAAGCCGTGGCATTGACTAGTGTGTCGATGCTACCGATTTCGGTGCTGGCGGTAGAAGAAGTTGAGCCGGCTCTATCAGAGATAACAAATTTTCTTCAGTACAGTGATACCTTTGCTAGCGCTGGCCAGCCATCTTTGGAACAATTCCAGACGATTGCAGATAGTGGCTTCGAGCGAGTGGTGTATATCGCTTTCACAAATAACCCTAACGCACTCCCTGATGCGGATCAGGTAGTAAAAGGTTTGGGAATGGAATACATGCAGGTTCCGGTGTCTTTTGATAATCCCCTACCTGATGATTTTTATGCGTTCTCTGATTCGATGCAGCGCAATAGTGAGAAGAAGACACTATTGCATTGCCAAGTTAATGCTCGTGCAACAGCGTTTAGTTTTCTCTACAGGGTAATTTACAATGATGTGCCTGTAGCTGAAGCTAAGGCTGACATGAATATAGTATGGCAGCCGAATGCTGTTTGGAGGGATTTTATCTTTGATGTTATGGAGGAAAACGGTAAGTCTCCCGATTGCCTGGATTGTGATTGGGCGCCACCACCAACCCGCGGGCAGTAGTGGCTTGGCCTCATTTCCTGCTATTCAGCTAGGTAAAACGTCAACAAAAAAAGGGCGAACTCTCTCGAGTTCGCCCTTTTTTTTTCTTAAACCTAGCGAATCTTAATCAGACCCACCTTGGTCTACATTCTTCCATGAGTAGAAACCCATAAACATTTCTTCCCAGCTTTGTTCACCCCAGGTGATCTCTGAATTCGGATCAGGATTGTACGTGTTCTGTGAAGAATTATCGAACGCACCATTGGCGATGATTTTGGTACCTGCTGGCACTTTTAATGGTTCTTCTAGTTCGTGCGATAACTGCCAGTTGAACGAGTAGGCAGGAACTGAAAGGAGTAATTCTTCGGAGCCGTCAGGATACTGTGCTGTGAACTTCATGCGCTTGCCGCGGAAATGCATATGAGGCATCAAGGTATATATTTCAGCATCTTCAGGAACATAAGTAACCAGCTCCATTTCATGATCTTTAGCTTGAGGTGGAATGGCTAGAGTGAATGCATTGCCTACGCCGCCTGACATACGCTCATTGGGCACAAGACCTTCCTCATAGAAGTAAATACCAATCTCAGTGGCATCCGTAGTTTCTTTTCCGGAAGTAGTATAATGCATTTGAAGATTCAACTGAGTACCAGCTTTTATAAGTCCACCCACTCCTTCTGGATTCAAAGAGATAGAATTGCCTGGAGCGTACCCTGCAATTGAACCTTGATTTGAGTCGCTACCACCGAGGAATAAACCTACATCTATTTCTGGATTTTCACGGAAAATCCTATCAATATCTAGAGCTTCTCCAGAGGCCATGGATTGAAATAATTGGGTTCGAACTGCTGTAGCACGCTCTTGAGGTAGGCTATTAATCGCGTCCATAAGAATTTGTTGGAAATCAGTTTTGTCGCCGGGTGGAATCACTGATGTGATAATGTGATGAAGTACTTCAGGAGAGCCTGGAACAACCTCAGAGCCTTTAATCCAAACATCTTCTTCCAAACCTAGATCTATTGGTATGTTCATATAGTCAACGACACCTGTTGCAGGAATTGACTGAGGAGGAACAGAAACTATCAGATCAGGCTCGCCTAATGACCATTTGGTTTCCGGCCAAACCAGCTCAGCTAATGGATCGCTTTCACCGACAACAACAGAGCCAGCATTTACCCAGCGCACTAGTTTCTGCATCTCATCATCGCTGAGATTCATTTCATTCTTCATCTTATAACCGACTTTGTTGTCGATCTGGCCAGGAGGCATACGCTTGGTCATAACTACTTCACGAATCATTGGTGACCAGCCCTGAACCGCTAGATTGCTGTCCATTGCAAATGGTGCGATACCGCCTTCACGATGGCAATTTGCACAATTTTCCGCAATGATCGGTGCGATATCTTTTTCGTAAGAGAGGTCGATATGAGCAGAAAGATTGCTGTATTCAATAGTAGCGCCTGATGTAGCAATAGAGACTAGCTCAGAAGAATCGCCATTCAGAGCTTGCTGAATAGACGCTTCGAGCTGCTCAGATACTGGACCACGATACAACACTTCGAATGACTTAGGGCTGTATACAACTGCTTCGTCTAATCGAGTAAGACCGAGCATCTCTGAGACCAATTGGGTATCGTCCATAAGAACGGGCAATCCCACTGATCCAAGGTCGGCCTGAACTGCCGCCCGATCTGTTTGCAAACCAGGGTTCATCAAGAAGAAAACGACACCTGATTCTGTATATTTAGTTTGTAAATCCAGCAGGTCATTCAAGGCAGTTTGATCGGTAGCACCAATTGACTGAGGCAAAATAACCACAGCATTTTGGTCGTTGTACCAAGTCATATGCTGAAAGGCGCCGTGGTTATCAATTAATGCGAAATCTCCAACCCGCTCACCTGCAGTAACTGTGGTGCTCAAAGCAGCGATAAGTGCACATAAAGACAATCGAAATGAATTTTTCACGAAACAACCCCTTAGAAGTATTAGATATATCTAATTTGAAAATAATATTACTTGCTTGCATTTTACCCAATTTCACTGGGATTGCAGCTCTTTTTTGTACTTTTTGTTACTAACCTACACACAAGAGCTGCAGCCCAATAGGCATGGGGTTTAGGATTTTAGATAAGAAAATCGAGAGAATTTTATCTTTTTTAAAAGCGAACTTAGTTACTGACTTCTGCAATGGCGTAAGGGGTTTTTGAGAACGATTGAACCTAATTTTCTAATTACTTAACCATTGATTTTCTATATCTGATTCGTTCTCTAAGTAGAATGAAGCTAATTAATATAGATCTCCCCAATTATGATTTTGCAGGTATATATAATCGAGTTGAAGAATCACTAGCTAAAGCTATCTAGATATCTACTATTAGTTTCAAGGANAGGTCATCTAGTTGATACCAAGGATATTTAAAAATAAATCCCTTGAAGAATAATCAATTCGATGAATCTCATTAAAGCAGTGTTATGATAAGCTTTCTAAAGAAATAGAATCCAATGTCTAAAGCAGTATTACTTCTAAACCTCGGAACTCCTGCCGCACCAACAGCGAAAGGCTTGCGTGATTTTTATAAATATTTTTTCTCCGATCCTTTTGTATTTGATATAAATCCGGTGGGTCGCTGGCTATTACGTAATTTAATTATATTACCATTCCGTGCTCCTAAAACTGCCAAAGATTACGCTTCTATATGGATGGAGGATGGTTCTCCACTGAAAGTATATGCAGATCGTCTACAGTTAAGTTTGCAGTTGGCCTTTGAAGAAGCAGGAGAAGATGTTTTAGTGGTAACTGGCATGGGTTATAGCCAGCCATTTGTCGGAGAGGCGATGCAAGAGCTTGAGAGATTAGGTCGGAATGAAATTTTAGTTTTCCCAATGTTTCCCCAGTATTCTACAGCGACTACCGCCTCTCTTTTTCATGAAGTAGATCAATGTGCTGCTAAATGGAAGTCAGCTCCACAATTGAAGTTCATTTATGATTTCTTTTCCGAACCAGATTTTATTCGTGCCTGGTCTGTTTTGATAACAGAACATTTAGTAAACCTTGAAGCCGATCATGTGGTGTTTAGTTATCATGGGTTGCCAGAATCGAATCTTAAAAAAGCAGATAAAAACAATTTCTGTAATTTTGGTTGCTGCTGTAATGAAGTTGGTAAGGAGAATAGATACTGTTATCGCGCACAATGTGTTTCGACGACAGAATCAATTGTTAGATCTCTTGGCTGGGGGAAAGATCAATACTCTATAGCATTTCAATCCCGTTTCGGTAGGCAAGAATGGATTAAACCTTATTTAGATGAGCATCTAATAAAGCTATTGGAAGATGGTGTCAAAAATGTAGCCATTGTGACTCCGTCTTTCACCTCAGATTGTCTTGAGACTATTCATGAAATTGGTGTTGAGTACCGTCATCAGTATCTATCCGCCGGTGGTGATTCTTTTCACCTTATACCCAATCTTAACGACCAGCCTAGTTGGTTTAGAGCTGTTTATAATATGTCTAAAGATCAATTAAACTAAATAAAAATTATTATATCGATAGCGGTTTAAATTGATCTTTTGAATGCTAGGCACATAACTTGAGACTCCTCTTTTGAGCTAAGAGCGATCGATAGGCCCAAAGTTCCTTTTTTCTAATATGGGTTCGGCACGATAAAGAAAATCAATCCAACATGGATATGTTGGACAGTATGTTTCGTTAGTTCCGGGTATGGAGATTTCTGTAAAACAATAATTTTGTAAATAAAAATTAGTTTAAGTTTGTCGTCCTATCTTCACTGAATAAAATGAAGAGCAATCTATGAACGATTTAGAAAGGCTAGTATTAATTCAGTCAAATAAAGCGCCCTGCATTAAAACGCTTTCTGGGAGGCCCTTAAGATTTTCATCGCAACCACCTCAAATCGAAATGGAATTCGAGGCGCGAAGAGAGTTTACTCACTCTGATACAGAAATCTTACAGGGTGGTTTTGTTACAGGAATGCTTGATGCGGCCATGGCTAATTTGGTTCTGGCTTTATCAGAGATGCAAAATATTCCAATCTCATTGGATATAAATGTTAGCTTTCTTGCTACCGCCCATTCGGGTAAATTACTCTGTGTCGCAAAAGCGATAAAGATTGGCAAATCAATTTGTTTTATGTCGGGAGAGCTCTTCCAAGACGAAAAATTAGTGGCCAACGCAACATCAACCATAAAACTGATTCGTTTAAAAACTTAATTTCTTAGTACCAATAAAAAGGGACATACTTTTCAGCATGTCCCTTTTTATTGTGGAGCGTATTAGTTATATATGCTCAGTTATTGGGAAAGATTCTCAATGCGCGTTGAGTATTGCTACGCGCTGATAGCTCTCTTTACTAGGTTTTGCATTAATGGAATTTTAAATCCGTTGTGAGCCAAGGCGCGAGCACCGTCGACAGCGATTGCCGCAGCAGCTTCTGCTGTTGCAGCATTTTTGGCTTGACCGCGCACAGCATTTTCCACATTAGTTAGTCGGCGCGGAGTTGCTTGGACAGCTCCAACCACGATACGTGAATCTTCAACGGTGCCGCCGTTTACTTTGAAAGCTGCTGCAACATTAACTAATGAAAAATCCCATACATTCCGATCGGCTACTTTCTCAAAGTAAAACGTAGCATTTGCCCATGTTGATGGGATTCTAACAGCTGTCAGAATTTCACCAGGGCGAAGGTCCGTTGTATGCTCAATATCTATGGCAGGACCAACAAAGTAATCCTCAGCGGACACAATGCGCTCTCCGTCCAGACTTTGAATCACCATTGTTGCATCCAGCGCAACTAATGCTGGCGCAGTATCTGAAGCAGTTGCTGCAACACAGCGGCTAGCCTCAAATAAAGAGTGTTCTCTATTCATACCTTGAGGAGTGTCTGCATAGCAAAGG
>JGI26060J43896_10000832_pt1 | contig 11431 bp, 8 predicted proteins | sample MarorgKNORR_S2LV_6_FD_43896 | JGI IMG/M metagenome (IMG submission 43896) | reverse complement strand
GCGATGATCACACCGGCCCCGAGCATCCCGGGACGCGACAGTGGGATGGTCACGAGGCGGAACGTCCGGCCCGGTCCGGCCCCCAGGTCACGGGCCGCCTCAAGGAGCCGGCCGTCGAGTCGCTCGAGGGCGGCGTAGAGGGGGAGGACTAGGAACGGGACGTAGCCGTATACCAGACCCAGCACCACGGTGATCGGCTGGCCATCCAACCAGTTCACCTGGACCCCGAACACCGAGAAGGCCCGGGTGACCCAGCCGTCAACCTGTAGCAGGTTGACCCAGGCCAGCATCCGCATCAGGTAGTTGACCCAAAACGGCAGGACCATTAGGGCTAGGAGGAGGCCGCGCCACCGTCCAGCGTGCCGAGCCAAGTAGTACGCCACCGGATAGCCGACGAAGAACGAGAGGACGACGGCACACACCACATAGGAAATGGTGCGTAGGAACACCTTCCGGAGGCTCCCCCCGAAGATCTCGCCGAGGACCTCGCCCGCAGTGCCGAAGCTCCAGTCGAGAGGGTTCCAGGCCGGGACGGCGTTGCGGAAGACGGGATCAATGTCTCCGAAGGCCACGCAGACCAGCGCGTAGAACGGCACCACGAACAGCACCAGTAGCCAGACCGTCCCTGGGAGGGCGAATAGCCCCCAAAGGGTGCCCCGGTCACCGCGCCGTCGTGACCCGTCGGAGGTTGTTACGGAAGTTGGGGCGCCGGTCACCGTCGTTGCTCAGCGAGAAACCGGTCGCCCGACAGTGGGCCGAGGATCAGCCAGCGGTGAACTTGGCCCAGACGTCGGTCCAGCGGGCATCCACGTCCGGCTCCAGGGCCACGGCTCGGTTGCCCTTGGCGTACTGCGCCGGGGTTATCAGGGCGTTGGCCAGATTGGCCGGGACGTATTCCCAGTCGATCAGCGTCTGGGCGTCCAGGGCCTCCAGGGCCGGCTGGTAGCCCGTCCACCCGAAGTTTTCCAGGGCGTTGTCGACGTCGAGGAAGAAATTGATGAACTCATGGGCCAGGACGGGACGTTCGGCGTTCCTGGCCACGCAGAAGACGTCGTTTCCGGTCACCATTTCGTCGGGCTGCCAATAGCCGAGTTCGGTCCATGAGGCATCCTCCGGGAGGTACCAGACACCGAGGAGCATGTCACCTGACCAGCACTGGTTGACTACGCGTGTTCCAGCGGGGACCTCGGTGTAGGCGAGGATGTCGATCTTTGGGTTTGTGGCAGCCGACATCTCCCGGAGGTCCTCCAGGGCGGCGTTCAGGACCTTCTGGTCACCGGTGTTGATGTCCTCACCGTTGCGGTGCAGCACCGAGCCGATCACATCGCGGTAGGAGTCCAAGATGCCGAGGCGACCGGAATAGGCGGAGTCCCACAGGATGTCCCACCCGTTGCCCGACTCGAAGTAGGACGTGTCGACGTCCATATCCGTCCGGTAACCGATCCCCGTCGAATAAATAATGTACGGAGTCGTGTACTGGGCACCCACGTCGTAGTAGGGGTCGCGGAGGCCCTCAATGACGTTGCCGAAATTGGACAGGTAGGAGTGATTGAGGGGCTGGAGTAATTCAGCAGCCACCAGCCGGGACAGAACGGAGTCGGTCATCCCGATGATGAGGTCGGGCGTGAAGGCACCGGAGCGCAGCTTGTTGAGTGCCCCCTCCTCGGTGTCGTAGGTGGTGACGGCGGTCTTGACGCCGTAGGTCTCCTCAAACCGGGCGACCACGTCCGGGTTGAGGTAGTCCACGTAGTTGAGGATCTGCAGGGTTCCGCCCTCGTGAGCTTTCCCGGCGGCCACGGCGTCCCCGACCGTGGGGAGCGTGACCGGCTTGTCGGGCCGGGCCAGTTTCAGGGCTGTGCCCGAACCGCCGTCGCTTCCGCAGGCGGCGAGGATCGACGGGCCGAGTACCAGGCCGCCGGCGGCCACAGCCGAGCCACCGAGGAACTGGCGCCTACTGACCGGAGCGCGGCTGGCGGAGGTAGTCGGGTGTCGGTGTTCAGACCGGCGGTTCTTCATCGATGGGCCCTCTCGTGGTAGTTCTCGCGACGGCGCGGCACTATAGTCAGCGACTAACTGACTCGCCAGTCAGTCGCTTCGGTCAGAGGTCTGAGAAGTCCGAGGGAATTGGGACAAGGTGGGGCCGACTGGGGTTCCGGAGGAGGGATACGTGTCCACGGCGATGAAGCCCACGTTGCGGGGGGAGGACTACCGGTCTCCCGCCATCTACGACGCCGACCTTGAGAGCGTCTTCCACCGGCGGTGGTGCTACGTCGGGCGCTCCGAGCGGCTCGCTCACGTGGGCGATCGCCTGGTGATCGACGTCGGTGCTGAGAGCGTCCTCGTGCTCCGCAACCGGGATGGAGACCCTCAGGCCTATTACAACGTGTGTCGGCACCGGGGTTCGCAGCTGTGCGACGCCAGCGGGAGTGGCTTCGGAGCGGCGATCACCTGCCCGTACCACGCTTGGAGCTATTCGCTGGACGGCGAGCTGGTGGNGACCCCGAACGTGGCGAAGGAGGAGCTCGACCGNATGGCGTTCCCACTCCATCGGGTCGCGGTGGAGAGTTGGCAGGGGATGCTCTTCGTCAGCCTGGCTACCGACCCTCCGCCATTGGTGGACTGGCTGGCCGAACACAGTGACGAGATTCTGTCGTTCGAGCGGTTGCAGCTGGACCGCCTCCGGCTTGGGAGGCTGGAGACCAGCACGGTGGCCGCCAACTGGAAGATTCTGGTGGAGAACTACGCCGAGTGTCTCCACTGCCCACAGATTCACCCAGAACTGGTAGAGATCATCCCCCTTCACCAACAGGGTGACGTGATCGACGAGGGCCGAAATGACGGTGGCGCCTGGTTGGCTGAAGGGGCCAACAGCTTTTCGGCCGACGGCACGGCCCCACTCCCGGTGATCGCCACCATGACGCCAGACGACGCACGGTCCTACCTCTCGGCGTTTGTCTATCCGAACCTCTTCGTCGACATCACCGGTACCAGCGTGATCCTGACTCGGTTAATCCCCCGGGGGCCGGCGCGGACCGACTACGAGATCGAGTACCTGTTCGAGCCCTCCGCAGTTGAGTCTGACGACTTCGACCCCAGCGCGGTCTGTGACTTCAGCAACCTGGTCCTGGCCCAGGACAACGCGGTTTGCGAACGCACCCAGCGGGGGGTGAGCTCGCGCTCGTTCGACCGGGGGATGTTCGCTGCCCGGGACTCGCTCTGCTGGGACTTCACCCAGCAATACCTCGCCGATCTGGCCGCAGAGTCGTGACCGTAGATGGGCACGGGGGAGTGGCAGGGGTCGCACATGGACCCCATCGGTTCCGCAGAACGCCGGGTGGCCAACCGGTTCGAGGCCGAGTTCGTCCCGTTCATCGTCGACGGCGAACCGTCGCCCGGCGAGTGGATCCTGCAGCTCGACGGGTCGTACCCGCTGGGGAGCGGCTTTCACGTCTACCGCATGGACCCGGGCACGAGGACCACACCCCACGAGCACACCTGTGACGAGCAATTCCTGATGCTCGAGGGCGAGCTGATCGACCACGACGGCCACGTGTACCGGCCGGGGGATCTGGTGCTGCTGGCCGCAGGGACTCGGCACGACTCGAGAACCGAGACCGGATGCACCCTCGTCGTCTTCATTGCTACGACAGAGGAGAATCTGGTCAACTAACCGGTTCCGCCGCTGGGTCCTCTTCAGTTGTTTTCTACGCTGGCGGTCCTCACGGCGCGCGGCCGTCGGTGAGGGTCCAGGCGGGATGGCCGTCGACCCAGGTCTCTAAGACGGCTACGTCCGGGAGACGGTCAACGGCGACAGTGAACGGGTCGTTGTCCAGGAGTACGAGGTCGGCGGGGTTCCCGACGGCCAGCGACCCGACGTCGTCTCGCCGCAGAGCGTGGGCTCCGCCCACCGTGTAGCCGGTGAGGGATTGTGCCCGGGTGATCCGGTTTTCGTCGCCGAGGACGCGGCCCGCGGAGGTCAGGCGGGTCTCAGCTGCCCAGCAGGACAGCATCACGCATGGCCTAGTCACCGGGGCGTCCGAGGACAGCACGACGGGGAGGCCGGTCGCGGCGATCCGTCCTAAGGGGTACATGCCATCGGCTACCTCGGGGTGGTCGCGGCGCACGCCCTCCCCGTAAAGGTGGACCTGGGTTGGCTGTGGGACCGGGATTACTCCGAGCCGACACATCTCAGTTAGTTGGTCGGCGGACGGGAAGCCGCAGTGCTCGATGCGATGCCGGAGGTCAGGACGCAGCGGGGCCCGGCTCAGAGCGTCTAGAACCAGTTGGATGGCCTCGGGTCCTTGAGCGTGGGTGGCGGTCTGACGACCGGCGGTGGCCGAGGCGACCAGTAGGTTCTCCAGTTCGCCCGGTCCGTGGTACAGGTGTCCGTGGGTGGCCCCGCAGCCACATGGTAGGTAGGCGGTGCCCCCGGTCAGGGCACCGTCGGCATAGTGCTTGACTCCGCCGACCGACAGGTGGTCGTCGCCCAGCCACGAGTCGATTCCCAGGCGGTTCAGGCTGTCGACGTGACTGGACAGGACATACATAACTACGCGCAACGTGAGGCGTCCGGCGTCCCGAGCGGTCAGGAAGGCGCGCATTTCCCGTTCGGTGACCTGGCAGTCGCCCACGGTGGTGACTCCGGTGGCCAGGAACGCCCCCTGTGCGTCGTCCAGCATTCTGGCCAGGTCGTCCGGGTCGTCCGGGAGGTGGAGGTTGGGGCCGTGGTTCCCGAGCTTCACCCCGTCGGGTCCGGTGAGCAGGTCGCAAGCGGCGTCGAAGACTCGACCGAGGGGCCGACCGTCCTCGTCCCGGTCGATGACGCCACCGGGTGGGGTGGCCGTCGCCGCGGTGATATCGGCCTCGGCAAGCCCGTGGCTGTTCACCGAGAATCCGTGGCCACTGACGTGCATCACGGTGACCGTCCGGTCGTCAACTACCCGGTCCAGCTCCACGGCCGTGGGGTGCCGACCCCCGGCTAGGCGGTGGTGGTCGTAGCCGAAGCCGCGAATCGGAGCTACGGAGTGGGCCTCGGTTCGGGCGTGTTCGCTGAGCAGTTTGATCACCTCATCGACGGTGGACGCCGAGGTCAGGTCGGCCCACGAGGCGCACTGGCCGTGCATGAGAGGGTGGGTATGGGCGTCGACAAAGCCCGGGAGGATGCTGCGGCCGTCCAGGTCGATCACCTGAGCGTCGCCGAGGGCTCCTGCATCGGCCAGCGATCCGATGTGAGTAATCCGGCGATCGTCGATCCGGACCGCCTCGACGGTGCTGATGTCGCCTTTCACTAGCGGATAGGCGGGTCCTCCGGTGATGATCGTGCCTCGTTTGGGATCGTGGTTGACCACCGTTCAGTTTCTCTCGACGTCGAGGGCCGGAAGGGTGGCCAGCGCCCTGGCGATTTCGGCGGCCACCGTGGCGTTGTGCTTCACCAGGGCCACGTTGGCCTCCTGGCTGGCGCCGCGGGTGGTCTCACCGATGTGCGCCAGCAGGAAGGGTGTCACGGCGCGGCCGCGTACCCCGGCAGCGTCGGCTGCGGCCAGACCACCCACGATGGCCTCGGCGATGGCCTGTGGGTCGGCCTCGTCGGCAACAGGGATGGGGTTGGCCACCACCACTCCGCTGAGCAGGCCGCACCCCCAGTGGGCGTGAAGAATCCCGGCCGTGGTGGCTGGAAGGTCAGATCGGACCGACACCGGTAGGTCACCGCCCCGGGTCCAGAACTCGGGCATCACGTCGGTGCCCTGCCCGACGACCGGGACGCCTAGCGTCTCCAAGGCCTCAACGGTTCGGGGCAAGTCGAGGATCGCTTTGGCTCCGGCACACACCACGGCCACCGGCAGTGTGGCCAGGGCGGTGAGGTCGGCCGAAATATCGCGATCGTCACCCCGGTGCACACCGCCGATCCCGCCTGTGGCGAATAGTCGGATCCCAGCCCGGTGGGAAGCGAACAGGGTGGCGGCCACCGTGGTGGAACCCGTCCGACCTTCGGCCAGCAGGTGCCCCAGGTCGCGAAGGCTGGCCTTCTCGACCTCCCCACTGCCTAGGCGTTCAATCTCGTTGACCGAGAGACCGACCCGGAGTGATCCGTCAATGACGGCCACGGTGGCCGGGACAGCACCGGCGGCCCGGACTTCGGCTGCGCAGGCCAACGCCGTCTCGACGTTCTGCGGAGACGGCAGACCGTGGCTGACGATGGTGGATTCCAGGGCCACTACAGCCCGGCCGTCGACCAGTGCCCCTGACACCTCATCGGCGACCACCAGTCTCCGATCCATACTGATTCCGTCCACCATCGTCACAGTGTTGCCGCTGGATGGAGCCGATCTGGCGGTCGGGACATCTGACGGCGGTCGGGGCCGGGAGGTACCGCCGGTAGAATCGACGAGTCCACACATGCGGGAGGCACCCTGGTGGCAACCACCTCGAAGTCCAGCACACCGGCAGCGACCGGAATCGTGAAGTCGGTCGAGTCCAACGACCTCGGCTCGGTCCTGAGCTTCGGCGACTCGGCCACCACGACGACCCTCGTCGTCGAGGCCAGACCCAACATCATTGGTGCCGAGCGACGGCTGAAGGCCTTCCACGACGTCTACTCGGTGGTTGTCAGGGCCGACGCGGACGACATCTCCGCCGAGCTCTACGGTGTGAACCACAACGGAGAGGTGCATCGACCGGTGCCGATCGCCGATGCCCTCGGGCTGTGGGAACTTGGCGTGCCGATCCGTGTGGAGCGGTCCGCCGCCTGATCGTCCGCAGCCTGAGTTGGCTCAGGCGCTCTTGGCCGCCCGGAACCGGGCAGGCGTCTCGCCGATCAGGCGTCCGAACAGGCGGGTCAGGTTTGCCTGGTCCGAGAACCCGCATTCGGCGGCGATGTCGGCGATCGAGCGGTCGGTGTCGACCAGGAGGTCGGCTGCACGGTCCACCCGGACGCGCAGCACGTACTGCGTCGCGGTGAGGCCGAACACCTTCTTCATCCGTCGTTCCAGCTGGCCCTCCGAGCAGCCGGCGGCCGCTGCCAGGTCGGCCACCTTGAGGGCCCCGCCGGCCTGAGCCTGGACCAACTCCACCACACGGGTCAGCGACTCCAGGGCGATGCCCTCGTCGCTGGGCGTCTCCAGGTCGCGGCTGACGCTGACCAGGCCGACCACCTCGCCGTCGCGCACGACCGGGAGTTTCGTGGTCAGGTACCAGCCGGTGGAACCATCGGGACGTCTAATCAGCTCCAACTCGTCGCGGAGTGCCTCGCCGTCGGCGAACACCTGGCGGTCCTGTTCCTCGTAGCGCCCGGCAAGGGGAGCGGGGAACAGGTCGACGGCACGGGCCCCCAGGACGTCGCGCCGGTCCATCCGGCCTGAGCGCCGCACGAAGGCATGGTTGACGGCCACGTACCGGTCGTCAGGGCCCTTCCAGCAGAACATCACGTTTGGGAGGGCGTCGAACAACTCGAGCAGTTCCGGGGGGCAGCCGTGGTCTGATGGGCCGCCTGGCGGGGTGTCCGCCGTCGATTTGTCCGAAATCGGGTTCATGTGTGCGCGGATCGTACAAGACTCCGAACGGTCCGATCCCGACTATGTAGGCATGGTCACGACCCGAGAGCGACGTCGTTCCTCCGAAGGAGGCGAACCCGTTCCAGGTGCCACCGCCCCGGCCTCGGACGGGGCGGGCAGGCATGTCGATCCGGACGCCCTGGCCGAGGACGCCGTGGCGGTCGTGGCCCGCTGGTTGACCGAGGCCCACTCGACCGAGACGCCCACCGAGCGCCGTTCGACCGACCGGATGCGGGCGATCATCGCCGATCCGGGCGGCATCGGATTCACGATGCGGTTCGTGGACCGGGTCGCCCGACACCGCCAGGACGTGCTCGCCGCCGAGCAGCTGGTCCGCCTTGTCACCGACCGGGGCCTGCCGGGCTTCCTGGGCCCCATGGACCGGCTGATGCTCCAGGCGGGGGCCCGGTTGGCGCCGGCCCTGCCCCGGCTGGTCATGCCACTGGCCCGTCGTCGGCTCCGCCAACTGGTTGGCCACATGGTGGTGGACGCCGCTCCGGATTCGATGCACGACCACCTGTCCCGGCGTCGGGCCGATGGCTACGCCATGAATGTGAACCTCCTGGGCGAGGCCGTTCTCGGCGAGGGCGAGGCCTCCCGTCGCTTCGAGCGCACCCTCGAACTGATCCGGGATCCGGCGGTCGACTACGTCTCGGTGAAGGTCTCGGCCATCGCCAGCCAGCTCAACATGTGGGCGTTCGACCACACCCTGGAACGCATCAAGGACCGACTCCGGGTCCTGTACCGGGCGGCTGCGGCAGCCCCCACGGAGGCCGGTCGAACCACCTTCCTGAACCTCGACATGGAGGAGCACCGGGACCTGGAGGTCACCCTCCGGGCGTTCATGGAGTTGCTGGACGAACCCGACCTCAGGGACCTGGACGCCGGAATCGTGCTGCAGGCCTACCTGCCTGACGCCTTCGGGGCCCTTCAGCGCATCACGGCGTGGGCCTGTGCACGGTCCAGCGCCGGCGGGGGAGAGGTGAAGGTCAGACTGGTCAAGGGAGCCAACCTGTCAATGGAAAGGGTTGACGCGTCGATGCACGGTTGGGTGCAGGCGCCCTACGGGACCAAGGCNGAGGTGGATGCCAACTACAAGCGGTGCGTGGACTGGGCCCTGCGACCCATCCACGCCCGCTCCGTCCGCATCGGCCTCGCCAGCCACAACCTGTTCGACGTGGCCTGGGCCCACCTCCTGGCCGAGGCACGCGGCGTGGCCGACAGGGTGGAGTTCGAGATGCTCCAGGGCATGGCGCCGTCCCAGGCCCGCGTGGTCCGGGCCGAGGTCGGGAGCCTGCTCCTCTATACGCCGACCGTGGGACGCGACGACTTCGACGTCGCTGTCAGCTATCTCTTCCGCCGGTTGGAGGAGAACAGTTCCGAGGAGAACTTCCTCCACCACCTGTTCACCCTGCGGCCGGGCACGCCGGACTTCGAGGAGCAGGCCGGGTGCTTCCGTGCAGCGGTGGCCAGCCGTTGGAAGGTGGGTGATTTGCCCCGCCGCGAGGTCGAGGTGCCGCCCGGGGGTGGTGGACGGTTCCGGAACCAGCCCGACGGCGATCCGACGCTTCCGGCCACCCGCCGCCGCCTGGAGGTGCTGACCGCAAGGGCGTTCGAGCCGGTACGGACCACGCTGACCTCGACGATCGACGGGATCGATGCCGAGGTGGCCACGGCCCGTGTCGCCCAGGCTGAGTGGGGCGCACGTGGAGCCTCCGAGAGGTGCGAGGTGCTGCGGCGCGTGGCCGACGAGCTCGTGGTCCGACACGACGACCTGCTCCTGGCCATGATGCACGAGGCATCTAAGACGGTGGCCGAGGCGGACCCGGAGATCGGAGAGGCGGTCGACTTCGCCCGCTGGTACGCCGAGCGTGCGACGGAGTTGGAGCGCATCGACGGCGCGGAGTTCACGCCGCTGGGGGTGGTGGCCGTGATACCCCCGTGGAACTTCCCGGTGGCCATACCTGCGGGCGGGACGCTGGCTGCGCTGGCTGCNGGCAACGCCGTGGTGTTCAAGCCGGCTCCAGAGACGCCCCGTTGCGCCGAGTTGGTGGCGGAGGCCTGCTGGGCTGCCGGCGTACCGCCCGACGTGCTGAGGTTCGTCCGTACCCCCGATGACGAGGTCGGCCGTCGGCTGGTGACCACGGTCGACGGTGTGATCCTGACGGGCTCGTATGAGACGGCCGACCTGTTCCGCTGCTGGGACCCGAACATGAGGCTCTTCGCCGANGCCAGTGGCAAGAACGCTCTGGTCGTGACCCCTCAGGCCGACCTGGACCTGGCGGCCGCCGACCTGGTGCTCTCGGCGTTCGGCCACCAGGGCCAGAAGTGCTCGGCTGCCAGCCTGGGGATCCTCGTGGGTCCGGTGGCCACCGACGAGCGGTTCCTGAGACAGCTGGTCGATGCGGCAACCTCCCTGCATATCGGTCCCGCCACCGATCCCGCCACCGTGTTCGGCCCCCTCGTGGCCCCGGCAGCCGGCAAGCTGCTTGATGCCTTGACCGTGCTGGCCCCCGGCGAGGAGTGGTTGCTCGAGCCGCGACGCCTGGATGCCGATGGACGGGTGTGGACGCCGGGGATCAAGGCCGGGGTGCGTGCCGGTTCGCAGTTCCATCGCACCGAGTACTTCGGACCGGTCCTGGGCCTGGTCGCCGTCGACACCCTGGAGGAGGCCATCGAGGTCCAGAACGCCGTGGACTACGGGCTGACCGGGGGCATCCACTCCCTGGACCCGGTCGAGGTGGATGCCTGGCTGGAGGCCGTCGAGGTGGGGAACGCCTACGTCAACAGGGCCATCACCGGTGCCATCGTGCAGCGCCAGCCGTTCGGGGGCTGGAAGAGGTCGTCGGTCGGGGTGGGTGCCAAGACCGGCGGTCCCGACTACCTCCTGCAGCTCGGCACGTGGGCGCCGGCGACGGATCTCTCCGAGGTGGACGCAGCCGAGCTGGCCATCGCCGACGACGGTTGGTGGGAGGACCACTACGGGATTCCGCACGACCCGACGGGCCTGTTCTGCGAGGTGAACGTGCTTCGCTACCGGCCCCTCCCGGACCTGGTAGTGCGGGTCGGGCCCGGTGCGACGGCGGCAGAGGTGGACCGGGTGCTGGCGGCGTCGGCGCGCTGTGGGGTGGTGCCGCTCGTGAGTCGGGCCACCGTCGATGACGACGTCACGTTCGCTGGCACGCTGACCGCCCACAGGTTCGGCCGGGTCCGTGCGGTGGGCTTCGTGTCCGAGTTGATCCGCCGGGCGGCCATTGCAGCCGAGGTGGACCTGGTTGATGAAGCGGTCACGGCCAGTGGTCGCCTCGAGCTGCGCCATCACCTCCGCGAGCAGGCGGTCAGCCGGACCCTGCACCGCTTCGGAAACCTCGTCGGCGCTAGTGACGACTGAATCATCTATCTAGACTTATAGTGACGACTGATATAGTTGTTAATGTGCAGAAGAACGAATGAAACGCTTGCACACCAGTTGTCGATGGGTCAGACTGACGCGGTGATACGACCCCCGATGCGGATCCTGGACCTGACAGGCAGTCCGGCGGCCATGGGGAACGCCCATGGTGCGGCCCACGCCGAGGAGATCCGGACGTATGCCGCTGAACGCGTCCGGCTGGCCGGCTCCAAGTTCTGGGCAGGTGGCGAGATCGGCCGTGGCGACGTCCTCGACATAGCCCGTTCCTGCCTCCCGGCCCACGAGGCACACTCAGCCAGCCTCTACGCCGAGATGTGCGGCATAGCTGAAGGAGCGGGGATTACGCCCGAGGAGGCTGTCGTGGTCGGCGGTTTCACGGACTTCGTGGACACGGTGCGAGCCGTCGTCGGTGGGTCACATCCTGACGAGGTGGTCGAGGACGACTGCACTGCGTTCATCGTCCCGGACC
>JGI26060J43896_10000830_pt1 | contig 11433 bp, 8 predicted proteins | sample MarorgKNORR_S2LV_6_FD_43896 | JGI IMG/M metagenome (IMG submission 43896) | reverse complement strand
CATTATTTTTATTTCTTCCTAGGTGATTATATCCTTTATCTGTAACCTGTCTTCCTCTTGGAGTTCTCATTATGAAACCTTGTTGAATGAGAAATGGCTCATAAACCTCCTCTATAGTTTCTGAATTTTCAGACAATGAGGTAGCAAGTGTTGATATGCCGACTGGACCTCCATTATAATTATCAATTATTGTCTCTAATATTTTATTATCCATTTCATCTAATCCATTCTTATCGACATTAAGAGAGGTTAAGGCAAATTTTGTGATCTCTAAATCAATTTTACCATCACCTTTTATTTGAGCAAAATCTCTAACTCTTCTTAACAAAGAGTTTGAAATTCTTGGAGTTCCACGACTTCTTCTAGCTATTTCAAAACAAGATTTCTTGTCAATTTCTAGTTTTAAAATATCTGAACTTCTTTCAACTATTTTAGATAATAAGTTTTCATCATAATGATCTAATCTATTAGATATTCCAAACCTTTCTCTCATTGGATTTGTTAAGAAACCTGATCTAGTTGTTGCACCTACAAGAGTAAAAGGATTTAAATTTAACTGAACAGTTCTTGCATTTGGGCCAGATTCAATCATGATATCAATTTTATAATCTTCCATAGCTGAGTAAAGATATTCTTCTATAATTGGGCTTAATCTATGAATCTCATCTATAAAAAGTATATCTCTTTCCTCTANGTTCGTAAGAAGGCCTGCAAGGTCTCCAGGTTTATCGATTACAGGGCCAGAAGTTACCTTCAAACCCACCTTTAATTCATTAGCTAAAATATGAGCTAATGTNGTCTTTCCCAATCCAGGTGGTCCATGAAATAAAGTGTGGTCTAAAGCATCTTCTCTTTGATTAGAAGCTTCAACAAATATTTTTAGATTACTAATTATTGAATGTTGACCAATAAAATCATCAAAGCGAAGAGGTCTTAGCGCTTTATCAAAATCATTGTCTCTTTCTTGATTAACATCCATTAGTTCAAATATACACTAATTGAGAAATTTGAGGTATAGATACAAGTTAATGTTGAAGCTCTTTTTCTCCCTTTTTAAGGGGTATATTTTGAGGTACAAAATCATCCTTTGCTCCAGGCTTAGAGTAGTCGTAAGGCCATCTAAAAACATGTGGAAGTTTTCCAGGCCAATTTCCATGCATATGCTTAATTGGGGCTGTCCATTCAAGTGTATTTGACTTCCAAGGATTCATTACTGATTTTTTACCGTAGAACATACTTCTAATAAAGTTATATAAAAAAACTAATTGAGCTGCTCCAGCCAATAGAGCAAATAAAGTGATAACCACATTTATATTAGCTACATCATCAAAATATGGGAAATTAGTATTTGTATAATACCTTCTTGGTAAGCCAGCCATTCCGACAAAGTGCATTGGGAAAAAGACTCCATAAGCACTAATTGCTGTTATCCAAAAGTGGATATAACCTAAATTTTTATTCATCATTCTACCAAACATTCTAGGATACCAATGATATACACCTGCAAATAATCCGTATAGTGCTGAAATACCCATTACTAAATGAAAATGAGCAACAACAAAATATGTATCATGTAGGTTAATATCTAAAGCACTATCTCCAAGNATTATTCCAGTAAGTCCTCCAGTTATAAAAGTAGATACAAGACCAATAGCAAATAACATTCCAGGATTAAATTGAATATTACCTTTCCATATTGTAGTTATATAATTAAAGGCTTTTACAGCAGAAGGTATTGCAATTAATAGTGTTGTAAATGTGAAAACTGATCCAAGAAAAGGGTTCATCCCTGTAATAAACATATGGTGTCCCCAAACAATTGTTGATAAAAATGCAATAGCTAAAATAGATCCAACCATAGCTCGATATCCAAAGATTGGTTTACGTGCATTTGTAGATATTACCTCTGACGCTATTCCAAGAGCTGGTAAAAGAACAATATATACCTCAGGNTGTCCTAAAAACCAAAATAGGTGTTCAAATAAAACAGGTGACCCTCCTTGATAATGAAGTACCTCACCTTGGATAAATATATCTGATAAGAAAAATGATGTCCCAAAACTTCTATCCATAATTAATAATAGCGCAGCAGATAAAAGAACTGGAAACGATACAACACCAATTATAGCAGTAACTAAAAATGCCCAAACAGTTAATGGAAGTCTAGTCATTGTCATACCTTCTGTTCTAAGATTAAGAACTGTAACTATATAATTTAGAGCAGCTAAAAGAGATGAAGCTATAAAAAATGCCATTGATACTAACCATAATGTCATTCCAGCTGCTGATCCAGGTTGAGCTTGAGGAAGTGCACTAAGAGGTGGGTAAATTGTCCAGCCTGCAGCGGCAGGTCCTGCTTCAACAAAAAGGGATGCAAGCATGATAGCAGATGAAATAAAGAATAGCCAATATGAAATCATGTTTAAAAATCCTGAAGCCATATCTCTTGCTCCAATCTGAAGAGGTATTAATAAATTACTAAAAGTTCCACTAAGTCCTGCTGTTAAAACAAAAAATACCATTATTGTACCGTGAATAGTAACTAAAGCTAAGTATACGTTTGGATCCATAACACCATCTGTAGCCCATTTTCCTAAAAGCACATCAAATACACCAAATGACTCTTCTGGCCATGCTAACTGTAGTCTAAATAGTAAAGACATTGCAATACCGACTATACCCATAATCAATCCAGTAATTAGGTATTGTTTTGAGATCATTTTATGATCAATACTGAAAATATATTTTGTAATAAAAGTTTCTTTATGATGATGATGTTCATCATGATCTTCATCATGAGATTCAATTAAAACCTCTTCTTTTTCGGTAATATCTAATTCGATATCAGTTCCAACTATTTTAGCTCTTCTATTATTTTTTTTTGCCATAATCTAATCTTTATCTATTGAACAAATTCTTTAAATGTAAGTTGTTCATCAATCCATTTATTAAAATCTTCTTCTGTATCAACAATAATTTTCATTTGCATGTTGTAGTGTGACGCACCACAAATTTTATTACATAAAAGTAAAAAATCAAATTGATAAGGATCNAGAGGAAANTCACCATTAGCAGTTAACTCTTCACTTTTATCAAATCTAATTTTATTTATTTTTCTAACCTTTTTAACAATTTCAGGTCTTANTCTCATATCCTGGGTAGTTGTGTTTGGAATAAAAGCAAATTGATTAATCATNCCTGGGACTGCGTTCATTTGNGCTCTAAAGTGAGGCATNAATGCAGAATGAAGNACATCCTGAGATCTTATCCTAAAAACAACTTCACGACCAACTGGAAGATGTAACTCTTGCACAACAANGTCATCATCACCATTCCTNTCAGTTGGATCTATTCCAACTAAATTTTTTCCATCAAAATCCTGAAGAAATCTAACATTTGCATCACCTAAAACACCGTCTTCTCCAGCATATCTAGCTTTCCAATTGAATTGTTGAGCATATAGCTCAACAACTAAAGCTTCGTCATTTTCTTCAATAGTCATAATATCTACCCAAGTAAATAATCCGTAAAGAATTAGTCCAGCTAGAGCTACAGTCGGAATGATTGTCCACACACCTTCTAAGAAATTACTATCAGCNAANAATAACGCTTTTCTCTTTTTATTTCCTCTATACTTNAATGCAAANTAGTGAAGTAATGCTTGAGTAATTGTCTGAACAACAAATATTATAGAAAATGAAAACCAAAGTANCCTNTCATAATTTTCTCCATGAACAGATGCAGATTCTGGAAGAATTACATCTCCATACTGGAAAAAAGAAAAAATAGTTAANGCATAAATAAATATTAAGAAAAGAAACATAAACTTTCCTTGCATATCATTATCNTTGTCGGTAGCTATTTCACTNTTTTCAAAGTCTACAGGTTTAGAAAGCTCAAGAATTTTAGTTAATTGCCAAACTGCAATAGAAATTAAAATTAATGATGTTAGTACAAGTAATAATGTCATTTTAGTCTAAGTTATAATATTGATATGTTTTACTTTCATCGATATACGGGTCACCTTTTGCAAGAATTGGTGCTTTAGAAATTTCTTTAAAAACTACATAGATAAATATTCCTAAAAAGAATAAGAATCCACCAATTTCACCAGGACCAAATGACCACATATCTCCTACAGCAGATGGCATGATCATGTTATAAACATCTATATAATGACCTATAATAATTATAATTCCAGTTAAAATTACAATAAAGTTAGTCTTCTTAAAATCACTATTCATAAGAACAATTAATGGGAATATAAGGTTTAACACTACCATGCCAAAAAATAAGAAATTATAATCTTCAATTCTAGTGATGAAATAAGTTACCTCTTCTGGAATATTAGAATACCAGATTAGCATGAATTGAGAAAACCATAAATATGCCCAAAAAACACTTACACCAAACATAAACTTTCCTAAGTCATGAATATGGCTATTATTAACAAAACTTAAATAGTTTTGAGATTTAAGGTAAATGGTTATCAGAGCTATGGTTGTTATTCCCGAGACAAACATTCCTGCGAACACGTACCAGCCAAATAAAGTACTAAACCAATGTGGGTCAATCGACATAATCCAGTCCCAAGACATCATTGATTCAGATATTAAAAAGAACACTAGNAACCCTGCCGAGAATCTAAATAATTTCTTNTGAATACNTATATCNTTATTATTGTCTTGTTCTAAAGAAAGTCTTCTAGATATATTCCTATATAAAACCCAACCTGTTATGTATACTATTGCTCTTGCAAAGAAAAAGGGAGTGTTTAAATATGCAACTTTATTTCTGATAATTTCATCATGTGCAACAACTTCTGGATCCATCCAAATAAAAAGATGGTTNAATTTAAGAGCAGAAAACACAAGAATTATAATAACAAAAATACAACCAGGCAGCAAATAACTAGTTATGCCTTCCATAATTCTGAATAACACAATTGACCACCCTGCTTGTGCAGCTCTCTGAATAGCATANAATGCAAGAACCCCAAGTGAAATCATCATAAAAAATAATGCTGGAACATATATAGCTGCCCAAGGCTTGTTTTGAAGTTGATTAAAAACGTGTTTATCATGATCATATTCGTGACCAACTTCTGACTTATCTCCATGATCCTCTCCACCATGACTATCTCCTTCGTGACNATCTCCTTCGTGACNATCTCCTTCGTGACCATCTCCATGACTCATACTAGCTACAATTTCCTTAGCTTCTTCTACATTACTCGGAGCTGAATAAAAACCAAAAGCAATTCCAATAGCACCAATAATAATTAAACCTATTGAAAGTCTTTTGATCTGTGTAGAAAATTTATAATCTGTCATTTATTACTTTTTAGATTCTTCTCTTAATTTCATAACATATTGGGCAATTTGCCATCTTTCTTCTTCATTAACTTGACCTGCATGAGATCCCATAGCATTTATTCCATACATCAAAACATGATAAATACTTCCTGGAGTAATCTCCCTGTCAATATATGCCGGAATACCTAAGAACTTTTCTCTCTGAGCTAGAATACCCATTCCATCACCTTTATCGCCATGACAAACTGAACAATATATCTCATACAACTCCTTACCCTGACTTAAGTTAGAATCATTATTTTCTAATGGGGATAGTAGGTCCGACTTAGCCATCTCGTATCCATCAGTTGAATCTGGATAATCATAAGGATCCCAACCTCTTGCAATAGTTCCTTCTGGAGGTACTTGCTACAATACCATTTGAAAATCCATCAGACTCTGCATAGGTTTCATAAGCTAAGGATTCGTACATATCAGGAAAATATTGAAAGTTAGGCTTTGATGGATCAGAACAAGCTGATATCAAAAAGAAAATGGATAATATTATAAATAGATTATTTCTCACTTTATTCTTTTACTTCTTTAATTGATATTGCACCCATTTTTTTCAGCATAGATTTTGTTTTTGATAGATTTGACCCGGAGTTCATATCTATTAAAAATTTATCATCAGTAGTTGAAGGATCAGGATTTTCAGCTTCTTTAAAAGGCCATAATTTACTTCTCAAGTAAAAAGTAATTACCATTAAATGAGCTGCAAAAAACACTGTCAATTCAAACATAATTGGAACAAATGCCGGCATATTTTCTATATAAGAGAAACTAGGTTTTCCTCCTATGTCTTGCGGCCAGTCAACAATCATTATATAATTCATCATTAAAATAGAGACAGTAAAACCAATACAACCATAAATAAATGTTGCAATAGATATCTTTGTTGGTTTAAGCTTCATTGCTTTATCTAAACCATGCACAGGAAACGGAGTATAAACTTCATGAATATATATTTTACTCTTTACGATTTCCTTTACAGCATCTAATAAGATGTCGTCATCGTCAAACAAAACATGTAGTCTTTTTAAACTCATTATTTATCTCTTAATTTTTTATAATTTTCGCCTGAAGATTTTAAAATAGATTTTATCTCTGCTTGAGCTACTACCGGAAAACTTCTTGCATATAACAAAAACAATACAAAGAAGAATCCAATAGTCCCAATGAATATTCCTATATCAATAAAAGTTGGAGAGAACATTGTCCATGATGAAGGAAGATAATCTCTGTGAAGAGAAGTAACTATTATCACAAATCTTTCAAACCACATACCCACATTTACAACAATTGAAATAACAAAAGACACAATTATATTAGTTCTGATTTTTTTAACCCACATTATTTGTGGTGAAACCACATTACACGACATCATTAAAAAGTATGCCCACCAATAAGGTCCTGTAGCCCTATTTAAGAAAGCATATTGTTCATATTCAACTCCTGAATACCATGCAATAAATAACTCAGTAATATATGCACATCCTACAATAGATCCCGTAATCATTATTACAATATTCATCATCTCAATATGTTGAATGGTTATATAACTCTCAAGTCTTGAAACCTTTCTCATTATAATAAGAAGTGTTTGAACCATTGCAAATCCTGAAAATATTGCACCTGCTACAAAATATGGAGGAAATATAGTTGTATGCCACCCTGGAATTACTGATGTAGCAAAATCAAATGAAACAATAGTATGAACTGATAGTACTAATGGAGTAGCTAAACCAGCAAGTACTAGAAACTTCTTCAAACCTTTGCCAATCTTTTGCTCTTCCAGACCAACCAAAACTTAATAAACTATATATATTCTTTCTCCATGGTTTAACTGCTCGATCTCTAATCATTGCAAAATCAGGAAGTAATCCTGTCCACCAAAAAACAAGTGAAACAGTCAAATATGTTGATATAGCAAAGACATCCCATAATAATGGAGAATTAAAGTTAACCCATAATGATCCGAATTGATTAGGTATAGGGAACAACCAATATGCAAGCCATGGCCTACCCATGTGAATTATAGGAAATAATCCTGCTTGAATAACTGAGAATATAGTCATAGCTTCAGCTGATCTATTTATTCCCATTCTCCATTTCTGCCTAAATAATAAAAGTACAGCAGAAATCAAAGTTCCAGCATGACCTATTCCAACCCACCAAACAAAGTTTGTTATATCCCAAGCCCAACCTACTGTCTTGTTTAGACCCCAAGTTCCAATTCCTGTTCCAATAGTATAAGCCATACATCCTAATCCCCAAAGAAAGGCTACCATTGCAATTGAAAAAGCTATCCACCAATCAGTATTTGGAGGAGTTTCAACAGGTCTGGCTATATCGTTAGAAATATCACCATAAGATTTATCTCCAAGGACAAGGGGTTTTCTAACAGGAGCTTCGTAATGTGATGACATATCTAGATTTTTTTACTATTTCTAATTTTAACTTGATAAATAACATTTGGCTTTGTTCCAATACTTTCAAGAACTCGATATGTTCTATCACCATCTTTAACCTTAAGTATTTCACTATCTCTATCATTGATATCACCAAATACCATTGCATTATCATCACAAGATTCTGAACAAGCAGTTTTAAATTCTCCATCTCTTACTCTTCTTCCTTCTTTTTTTGCGTCAAGTTTAACTTTTTGAGTCATTTGGATACATAAAGAACATTTCTCCATTACACCCCTTGACCTTACATTAACATCAGGGTTTATAGCCATTTTACCAAGATCATTGTTCATGTTATAGTCAAACTCGTCATTATCTGAATATTGAAACCAATTAAATCTTCTCACTTTATATGGACAGTTATTAGCACAATATCTTGTTCCTACACATCTGTTGTATGCCATTTGATTTTGACCTTCTCTCCCATGAGATGTTGCCGCAACAGGACATACAGTTTCACATGGAGCATGATTACAGTGCATACATGAAATTGGCTGAAAAACAACTTGTGGATTAGCTGATGCCTTCTCAAGTTTAGTCTGAGTTGCTCTGTACTCTCTAAAACCAGAAGCTTCATCTTTAGCCTCTACATCTCCTCTTATAGTATCTTGAGATGAGTAATATCTGTCAATTCTTATCCAATGCATATCCCTAGACTTTCTTACCTCTTCTTTACCCACAACAGGAACATTATTTTCTGCATGACAAGCTATTACACACGCTCCACAACCATTACATTTATTTAGATCAATTGATAAATTAAAATGATGACCTGTAGATCTATCAAATTCTCTCCATATATCTACTTCTTTTGATGTTACCTTAGTTTCTATATGGTTTTTGGAAACCATAACTGTTGGATTCCATACTGATTTATCTTCCTCAATAAATTCTTCATAAGAAGTTTCTTTTATAATCTCATCTCTCCCCATCATTGTATTATGAAGCTGAATACAAGCAAACTCATGGTCACCTTTAACTTTAGTCAGTGTAACCTTATGAACCCTTTTAAAATCATCATAAAATCTATAAGCATTAACACCAACATTCATTTCCTCACTCATTGCTTGTGTTTTTCCATAACCTAAAGAAAGTCCAACAGTACCAGGTGTTTGTCCAGGCTGAATGATAACAGGAACTTTTATTGTAANATTGTCATTACTTAAATTAACATAGCTTCCNTTTAATGCACCATTTGATACATTGTAATTTTCAAGACCTAATCTTTCTGCATCTTCATATGATACAGTAAGATAATTATCCCAAGTAACTCTTGTAATAGGATCAGGGAATTCTTGAAGCCAAGGGTTTGAAGATTGTTGACCATCTCCTAAGCCAGTTTTTGTATACAAGACTAGATCTAAATCACCATCATTTGACGAAGGAAGATTATTTATATTTAAATTTGATTTTATCCTCTTTGGTAAAACATTATCATATGAATAATAATATCCATCTTGAAGAGATTTTCCCCAAGTTTTACCTTTTAAAATATTAGTCCTCCAATTATTTTTAATTTCATCATAAAAAGAATTCTCAGAATCGGAGAGAACTAAAAGTATATCTTGAAATTGATTAGTATCAAAAAGTGGTTTTATAGTAGGTTGACTTAAATAATAGTCCCCTGATTTAAATTCATAATCCCCCCAAGATTCAAGATAATGAGGAGTTGCAGCCATATATTTAGAATTCATAGCTGTCTCATCTTCTTTCATACTAAAACATAAAGAGAATTCTAATTTATTTAATAGCTCTGAAAATTCATCAGCATTAGGGAGTGAATAACTAGGATTAACTCCTGCAGTGATTAAACCACTAATCTTTCCAGATTTTAATTCATCNATTGTATTTNNTATATCCTTATCACTTCCTTGAAAAATTAATTTTGGTGACTTAATATTAAATGCATCACTCTTTATAAACTCATTAATCATTAATACTATCTCTTGAGAATCAACATCATCAAGACCAGAAATCACAACAGCTTTTTTTCCAGACTTTTTAATAGAATCTACTGCTAGTTTCACATATCTATCTAGATATGGACCTAATGCAGGACCATTGTATTTTTGATTTCTTAAATTAAAATAGATACTCTGAAGTGCTTGTTTTAATTCATGAGGTCTAGCCATAACCCTATTGTCTGCATTAGCTCCAGTTAGAGTCATATTTGATTCAAACTGAAGGTGATAAGACATCGTATACTCGTTTTCTTTATTTGGCACTCGATTTTTAGACCATCCCGAAGAATAGTTACCACCTTGCCAATCAGACATGAAATCAGCATCAATCGAGATAATAGTATTTGATAATGAAAAATCATAATCAGCTAACGCTCTTTTCCCATATGAATTTTGAAATGCATCTAGAGCTGCACTATTTGATATTGAGTCATAAACTACATGCTGAATATTAGAATATTTTTTAGTAAAATCACTTATAATCTTTTCAGTAGTTGGACTAGCAAATGACTGTGTAAGCAATACTACTTTTTTATTTTCATTCAAAAGACGGTCTAAATCTGCTTTTACAGATAAATTAAAATCTTTCCAACTAATATTTTTCCCAGATACTTTAGGGCCTTGAAGTCTATAGATATCATACAAAGAAAGAACAGATGCATTAATACGTGCATTTGTACAATTCATCGATTGTGCATCTTTATTTCCTTTTACAAAGATTGGGCGACCCGCCTTAGTTTTAACAATTATACTGCTAAAATCATAACCATCAGCAATTGTTGTGGCATAATAATTCGCAACACCTGGAATTATTTGCTCTGGCTGAACTACATAAGGAACTGATTTAATTACCGGACCTTCACACCCAACTAAAGCAGCAGCAGCAGTACTAAACCCAGCATATTTTAGAAAATCTCTTCTGTTATGATTTTTGTCAACCTCTGAATCACCAACTGGGAGTTTCTCTACAAATTCATTGTTCTCAAGATTCTTAACAATTTCACTTTGTTCATTAAGTTCTTCAAAGCCTTTCCAATAAATATTCTTTTTTCCCATATTAAACTAGTAATGACATTTTGCACATTCTATTCCACCAAGCTGAGCTACAGTTAGTTTTTCAACACCATATTTTTTTGAGAGTTGATCGTGAACCTTCTGATAATATTCATTGTCTTTGTCAACAGTACTTTCTCTATGACAATCTATACACCAGCCCATAGTCAATGGAGAATATTGATACATAATTTCCATTTCTTCAACAGGTCCATGACATGTTTGACATTCAATTTTAGCAACTTGAGCATGTTGAGCATGATTGAAATAAACAAAATCAGGAAGATTGTGTATTCTTATCCACTTGACAGGTTTAGTATCTCCAGTATAAACTTGATTTTCTTCGTCCCATCCTACTGCATAATAAAGTTTTTTAATCTCATTAGTATAGAAATCTTTTGTGTAACCATTTTCTAAGTCTTCCTCACCGTTGTAATCAGCAATATACTCATGACAATTCATACAAACATTTAGTGCTGGAATACCTGAATGTTTTGATACTCTTGCAGAAGAATGACAATATTTACATTCTATTTGATTAGCTCCTGCATGAATTTTATGTGAATAGTGAATTGGTTGAATAGGTGCATAACC
>JGI26060J43896_10000829_pt1 | contig 11435 bp, 11 predicted proteins | sample MarorgKNORR_S2LV_6_FD_43896 | JGI IMG/M metagenome (IMG submission 43896) | reverse complement strand
GATGCTTTGGAGACTATTTTAAATATTCAAGAGCGTTTGATATCCGAAAGTTTTGAAGAGATAGCAAAAGAGCTCTCAGATGACCCGGGTTCAGCAGATTTCGGTGGTGATTTAGATTGGGCAGAACCTGGATTATTTGTTCCTGAGTTTGATAAAGTACTTTTTACACTGGAGGTTAATGAATTATCAGAACCAGTAAAAACAGAATTTGGTTATCACCTAATAAGATTAGATGAGTTAAAAAAAGGTGAGCAACAAGCTTACCAAGATATTCAATTAGAACTTGATAGTGAGTACTCAAAGTTGCTTGCTGAAGACAAATTATTTGGATTGGCTGATCAACTTGCAGACCTGTCTTTACAAGCATTCAATGAATTAAATTCAGTTGCTGATGCTCTTGGATTATCCTTGAGCCGTATAGATGGAGTGTCACGGAATGGAGCCACTCTTTTTAATCAAGACCCAGAAATCATCAGTATTTTATTCAGTCAAAATTCCTTAGAAACAGCAGAAAACACACCTCTTTTTGAACTTGATGACAGTATTTTTGTCGCCAGAGTTATAGGTCATCGACTGCCAGCCACTAGAGATTTCTCAGATGTTGAACCAGGGATCAAAGATTATTTAGTTTCTCAAGAGGCTATTAGCTTGGCCAACAATTACGCAGAACAAATTAAACCTCAGTTCAGTGATAATGCCTCCTTTAAGGGTAAAGCCGATGAATTAAATACAAAGGCAAGTGATTTTAATGTGTCTCGAGGCGACACAGAATTATCCAGAGGATTAATTGAGATAATTTTTAATTCTTCCAGCAATGACATGGCAGAGGGTAATATCCAAACTTATGTAGAGGGGGATAAAGTCTTTCTTCTGCGAGTCAGTAGCTATGAGGATGGGAAGCTAGAATCGTTCAATGATGAAGAAAGAAATTCAGCTAAACTTGAACTCTCTGAGCAAATTGGTTCAAGAGAACTGAATGCGTTTTCAGAGCATCTAAGAAAAAATGCTGAAGTATCAATAGANCCTGGATTGTATAGCGGTTTATTCGATCTATAGTCAGATCATCTAATCCACATCAAAGGTCATNCCTAAATTTCTATAGCCTCCATCAACATAGATGGTCTCTCCTGTGATTCCTGAAGCTAGNTCTGAAGACAGAAAAGCTGCAGNATTACCAACATCTTCAATGGTGACATTACGACGAATCGAGGTTTTAGAGGCGACGTGTTTAAGTAACCCTCTAAATCCACTAACTCCAGCAGCAGCAAGGGTTTTAATGGGACCAGCTGAAATCGCATTGACTCGGATACCTTGGGGACCTAAATCAGCAGCTAGAAACCTCACCGTTGACTCGAGACTGGCTTTTGCAGGGCCCATGACATTGTAGTTAGGCACAGACTTAACTGAACCTAAATAGGTCATGGTCAATAATGAAGCGTTATCACTCAACATGGGTTTTGCTTCTCTTGCCATTGAAGCGAAACTATAACTGCTGATTTCATGTGCTATCTTAAATCCCTCTCTAGTGACTGATTCAATAAAGGAGCCTTTTAACTCCTCCATAGGAGCAAAGGCAATGGAGTGAATCATGATGTCAAATGTTTCCCAGTTCTGTTTAAGTTCAGCAAAAGCGTCAGTAATATGATCATCGGAGACATCTAAAGGTATGCAGATGGATGCATTCAAATCTGCTGCTATTTTTTCAACTCTGGGTTTTAACTTATCAGTTTGGTAGGTGAAGGCTAGCTCTGCTCCTTCCCGATGTAAACACTGAGCCACCCCAAATGCAATCGAGCGGTTACTGGCCACTCCACTAATTAAAGCTCTTTTACCGTCTAAGAATCCCATTTTATTTACCTTTTAAATTTAAAAAATAAGTCTAGAAGAATATTTATGATTCATCCTGATACATTTTACATTAAAATAAAATAACCTTTAAATTATTCTGGACAAGACCATGAAGCAGGTTGAAATATACACAGATGGAGCATGCAGACGTAACCCCGGTCCTGGAGGTTGGGGTGCCTTATTAAGGAGTAATGGCCACGAAAAGGAGCTTTGCGGAGGAGCGTTGGAAACCACCAATAATCAAATGGAATTAATGGCAGCTATTAAGGCACTAGAAAGCTTAAAGGAATCTTGCCAGGTTGATTTATTCACAGACTCAAAATACGTCAAGCTAGGGATCACAGAGTGGATCATGAGGTGGAAGACCAATGGGTTTAAAAACGCCAAAAAAAAACCAGTTGTCAATGCGCAACTTTGGGTCAGACTTGATGCAGTGGCGTCCGAACATCAGATTAATTGGCAATGGGTTAAAGGCCATGCTGGACATGTTGATAATGAAAGAGCAGATGCCCTGGCCAACCGAGGGCTTGAGCTGAAGCTTAGAGAATTATGAGACAGCTTATTTTAGACACGGAAACCACTGGTCTTTCTGTTGCATCAGGGCACCGAGTTATCGAAATCGGTGTTGTTGAACTAGTTGACAGACGCTTAACGGGTAACGATTTTCAATCATACCTCAATCCAGAAAGGAAAATAGATCCAGCCACAATTCCGATTCATGGGATCACAGATGAATTTATTGCTGATAAACCATTGTTTAAAGATCTAGTGGGTGATTTTCTTGATTACGTTAACGGCGCTGAAGTCATTATGCATAATGCTCCTTTTGATACGTCATTTATTAACAATGAGCTTGCTTTATTGGGTTTAGATGATCGTTTGGAGGAGCTTTGTGAAATCACAGACACGCTTATCTTTGCAAGAAAGAAGCACCCAGGACAGCGCAACAGTTTGGATGCATTATGTTCTCGGTATGACGTTGATACGACCAACAGAGAAGTTCATGGTGCTCTTATCGATGCTAAATTATTAGCCAATGTTTATTTATTAATGACTGGTGGTCAGGTGGGATTTTTTAATCAAGATCAAACAACCACCAACGGACCTTCCGATGACAATCAGAATTTTGATTTCAAGAATAGAAAAATTATTCAGATTGATTTAAATGAAGATGAGGTGAAAAATCATCAGCGTTACCTTGAGAAGCTTTCGAAAGTTTCAAAAAAAGACTTGAAATGGTAACTATTCACCCAAATTTATATTAAAATCTATGCTTTAATTTTTATGATTTAGATCTTTTCAGGAGCAAAGTTTATGCAGGCAGAAGTTACTCAATGTGTAGTTGAAACCATCCCTACAGCTATGAACGATGGGATGCTCGTTTCAGGCATCATTTTAGCACTCAGTTTTATTGGTATTTTTACAGAAACACTCCATGGCTTCCATAGAGTTAAAGTAGCCATGCTGGGAGCAGGTATTATGGTTGTGGTGGGGCAGTGGTATGGATTTTATACTCCCAGCTGCGCTTTTCAGGCAGTCGATTGGAATGTGGTATTCCTTTTGGCCGCAATGATGGGCATTGTGGCGATTATGATCAAAACAGGCGGTTTTGAAGTACTTGCATATGAAATTGGAAGATTTGCAAAAGGTCGTCAATTCCTTATGTTGGCTATGATTGGAACAGCTGTTACTGTTATTTCACTGTTGCTCGACAACGTAACAACAGTAGTTATCTTTGGACCATTAATAGTGTTGATTTGTCAGAAGATGAAGGTATCGGCAATACCATATTTAATGGCGGCTGCACTTCTATCTGATACAGGTGGAGTTGCAACCCTAGTAGGTGATCCGCCTAATTTAATGATTGGGTCTCCTGATGCTGCAAATATTGCCTTTACACCCTTCTTATTAAAAATGGGACCCATTGTCTTTGTGGCGTGGATAGCGACTTTGTTTTTCATGAGATTTCTATTCAAAAAAGAATTGGATAAAAAATCTGAAGGGGTCTTTGATGAGTCACTTGATTACAAAGATAAGGGCTTATGGAATAAGTCATTATTTGTTTTAGCCATGATGGTGGTGCTGTTTATTATTCATAACACTATTAGCTGGCAGCCATGGATGGTAGCAGGTGCTGGCTTGATTACCTTAGTAATGTTACAGAAGCGTTTAGAGCTCGAGGACATCATGCATGATGTAGAAATCCCTTTGCTTATGTTTTTCATCGCTCTTTTCATGATTGTTGGCGGTGTTGAGGGCAGTGGCTTCCTTGAGTATTTAGGTACCTTTATCATTCCGTTTGTCAAAGAAGATTTCTTGCTTGCTTGTATTATCTTGATGTGGGTAGCTGCGATCATGTCAGCTGCAATCGATAACATACCTTTCACAGCAGCGATGATTCCAATTATTCTATCTCTTGAAACCCAAGGCGTAAATGTTGCTGCATTATGGTGGTGTCTTGCACTTGGTGTTGGAATGGGGGGTAATGGGACCCATATTGGCTCAACGGCCAATGTTTTCATTGTGACTGTGTCAGAAAGGCTTGCCAGAGATACTGGCGATCCAAGTATGGCAATAACCCCATTGATGTGGGCTAAAAAAGGTCTTCCAGTAATGCTACTTACATTGGTGATTTGTACCATTGTGATGTACGTATTCTTTCCATACTATAGTCAACCTATTTAAGAATGACTTCAGAGATATCCTGCTTTAAAGCCTATGATGTAAGGGGCAGGATACCTACTGAGTTAAATCAGGAGGTTGCGTTTAAAATAGGCGTTGGAATTGCATCATATTTTTCAACCAAAACAGTGGTCATCGGTTATGACATTAGACCCTCTTCATTGGAAATTTTAGAGGCCTTAGCAAAAGGCATTCAAAGTCAACAAACTGAGGTAATGTCTATCGGTCTATGCGGCACTGAGGAAATCTATTTTGCAACTAATTATTTAGACGCAGATGCCGGCGTGATGATCACAGCAAGCCATAATCCAGCAGATTATAATGGTCTAAAGATTGTGGGCAAAGGTGCGAAACCTGTGAGCATGGACAGCGGTTTAGGAGAAATAAAATCTATTGCAGAATCAGCCTCCTATGATGAATCAATCGATTTAAAGTTGAAAGAAATCAATATTAGAGAGCAATATCTAGATAAAATTTTATCTTTTGTGAACACAGACAACATAAAACCATTGCATATTGTGACTAATGCAGGCAATGGTTGTGCAGGCCCAGTGATTGATGCCTTAGAGTCTAGATTGCCTGTTACATTTAAAAAAATACAAAATGAGCCTGATGGATTATTTCCAAATGGGATTCCTAATCCTCTTTTAGTCGAGAATAGACAGGTAACCTCTAGTGCTGTCATCGAGCATAAAGCAGATTTAGGCATTGCTTGGGATGGGGACTTTGATCGTTGTTTTTTCTTTGATGCAAACGGACTGTTTATTGAAAATTATTATTTAATCGGCCTTTTAAGTGAACAATTACTTAAAGGCAATCCAAATGATCATATCGTTCATGATCCTCGATTAGTGTGGAACACAATCGAAGAAGTAATAAGAGCCAACGGTATTCCTGATCAATCAAAAGCAGGACACTCTTTTATCAAAGAAATAATGCGAGCAAACAGAGCAGTTTATGGTGGAGAGATGAGCGGTCATCATTATTTTAGAGATTTTTATTACAGCGATAGCGGTATGATCCCTTGGTTGCTTCTATTAGAGACAATTTCTCATTCTGGTCAGACTCTAACAGACTTGGTTAGCGAACGCATAGAGCGCTTCCCAGTGAGTGGAGAAATTAATACAGAAGTAAAGAGTCCAAAAATTCTCTTAGAAAAAATTAAGGAGCATTATTTACCGTTTGACCCAATTATTGATGACATCGACGGGTACAGCTTTGAATTTCCTGATTGGCGATTCAATTTAAGGATGTCCAATACTGAACCACTAGTTAGACTAAACGTTGAGTCAAGAGCAAACAAAACATTAATGCAGAAAAAAACAGAAGAGATTCTAAAGCTAATCAATCGTCTAAATTAACTAAAACCTCTATACACAAATTTAAAAATAGACATTGAGATCTATAATACGTAAGATTATATGTATATTATTTTTAGTTATATTGATAATGAAACGTATCTTTAACTCATTTACTCATCACCCTCATTCAATTAATGAATCCTATTTCGAACACATGTCTCAGGCATTTTATTATGGCTTCAAAATGATTATTTCTGGAGTAGCTGCACTCATACATGCAGTCTTTCCATTTATCTTTGAGGCCACTGCTAGTAACAGTGCAAGAGAAATAATTCGAGACATTGATCAAAGAGCAGAATCAGACATAAACAAAGATCAATTTCATGATCTTATCAATTCTAAGTAGCTACATCTGATCAATTTCTTGAAACAGGTTCTGACATTTCAGGTTTGTTTAAATATCGACTAAGCTCATCAAACAGTTCCTTCATTTCTTCACCGGTTTGGGGTAGCTGATCAATAGGCATATCAAGATGATTTATTGGAATTTCTTGTTGATATTGAGAGAAGATTTCTTGCACCATTTCTAAGGCATAATTCGGAATAGTTCTGTTTTTTCTAAATTCTGCAATAGGAATTTCTGCTGAAACAATTCCTTCCTCATGGGTGCTTGGATCTTGAGCAATAATTTTTCCCTGTGGTGAGGCAATTAAAGATTTTCCACCGTTCTCACTATAGGGGGTTCCAAGGGGAATAGTGATATTTGACATGGCACTATAGAAATTATTTATCCAAGCCATTGATAAAACATCTGATTCTGAAAACAGGGTTGCTGTTCTTAGCATAATTTCTACACCTTTCATGGCGAAGGCTGCATAAATAAATGGGTCACCTTGTACAGTGCTAACGGCGATATTGCCAAACTCAGTTTTCAGAACAGGAAACTCTTCCTCGATACCGTATTTTTCCCTATATTTATCTTGTACTGCTTCAATGGTGGTCGTTGTGATTTCCCTGTCTGGGTATAAACGTTTAATGTTACGCGGCTTCCAATACACTTTTTTGATTTCACCATCTCTTCCAATTACTGTGTTAAGACTAAGAATGTGTTGAGGCCATTCTTTATCTGTGGCATAACTGCCGAAAATGAGATAAGCATCACACTCTTTTGCAACCTTGCCTAACGCTTCTGTTTCTGGACCAGGTACTTCTATAGTGTATTTTAGTTTTTCTGCTCGGGTACCTGACGAATAACCCGTGAGCGGGAATTCATGATAAAGAATAATATCGGGCTTTGAGTCTTGGTTGCAAGCAAGATCAGCCATTTGAATCATGTGATTAAGGTTATCTTTTAAGCCTACTTTAGGGTCATCATATTCCTGTAACAAATTAACACCTGTTTGAATAACCTTTAAGGTGATCACATCTTTTTCTAGAGGAGATACTTCATAGGATCCATCTTCATTGACAAGCTTATTTTTTGCTTCATTAGCCATAAGATTACAAGGTAACATTATCAAGAAAAAAATGAGACAGCTTTTCATATGTATACTATGACCATTTTTATTTCACCGAATTTTCACTATAGGTTTTTTTCATTATAATTACCCTATGAACAATCTTAATTACTGGGTTGATTTTTATGNCTGCTATTNNTCCAAATTTTTTATATGAAAACATATATTGAATTAAAGAACAATTGCGNTGGNGTCTTTGAGCTCAACACTGACCAGATTGTTGAACACGTTCAGANATTCTTATCTGCTAATTAAATGCTCCATCTATGATTACTCGCTGCTTTATNGTTCATGGACGTGTTCAAGGGGTCTTTTATAGAGACAGCACCAGAAAAGAAGCCCTTAAAAGAGGGATCACTGGGTCAGCTGAAAATTTAAAGGATGGCACTGTTAAAGTCATAGCACAAGGGTTGCAGGCATCAATTGATGAACTTAAGCTGTGGTTACTAGAGGGACCTGAGATGTCAAATGTAATTAAGGTTGACGAAGTTGATATTGAAGATGATCTAGAGTTTAATGACTTCTCAGTTAGGTAAGAATTAATAATGGATCTAAGACTCAATTTAATTATGATGATGCCAGAAGCGTTTAAAAAACGTTTGCTTCGAGGTAATGATATCCATCGTGACAATAGAACCATGAATCCGGGTATGCAGATTGTCTTGAGTATCCTAGAACAAAGAGGTGTTACCAATAATATCAACAGTCTTGAACCTAAGGCAATTAGGGATTTATATGACAAGGTTGCTGAACGACTGCAGAAATGGCCCCCAAGAATTAAACACCAGGATCATCAAATCGATGTCAACAATGGTCGCATTACTGTTCGCGAATATTTCCCAAAAAATGACACCCATAACGGACAAACTCTGCTGTATTTCCACGGCGGTGGTTTTTCTATTGGTAGTCTCACTACACACGACACCATGTGTAAACATCTAGTTAAACTTCTCGGCTACAAAATTTTCTCTGTGGAATATCGACTAGCCCCTGAGCACCCATTTCCTATCCCTTTAGAAGACTGTGATCAGGCCATGGATTGGTTGGTCGAGAATGCTGGTAATCTTGGCATAGACCCTGAAAAAATTGCGGTTGGAGGAGACAGTGCCGGAGGTAATTTAGCGACATGTCTTTGCATCAAACGCCTTGAAGAGTCAAAACAGACACCAGAAAGACAGTTATTACTCTACCCAGGCATCGACACCAAAGGTGATCATAAATCGCTGAAAACATTTACTGACGGGTATTTCCTTTTAACAAAAGAGCTGCTTGATTGGTTTGGTGATAATTATATGACAGAAGCTAATTATCAGAATATATATGTATCCCCAATGCTATATAAGTACCCTGAAAAACTACCCCCCGCAGTGGTTATTACTGCTGGGTTTGATCCACTTCGTGATGAAGGTCATGCTTACGCTGAGTTTTTAAAAGAAGCAGGTGTAAAAGTCTATTACAAAGAGTATGAAGGGTTAATTCACGGTTTTGCTAATTTCACCATTGAACCCGCTTGTTATCAAGCCATGGTTGAGATAGCAAAAGAATTTAAACAGCTTAACTAGATTCTTAATGGAACAATGTTGTGATTAGAACCAGATTTGCTCCTAGTCCCACGGGCTTTCTTCATGTAGGTGGTGTGAGAACAGCGCTTTACTGTTGGTTGTTTGCTAAAAGCAAAGGTGGGCAATTTTTATTAAGAATTGAGGACACCGATCTTGAGCGTTCAACGCAAGAGTCGGTTGAGACCATATTGGAAGGCATGAAGTGGTTAGGATTGGATTTTGAAGAAGAGGTTGTTTTTCAATCAAAGAGATTTGAAATTTATCAGCAAAAAGCTGAAGAGCTTATTCAATCAGGTCATGCCTATAAATGCTATTGCACTTCCAGTGAACTTGAAGAGATGCGATCTGAACAGATTAAGCTAGGTAAGAACCCAGGGTATGATGGTCGTTGTCGAGATAAAGCAGAGCAGGCTGGAGAATCAGTTGTTCGATTCAAGTCAACTGCAACAGAGGACATTATTATCAATGATTTAGTCTATGGACAAATCACCGTTCATAAAGAAGAGCTTGATGACTTTATTATCCTAAGATCCAATGGAATTCCAACGTATCATTTCGCCGTTGTTATTGATGATAATGACTCTGAAATAACCCATGTTCTTCGAGGTGATGATCATTTAAAAAATACTGCTAAACATATCCAGGTAATGGACGCGATGGGTTATGACAGGCCACAATTTATACACTTACCTATGATCCTAGGATCTGACGGTTCTCGTTTGTCCAAAAGGCACGGGGCCATGAATATCTTGGAATATAAAGACCAAGGGTTTTTACCTGCAGCTGTATTGAATTATTTAGTTCGGCTGGGTTGGTCTTTTGGTGACCAAGAAATATTTACCATTGAGGAAATGATCGACAAGTTTGATGTTAAAAATCTTAATAAATCCAGTGCTCAATTTGATCTAGAGAAGTTACAGTGGCTTAACCAACAGCATCTGATGAATACAGATCATTCAGATCTTGCAGAATTCCTTACTCTAAATTCAACTCTTAAAAGTATACCAACAGCCGAGACACTTATTTCATTCGTAGAAGCTTATAAATCCAGAGTCAATTCTCTTAACGAGTTGTTAGATTATTTTCATTCACTTTATGCTGAAGATTTTATAGTCGATGATGTTGCTGCTCAGAAATTTCTAAAAGCAACCATTCTTGAACCGTTACAAGATTTAGTTGTATTGTTTGATCAAGTTGAATGGAATCCTGAATCAATCCATCAGATTATTGCCGATACCTGTGAAAAACATGACATGGGTTTTGGTAAGATTGGACAACCTTTAAGGGTAGCTATTACTGGAGGCACTCAATCACCATCTATAGATCTAACAATTACTTTATTGGATAGAGACAATGTGATTTCCAGACTCAAACAAGCAATACAATACATTGGTTCCAAAAATGTATGAAGCAGCATCTCATCTTGGAGTTCATAAAGTAATGNATCCAATGGATACCAGAAGCTTAATTCTTAAAGATCTTGAAGCTTTATAAATCTATGAGCATTTTATCAAGAACAGNTCTAGGTCTTTTTTCATTCTTAGTTTCTGTCTCTGTTTTCTCGAATGAACCAGCTTTTTCACAGCCAGAATCAGCCTATTTTCACTCCACAGGCACTGCAGATCCAGGTGTTTATTTTATTTCAAGTACCAACGGCAATGAGTTGGGTTGGGTGAGCAAGCTGGCAGCAGATGGAAGTATGATCGACTCACGTTGGGCAACAAATATTCGCAACCCTATGGGCATGAGAGTTTCTGGTAAACGCTTGTGGGTCAATAATATAACCGAGATTATTGGTATCAATTTGGATGACCCCAGTGATCGTATTGTTTACTCGATAGACGATGCAATCCTTTTGAATGATTTAGCCACTGATTTTTCAGGATATGCCTACCTTGCAGACACAATGAATAGCCGAGTGGTTAGAGTAGATTTGGCGACTGGAGAAAACAGCACCTATATATCCACCTTGCCATCTTCTCCTAATGGATTACTGGTCCATGGAGACAGACTTTATATTGCCAGTTGGGGAATCATGTCTGAGAAACCTGAGGAACGTGCCGAGTGGATAACCAAGACAGCGGGTGATTTGTATTGGGTTTCTTTGAAGGAATCAGAAAAAGTGAGGCATATTATTGCCCCTGAACTTGGTAACCTTGATGGTGTAGAAATTGACCAACAAGGAAATATCTATGTTTCTGATTGGGAAAATGGGAAACTCTACAAGATTTCTAGAAGCAATAATATGGTCATCGAACTTGGTCAATACAAGCAAAGTTTGGCTGATTTAGGTTTGAATTTGCTCACGGGAGAATTAGTTTTACCTATCATGCTCAGCAGCGAAGTTTTATTTTACACTCCCAGTCCTTAGTCAAATAATTAAAGATGTATAATGTTGGCGAAGTTTGAGAAATCAAAATGTTTAAACGCTTATTGGGGCTATAGCTCAGCTGGGAGAGCGCTTGCATGGCATGCAAGAGGTCGGCGGTTCGATCCCGCCTAGCTCCACCATTTACTCCAATTTG
>JGI26060J43896_10000825_pt1 | contig 11462 bp, 8 predicted proteins | sample MarorgKNORR_S2LV_6_FD_43896 | JGI IMG/M metagenome (IMG submission 43896) | reverse complement strand
TCTGAGCGAGTAGCTCCCATATCTTCTCTTACTTGAAACATTTCGGCCGTTAAATCCATGGATGAAAGGAGATCACTGACAGCATCAGCACCCATACGGGCATCGAATTCATCGCCATATTGCTCCATTGCCTCTAGATACATTTCATCAGTCATTAACTGACCTTTTTCCAAAGGTGTCATTCCAGGCTCCACGACTACAAATGCCTCAAAATACAATACCCTTTCTATTTCACGAAGCGTCATATCTAACATTAGGCCAATTCGTGATGGGAGGGATTTGAGAAACCATATGTGTGCAACAGGGGTTGCTAGATCTATGTGACCCATCCTTTCACGTCGAACTTTTGTTTGTGTTACTTCAACACCGCATTTTTCACAAACTACTCCACGATGTTTTAATCTTTTATATTTACCACAAAGACATTCAAAATCTTTAACTGGACCAAATATCTTAGCGCAGAATAAACCATCTCTCTCGGGTTTAAATGTCCTATAGTTTATAGTTTCAGGCTTTTTTACCTCTCCAAATGACCATGAACGTACTTTTTCTGGTGATGCTAAAGCAATTCTAATTGCATCAAAATCATTTACGGGGTTTTGGTATTTAAATAAATTTAATAGATCTTTCATCAGTCAGTTTCCAATTCGATGTTAATTCCAAGGGATCGTATTTCTTTAACCAAGACATTAAAGGATTCAGGCATTCCTGCATCCATTTCCTGCTCTCCATCGACTATATTCTTATACATTTTTGTTCGTCCTTGGACGTCGTCAGATTTAACGGTAAGCATTTCTTGAAGTGTATACGCTGCTCCATAAGCTTCTAAAGCCCATACCTCCATTTCACCAAATCTTTGGCCGCCAAATTGAGCTTTACCACCCAATGGTTGCTGCGTTACAAGGCTGTATGGTCCAGTTGAACGAGCATGCATTTTATCATCGACTAAATGATTAAGTTTCAACATATACATATAACCAACTGTTATAGGGCGATCAAATAATTCACCGGACCGACCATTGCGAAGTTCAAATTGTCCTGATTCAGAAAGATCTGCAATCGTTAAAAGTCGCTTGATTTCTTCTTCAGTTGCTCCATCAAATACTGGAGTAGCAGTGGGTAATCCATTAATTAGATTCTTTGCTAGTTCTAGTACCTCTTCATCTGAAAATGATTTTATATCTTCAATTCTTCCGCCAGTTGTATTGTAGATTGTTTCCAAGAACTTTCTTATTTTCTGTATGGATGCTTGCTCTTTCAGCATAAAATTGATTTTATTTCCAATTCCTTTTGCTGCCATGCCTAAATGAGTCTCTAGTACTTGTCCAACATTCATTCGAGAAGGGACACCCAATGGGTTCAAAACGATATCAACAGGTGTTCCATCTTCCATATAAGGCATATCTTCAACTGGAACGATCGTGGAAATAACACCTTTATTTCCATGTCTGCCAGCCATTTTATCTCCTGGTTGTATTCTGCGTTTAACCGCCATATATACTTTCACCATTTTTGATACACCTGGAGGCAAATCATCTCCTGCAGTAACTTTTTCTTTTTTCTCGTCAAAAAGTTTTTCAAATTCTTCTTTATGAGTTTTTATCCTCTCAGCTGATTTCTCATGTTGCTCATTTGCACTTTCATTCTTTAATCTAATCTCGAACCACTTGTCTCGAGGGAGATCCTGCAGATAAGCTACAGTTATTTTACTGCCAGCTTTAAGACCTTTTGGTCCACCTTGGGCAACTTTACCGATTAAATTCTTTTCGACACGAAGATAGATATCCTCTTCAATAATTCTTTTTGTATCACCTAAATCTTTTTTTACTCTCTCTAGTTCAGATTTCTCAATAGATAATGCACGTTCATCTTTTTCTAATCCATCTCTTGTGAAAACCCTAACATCAATTACCGTTCCATCCATCCCGGAGGGTACTCGCTGAGAAGTATCTTTTACATCGGCAGCTTTCTCACCGAATATAGCACGCAATAATTTTTCCTCAGGAGTGAGTTGAGATTCACCTTTTGGAGTGATCTTACCAACTAAAATATCACCTGAATTTACCTCTGCTCCTATGTAAGCAATTCCAGATTCATCTAGCTTACTAAGAGCGGCATCACCAACATTTGGGATATCAGCAGATATCTCTTCTGGGCCAAGTTTTGTGTCTCTAGCAACACAAGTCATTTCCTCAATATGAATGGTAGTAAAGCGATCTTCTTCAACAACTCTTTCAGAGATAAGGATAGAATCTTCAAAGTTATAGCCATTCCAAGGCATAAAGGCGACCATTAGATTTTGCCCTAAAGCCAATTCACCAAGATTTGTTGAAGGTCCATCTGCAAGTACATCGCCTCTTTTTATCGTGTCATTTGTTTTCACAAGTGGGCGTTGATTAATACAAGTATTTTGATTAGATCTTGTGTACTTTATTAAATTATATATATCCACGCCCGACTCAGCTGCGTCAGTTTCATCATCATTTACACGCACAACAATCCTTGATGCATCAACAGAATCAACCTGACCACCTCTTTTTGCAATTATTGTTACTCCAGAATCTATGGCAACTGTTCTCTCCATACCTGTGCCCACTAGAGGTGCCTCTGATCTTAAAGTTGGCACAGATTGTCTTTGCATATTCGAGCCCATAAGTGCCCGGTTAGCATCATCATGCTCTAAAAATGGAATCAAAGAAGCGGCAACAGATACAATTTGCCTCGGAGAAACATCCATATAATTTACATCGGCAGGATTCGCTAACGTAAATTCATTTCTATGACGAACGGAAATTAAATCTTTTACGAAACTCCCTTTCTTATCTAACTCTGAATTTGCCTGTGCAATTATAAAACCGCTTTCTTCAATAGCTGAAAGATAATCAATGTCGCTTGTAACTTTGCCGCTAACCACTTTTCGATATGGAGTCTCTAAAAATCCAAAATTATTGGTTCTGGCAAATACTGATAGGGAATTGATTAAACCGATATTGGGTCCTTCCGGTGTCTCAATAGGACAAACTCTTCCATAATGAGTTGGATGAACGTCACGNACCTCAAAACCTGCTCTTTCCCTGGTTAAGCCTCCAGGGCCTAATGCAGAAATACGTCTTTTATGAGTTACTTCTGATAATGGATTATTTTGGTCCATAAATTGCGATAATTGACTGGATCCAAAAAATTCCTTAACTGCTGCTGCAACTGGTTTAGCATTTATCATATCCTGAGGCTGCAGATTATCAGCTTCAGCTTGAGTTAACCTTTCTTTTACAGCTCTTTCTACCCTTACAAGACCAACTCTAAATGCATTTTCTGTCATTTCACCAACGCTTCGGATCCGTCTATTTCCTAGATGATCGATATCATCAACAGTATCCTCGCCATTTCTAATGCCAATCAGTTGAATAATTACTGAAAGAATATCTTCTTTATCAAGAATTCTGTCATTTTTTGGTTCATCACTCTCATCAATTATCTTTATTTTATTATACTTAATCTTCGCATGCTGAATACGAGAATCAAACTTCATCCGGCCGACTTCTGACAAGTCATATCTGTCATGATTGAAAAATAAATTTTTAAATAAATTTTCGGCGGCGTCTTTTGTCGGCGGCTCGCCGGGTCGCATCATACGATAAATCTCTACAAGTGCTTCCATTCTATTTGATGATGGATCAATCCTGAGTGTGTTGGATATATATGAACCACGATCTAGATCATTTACATACAATACGTTAATTTTTTCTATTTTATTTGCAATTAAATTCTCAATTAACTCTAAAGTTAGCTCGTCATTTGCAGCAGCTAATAGTTCTCCAGTCTCTTCATCGATAATGTCATGAGAGATGGTTTTTCCCTCTAAATAGTCCATGGGGACAACTAAAGTATCGGTGGATGATTTTTTCATCTCATTGACATGTCTTGCTGTTATCCTTCTCCCTCTTTCAATGATCAATTTCCTGCCTAACTTAATATCAAATGACGCAGTTTCACCTCTGAGACGGTCTGGAATCAAAATCATTTTGATATTTTTTTGAGACAAATGAAACTCATTAGTCTCAAAAAACATTGACAACATTTCCTCATTATTAAGGCCCAAAGCTCTCATGATTATTGTAACTGGAAGCTTTCTTCTTCGATCTATCCTGGCAAACAATGAATCTTTTGCATCAAATTCAAAATCGAGCCATGAACCTCTGTAAGGAATGACTCGAGCTGAGAATAATAACTTTCCTGACGAATGAGATTTGCCTTTATCATGGTCAAAGAAAACACCCGGTGAACGATGAAGCTGAGAAACGATAACTCTTTCAGTCCCATTGATTACAAATGTCCCATCATCCGTCATCAAAGGCATTTCGCCCAAATATACATCTTGCTCTCTAACTTCTTTTACAGGCTTAATTTTACCGCTTGCTTCTTTATCATAGATAACTAGCCTTACCTTTACTCGTATCGGTGCAGCATAAGTCTGGCCACGTAATTTACATTCTTGTACATCAAAAACAGATTTTCCAAGTTTGTAACTTACATATTCAAGCGAAGCATTTCCAGAGTAACTCACAATAGGGAATACAGTTTTAAACGCTGAGTTTAAACCTACATCCTTCCTATCATCAACTGGAATACCTTGCTGCAGAAACTTATTATAAGAATCTAACTGTATTGATAATAAATAGGGAACATCAAGAATTGTGGGTTGTTTTCCAAAATCTTTTCTTATTCTTTTTTTCTCAGTAAATGAGTAAGCCATTCAAGTTCACCTTATAAGATGTCAAATATTTTTTTCTAACCTAATTCTAAAATTTAATACTAGTATTCAAACTACACGGATAAATAAATTATTTATCCGTGTAAATTTAAATTTAGATTTATTTTAGTTCTACAGAAGCTCCAATTTCCTCTAATTGCTTTTTAGTTGCTTCAGCTTCATCTTTAGAGGCACCTTCTTTAACAGTAGATGGTGCACCTTCTACCGCATCTTTGGCTTCTTTAAGGCCAAGACCTGTGATAGTTCTCACCGCTTTAATAACAGCAACTTTGTTTTCTCCGAAGCTGGTTAAAACAACATCGAACTCGTCTTTTTCAGCACCTGCATCAGCATCTGCGGGTGCAGCGCCCCCAGCAGCAGCAACAGGTGCTGCCGCAGAAACACCCCACTCTTCTTCGAGCATTTTCACAAGCTCAACAACTTCCATTATTGATTTTGAGCTTAATTCTTTAAGTAAATCTTCATTTGACATAGCCATGTCTATACACCTCTTTATTTATAATTACTAAGTTATACTGATTCTAAATTTATTTTATTTCTCTAAACAACCCTAACTTTGAACTTGATTACTACGAGCAGACAATGTTCTAACGAACATTGCTGGCGGTTCATTAAGAGTTCTTGCTAGTTGCAGCATCGGAGTTACTAATAAGCCAAGTAACATCGCCCGCGCTTGATCTTGAGTTGGCAATTGAGCCAATTTAGCTAGATCAGAGGCAGGAAGTAACTGTCCACTTAAAGCTAATGAAACCGCTTTTAGCGCTTCATGCTCTTTAGCAAAATTATTAATAACTCTTGCTGCTGCACCTGGGTCGTCTTTTGCAAACGCAAGCAAAATAGGTCCTTTGAGTGTTTCTTTTAAACACTCAAATTCAGTCCCCTCAATAGCAAGACGCGCCAATGTATTCTTCACAACACGAAGATATACACCTGCATTACGAGCTTCCGTTCGCAATACCGTCATGTCCGCTACAGACAGTCCTCTATATTCAGCTGCAACAGCCGTTATAGATTCTCCTGCAATCGCGTTTACCTCTTTGACAAATAATTTCTTGTCTTCGAGTTTTAATGCCATGAATTTCTCCTGGCTTTTTGTCACAATTTGGGTAAAAACTCTCTCTACCCCCCTTTTTTTACACCCTTAATGTTTATATAAAATACCCATTAATGGCTTCATCGAGATAGTGACTTCATCAATATTTGAATCAGATAACACCACCTGCGTAGGAAATTAAAACCAATATTCTCAGTCACCTACGGTCTTCGATTAACAACAGATTGAATAAAAAATTTCTAATCAATCTGCTTTTTCCACTCATGACCCTCAAGGTCATTAAAAAATTCTTTTTATACTTATAACTCCATACTGGTCTGATCAATTTTCAGTCCAGGTCCCATAGTTGAAGACACGGTCATTTTTCTCAAATAAATACCTTTCGCTGAGGATGGCTTAGCCTTCTTCAAATCATTTAATAGTGTGGTTAAATTTTCTTTCAACTGATTACTTTCGAAGTCAGTACGCCCTATAGTGCAATGAATAATACCCGCCTTATCAGTACGATAACGAACTTGACCTGCTTTTGCATTCTTCACTGCTGTCTGGACATCTGCAGTCACTGTGCCAACTTTTGGGTTTGGCATTAGGCCTCTAGGACCCAGGACCTGGCCTAATTGACCTACAACTCGCATCGCATCTGGAGTAGCAATAACCACATCGAAATTCATCTCGCCGGCTTTTATACTTTCTGCAAGATCCTCAAAACCAACTATATCTGCACCTGCAGATTTGGCTTTCTCAGCATTTTCTCCTTGAGCAAATACAGCCACTCTCACTGTTTTTCCAGTACCATTCGGAAGAACAGTAGAACCTCGAACAACCTGATCTGACTTTTTAGGGTCAACACCTAGGTTGACCGAGATATCTATACTTTCTTTAAATTTAGATGAAGCAAATTCTTTGACGAATAAAATAGCTTCATCAAAAGAATAATTTTTTTCATGGTCAATCTTTTCATTAATTAATTTTCTTCGCTTAGAGATCATTTTACGCCCTCCACTTCAATGCCCATGCTTCTTGCTGTACCCGCTATTGTTCTTACAGCTGCATCCATATCAGCAGCTGTAAGATCTGGCATCTTAGTTGTGGCTATCTCTTCGAGTTGTGCGCGATTCACTTTGCCAACTTTTTCAGTATTTGGTATTCCTGACCCTTTTTTGATGCCAGCTGCTTTTTGCAAAAGAATAGCTGCTGGTGGGGTTTTTGTTATAAATGTAAAACTTCTATCACTATATACCGTGATTACTACAGGTATTGGCAATCCAGCCTCTACTGACTGAGTTGCTGCATTAAATGCTTTACAAAACTCCATGATATTAACACCATGCTGCCCCAATGCTGGACCTACAGGAGGACTAGGATTAGCCTGACCTGCTGGAACTTGTAGCTTTATATAACTTGTAACTTTCTTTGCCATTTTTTTATGCCTTTTTGAGTGCAACCGCTTTTTTAAAGCTCCTCAAAGAAAATGATTATTCAAAAAAATATTAATACTTGAAACTTTTAGCCTTTCTCTACCTGACCAAAATCCAATTCAACTGGAGTTGATCGTCCTAAAATTTGTACCGCAACTTCTAGTCGATTTTTCTCATAATTAACTTTCTCAACTACTCCAGAAAAATCATTAAATGGCCCATCAGTAACTCGAACTAATTCGCCTGGTTCGAACAAAACTTTTGGTTGTGGCTTATCTACTCCATCCACCACACGCTGTAAAATTCTATTAGCTTCTATCTCTGTAATAGGTGCTGGACGATCACTGGATCCTCCAATAAACCCTAATACCTTGGGCACTTCTTTAACCAAGTGCCAAGTTTCATCATCCATCTCCATCTGAACCAAAACATATCCAGGGAAAAATTTTCGCTCCGTGGATCGTTTGGCACCATCTTTCATCTCCACCACTTCTTCGGTAGGAATCAAGATTTCACCAAATTTTTCTTCTAAGCCCATAAGACTTATGCGCTCTTCCAATGAACTTTTTACCTTATACTCATAATTCGAGTAGGCATGAACGATGTACCAACGTAAGGCCAATTTATCTACCTCTAATATCTGTTAACTAACCGGCAGAACCGACTAGTATTCTTGTAAGCCAAAGGAGGAATGAATCCAGCCCCCAGAAAAATAATGCCATCACCAAGGTAAAAACAAAAACAGCTATCGCTGTTTGGCTAGTCTCTTGCTGTGTCGGCCAAACGACTTTACGAATCTCTATTCGAGATCCCTGTATGAATGCCCATAATCTCTTTCCTTGCATACTGGTCATTGCCATTGCAACACCAGTACCGAAACCGCCCAATACCATTAAAACACGTAGTGGTAAACTCAACTCAAGATAATAGTAATAGCCAAATAAGCCGCCAATCAATAATGCGGCAGCGGCAAGCAACTTTATAATATCCACTAGGGTGGATTGCTCTGATTGCGTTGTTAAACTATCCAAAACTACACCTCAAATTTTAAACCGTATCTACCAAAGTCAAATTAATAATCTTTTAGAAGGTTATTAATAATCATTTGGCAGGCCAGGAGGGAATCGAACCCCCAACCTGCGGTTTTGGAGACCGCCGCTCTGCCAATTGAGCTACTGGCCTTTCATTTTTCTAAATTAATTACTGAAGTATCTTCGCAACCACTCCAGCTCCAACAGTACGACCACCTTCACGTATAGCGAAGCGCAAGCCTTCTTCCATAGCGATTGGGGCAATCAATTCAACTGCCATTTTCACATTATCTCCTGGCATGACCATTTCAGTACCTTTAGGTAACTCACAAGCACCAGTCACATCAGTTGTTCTGAAATAGAACTGTGGTCGATATCCTTTAAAGAACGGCGTATGACGACCGCCTTCTTCTTTACTAAGAATATAGATCTCTGCTTCGAATTTAGTGTGTGGCTTGATTGAACCTGGTTTACATAATACTTGACCNCGTTCTACTTCTTCACGCTTAGTTCCGCGAAGCAATACACCAACATTATCTCCAGCCATTCCTTGGTCTAATAACTTNCGAAACATTTCAACACCGGTACATGTTGTTTTCGCCGAGTCTTTTACACCAACAATTTCAATTTCATCGTTAATATTAACGATACCTCTCTCGATTCGGCCTGTTACCACCGTTCCACGTCCAGAGATCGAGAATACATCCTCAACAGGCATCAAGAAATCACCGTCTATCGCTCGTTCTGGCTCTGGAATATAGCTGTCCATTGCTTCTACCAATTTTTCAACCGATGGAATTCCGATGTCCGATGTATCACCTTCGAATGCTTTAAGTGCAGAACCCGTTATTATCGGCGTATCATCACCAGGGAACTCATAAGTTGACAATAAGTCACGCACTTCCATCTCAACCAATTCAAGTAATTCCGCATCATCTACTTGATCGGCTTTGTTTAAATAAACCACGATGTACGGTACACCAACTTGACGCGCTAATAAGATGTGCTCACGTGTTTGTGGCATTGGTCCATCAGCAGCACTACATACAAGTATCGCACCATCCATTTGGGCGGCACCGGTAATCATGTTCTTCACATAATCCGCATGTCCAGGACAATCTACATGTGCATAGTGACGATTATCACTCTCATACTCAACGTGGGCCGTTGCAATAGTGATGCCGCGTTCTCTTTCTTCAGGGGCGTTATCAATTTGAGAATAATCCCGTACCTCACCACCATGGCGCTCAGCCATACACTTTGTTAATGCTGCAGTTAATGTAGTTTTACCATGATCTACGTGACCAATAGTACCCACGTTTACATGGGGTTTATTACGTTCAAATTTTTCTTTAGACATGTTCCTTACTCTCGTCGATTAAATTTAATATATGTAAATTTTACTTTTACCCTNTTCTATTCGTAATCACATTCAGTATATTATTTGGGACGGTATTATATTTTAAAAACTCCATAGAATATACAGCTCGTCCTTGACTCATTGATCTCAAATCTGTGGCATAGCCAAACATTTCTGCTAATGGAACCTCTGCTTTAATTATTTTACCTGAAGGAGAATCCTCCATCCCTTGTGGCAAGCCTCTTCTACGGTTGATATCGCCCATTACATCACCCATATAATCTTCAGGTGTGACAACCTCAATATTCATTATTGGTTCTAATAATATTGGCTTTGCTTTTAATGAACCGTCTTTAAATGCAATAGAACCCGCAATTTTGAATGCTATNTCGCTAGAATCAACATCATGATAGGAGCCGTCATAAAGAGTTACNCTTATATCAACCACTGGATACCCGGCAACCACACCATTCTCAATTTGTTCTTGGATGCCTTTATCAACAGCTCCAATGTATTCTCGAGGAACAGCTCCCCCAACAATTGCGTTGACAAATTCATATCCCGTACCGGACTCTTGAGGTTCAATCTTAATAAAGACATGACCATATTGACCTCGACCACCAGATTGTCTGACAAACTTACCTTCTTGTTCGACAGATTGAGTTATTGTTTCTCTGTAGGCTACTTGAGGTTTTCCAACATTTGCATCCACACTAAATTCACGCAACATTCGATCCACAATAATATCCAGATGTAATTCCCCCATCCCCGAAATAATTGTCTGGCCTGATTCTATATCAGTATGAACTCGAAAAGATGGATCTTCTTTGGCGAGTTTTTGTAATGCTATTCCCATTTTTTCTTGATCTGGTTTTGTTCTCGGTTCAATCGCTACNGATATAACTGGATCGGGAAAATCCATTTTTTCAAGAGTGATAATTTCCTTAGGATCGCAAAGCGTATCTCCAGTGGTCACATCTTTTAAGCCAACTGCTGCTGCAATATCGCCGGCCAGCACCTCTTTAATTTCCTTACGATCATTTGCGTGCATTTGTAATAATCGACCAATACGTTCTCGCTTACTTTTAATGGGATTAAATACTGAATCACCAGTTCGTAGAACTCCTGAGTAAACTCGGAAAAAAGTAAGGTTACCAACAAAAGGGTCTGTTGCGACCTTAAACGCTAACGCAGCAAATGGCTCTTCATCAGAAGCATTACGATTTGATTCTTTTTCATTATCAAGAATACCTTTAATAGCTGGCACATCAGCTGGTGATGGCATAAATTCGATCACAGCATCCAAAAGCGATTGCACGCCTATATTTTTAAAAGCAGATCCACACGTTGTTACGACTATTTCTCCAGCAATGGTTCTTGTTCTTAAACCGAAGAGAATTTGCTCTTCATTTAAATTACCTTCTTCTAGATATTTCTCTAACAATATCTCATCAGCTTCTGCTGCTGATTCAATCATTCGCTCTCTCCATTTAAGAGCATCAGTATTATAATAATCGGGAATCTCTCTGTATTCGAAATTTACACCTTTGTCCTGATCATCCCAATACAATGACTTCATTTTAATTAAATCTATTATCCCAATAAATTCATCTTCATTCATAATCGGCATCTGAATTGGCACCGCTTCTGCCCCAAGCCTTTCTTTGATTTGCAGCAAAACCCGAAAATAATCAGCACCAGTCCGGTCCATCTTATTAATAAATACCATTCGTGGAACATTATATTTATTGCCTTGACGCCATACTGTTTCTGTTTGTGGCTCAACGCCACCAACCGCGCATAGTACGTTACCGCACCATCCAAAATA
>JGI26060J43896_10000816_pt1 | contig 11534 bp, 10 predicted proteins | sample MarorgKNORR_S2LV_6_FD_43896 | JGI IMG/M metagenome (IMG submission 43896) | reverse complement strand
CACGGCTTCGGCCAGTTCGGCCAGTACCAGCGTCCGCTGTCGCCTCTCGGATCCGAGGAGCGTCGTGAAGCTACGGATGGATGCCTCCAGGTCGTCCCGTTCGTCGAGCAGTCGACGGGTCTCCAGCGCGGTCAATCTCTTCAGGGGCATGTCGAGGATGTGGTCGGTCTGGATGCGGCTGAGTTCGAATCGCTCCATGAGGCCGATGCGCGCCGCTGCAGCGTCCTCGGAGCCGCGGATGATGGCGACGACCTCGTCGATGGCGTCCAACGCGGTGAGTAGGCCTGCGACGAGGTGGAGTCGTTCCTCGGCCCTGGCCAGCCTGTGGCGGGTGCGACGCACCACGACGTCTAGGCGGTGGTCGATGTAGTGGCGACACATCTCGTGAATGCCGAGTGTTCGGGGTTCGCCATCGACCAGAACGACGTTGTTGATGCCGAACGTCTCCTCCAGAGGCGTCAACCTGTAGAGCTCTCCGAGGACGGCCTGCGGGTTGTGGCCNGGCTTTACCGTCACCTGGATGCGTAGCCCGGTGTGGCGGTCCGAGAGGTTCTTGAAGTCGGCGATTCCGGTCACCCGGCCCGATTCGTTCAACTCCTTCAGCTTGGAGATCACCCGCTCAGGCCCGACGAGGTACGGGAGCTCGGTCACCACGATTGCCTGACGGCCTCGACCGACGTCCTCCACGTGTGCACGGGCCCTCACGCGGATGGTTCCCCGACCGGTCGCGTAGGCCTCTCGGATGCCGTCGTCCACCACGATGCCGCCGCTNGGGAAGTCGGGCCCGGGTAGTACTGCCAGCATCTCGTCGATGGTGGGCTTCGGCCGCCGATTGTTCATCGTGANNGTTATGGCAGCGTGAACNTCCGCCAGGTTGTGCGTGGGCATGTTCGTCGCCATGCCCACGGCGATCCCCGTGGTGCCGTTGAGCAGGAGGTTGGGCAGCAGGGCCGGCAGGTAGNCGGGCTCGACCGCCTCACCGTCGTAGGTGGCCCGGAACTCGACGGTGTCCTCGTCGAGTTCTCCGACCATTGCCATGGCGGCGNCGGTCAGTCGGCATTCGGTGTAGCGAGAAGCTGCAGGCGGGTCGTCCAGCGAGCCGAAGTTGCCTTGGGGATCGATCAGGGTCATGCCCCTGGAGAACGGCTGGGCCATNCGTGCGAGGGCGTCGTANATGGCGGCGTCTCCGTGGGGGTGGTAGCGGCCCATGGTGTCACCGACCACCCTGGCGCTCTTCCTGTGGGGGGTGTCGGGCCGGATTCCCATTCGGAGCATCGAGTAGAGGATCCGCCTCTGTACAGGCTTCAGGCCGTCGCGCACGTCGGGGATCGCCCGAGCGGTGATCACCGAGAGCGAGTAGGCGAGNAACGACTCNTTGAGTTCGTCGGCGACCGAGACGTCGACCACGTCACGGGCGAAGGACTGGTCATCGGGGAGGAGCTTCTGCTGCTTGCTCATGGGGCTGGATGGTCGCCTGTCGTCCGGTCAGTCGTCGTCCGACGAGCATGGCGCACGGGTGCGACAGCGCCCGCCGGGTCCTCGTGAGGACCGTACTTCGGGGTATCAGTCCCGCCGCGGCATGGCCGGGCGGGGTCCGTCGGCGACGGTGTCAGTCGCGGAAGCGGCAGCGCGAAACGCCGGTCACCAGCTCGTCCAGCGCATCCAGCAGGGCGGTTCCACCCACCGACCGGAGTCGCGCCGAGTCGCCTGCCGACCATGGAAGGTCGATGGACTCGGGCACCAGCCCGGCCTGCATCCAGGTCTGGCCCACCATGCGAAGGGCCTGATCCACCCCGGGGTCGCCACAGGTGACCAGGATGTCGCCCGCCTTGACCGGGTCGAGGCCCTGTGGCCCCTCCGCCCTGGTGATCAGCGTGCCGAGCCGAAAGCGGAGTGCTTCCGTGGCGATCCGAGCATGGTTCATCACCACTAAAATTACCCGTTAGGACACCGGCATCTGGGGATCCCCATCAGGGTGGTCCCGCTGGCGGAGATCCGGACAGCAGTCGGCCGGACAGGTGTCCGGATTGATGCTGAGGGCTCCGCCACCCCTCCTGGGTCCGCCTGCAGGCCCATCGAGGCGCTCAACCGCCAGGTCGACCACCATGGATGCGAAGCGCGGGTCGTCATCGACGGCAGCTGCGCGGGCGAACGCCACGCCCACGCCCTCGGCGCGGCGTGAGGCGTCGGTGTCCAGGTCCCAGGTGATCTCGAAGTTCTCGACCGGGAACCCGATCGGCGATATGGCGACAGCGTCCACGCCGTCTGCCGCGAGTACCTCGATCCGGTCCGCCACGTCGGGTTCCAGCCAGGGGACCCGGGGTGAACCGGTCCTCGACTGCCACACGACCTCGTGGGGGTGATGGCCGGCGGGATCCACCAGGGCGGCCACCAGCTTTGCTGCCTCGCGGACCTGGGCCACGTAGTCACATGTATCGGCAAGGGCGGTCGGGATGCTGTGGGCGCTGAAGAGCAGGTGGGCCCGGTCCCGGCGGTCCTCCGGCAGGCGCGCCAGGGCGTCCGATAGCCGGTCGGCGGCCGGTTCCAGAAGGCCCGGGTGGTCGTGGTGGCGTCGGATCATGTCGATGGCCGGTGCGCCGTCACCTGTGGTCGAACAGGCTGCCACCAGGTCCTCGCCGTACTGCCTGCAGGTGCTGTAGGACGCATATGGCGTTGCGGTCCACGCCAGGGCCCGTTCCACCCCGGCACCAGCCATCTCCGCTACGGCATCGGCCAGCAGCGGCGTTCCGGTTTCCCCAGAAGACCGGGAGGTCGATGTCGCGGGCAGCCAGTTCCGCCCTGACCGCCGACAGCAGGGCCCGCATCCTCGCGTTCAGCGGCGATCGCCCACACACCGACAGGTAGCGGTCGGCCACCTCGGAGAGGCGGTCGGGAGGAATGGAACGCCCCGCGGTCACCCGCTCCAGGAACGGCTCGACGTCAGCGGGCTGCTCGGGACCCCCGAAGGCGACCAGGAGGAGAGCGTCGTAAGGGCCGTTCATCGTGGTGCGACGTTCCGGTGCGCCTCCGGGTCCGGTCCCCTCAGCCCTGCACGGAGAAGTGGGAGAGGTCCTCGTCCAGGCCCGCCCGGATGGCGTCGGCGATCGCCCCCCGAGATGTCACCCGGGTGCGCTTCAGGCCGCCACGGCTCACGCCGCTGAGGGTCTGGGCGTGCTCGACGGCGGCATCGACCACCGCCTCGGCGTCGACGACCTGGTCCAGAAAGCCGGCGTCGGTCGCTCCCTCCGGGTCGTACATCCGTCCCAGGAACACCTGTGAGAGGTGCCGCTTCGAGATCCGGTCCCTGGCCAGTTCCGTTGCGAAGAACGGCAGCGGCATGCCGATGGTCAGTTCCGGGAGGCCGATCCTGAAGTCTCCGGCGGCGCCGATGCGCAGGTCGGTGGACATGAGGATGATGGAACCCGCCGCGATTGCGTGTCCGGTGCATGCCGCCACCACGGGACGTGGGAAGAGATAGGTGCGGAGGAAGAGGTCGACGCCGGCACTCAGCATCCTGCGGGCCTCGTCAGCGCCGGCCTGCATTGCCTTGAGGTCGAATCCCGCCGAGAACCGTCCGGGTCGGCCTGCCAGGACCACGGCTTCGGCTCCTGCGGCCTCCACCTCGTCCAGGGCGGCGAGCAGGGCCGCTATCGCCACGTGGCCCAGGGCGTTGGCCTTGCCGTCGTCCAGGTGGATGATCGCCACGTCGCCGTCCCGGCGGATGGTGACGGGCGATGTGGCGGATCCGGTGTCGTCCATGGCTGGAGAACCTATCGTCGGCACGTCGGGAGGGTCGAAGTGCGGGCCGGTGGCGCCGCTACCATGGGACCATGAGCGAACAGACAGTCCTGGAACACGACGGGGAGACCGCTGAGCCGGTCATCTCCGTAACCGACGCCGCACTGGCCAAGGTCCTCGAGGTCCGCGACAACGAGGACGATCCCACCGGACTGGCCCTTCATATCGACGTGACCGGGGTGTCCGGGGTGGACTACGTGTACGACCTGGCGTTCACCCCCGTTGACGAGCTCCCGTCGGACAGCCACCGCTGGGAAGTCGGCAACCTGCAGATGGCCGTGGGTGGGGAGAGCTGTTCCAAGCTGGCGGGTGCCACCCTCGACCTGCCGAGCAACCCGGCCCAAGGGGGCCTGATCATCCGGAACCCGAACCGTCCGAATCCGTTGGGCGACGTCGGCGAGCTCCTCTTGGAGGGCGAGGTGCCCGAGCGGATCGCACAGCTCCTGGAACAGAACGTGAACCCGATGCTGGCCTCTCACGGTGGCTTCGCCACCCTTGTGGGCGTCGACGGCCACACCGCCTACGTGACGATGGGGGGCGGCTGCCAAGGTTGTGCCATGAGCCAGGCGACCCTCACCGAGGGCATTCAGCGGGCGATCCTGGAGGCCATCCCGGAGATCACCGAGGTGGTCGACTCCACCGACCACTCCGCCGGGGACAACCCCTTCTTCACCTGAGCCGCTGGGTCCACCTGACCCACCGAACTGCCCGGGGGCGCCCGGGGCTCAGACCAGGCGGTTCAGAACCGTCGCAGCGATGCCTGGACCGTCCAGCCCGAACGAGGCCAGCAGGTCGTCCACGTTCCCGTGGGCGTGGTGGGCAACCGGTACGCCCAGCACGGCTACCTCTGTCGCAGGTGAACGGCTGGAGAGGTCGTCGAGCACGGCCGTGCCGAAGCCACCCTCGCGGAACCCGTCCTCCGCCGTGACCACCAGGCGGTGTGCGGAGGCGTCGGCCAGCATCGTCTCGTCCAACGGGCGGATGCATCGTGGGTCCCAGACCGTGGCGTGCACTCCGTCGGCGGCNAGCAGTNCAGCGGCCTCCACGGTGGCCGCCAGCATCTTTCCNGCGCCNAGGAGGCAGACCGTACGATCCTCGGCGGCGGACCGTCACCTGACGGGCCGAGAGGCCCCTGCCGACCTCGTCCCAGCCGACGTGCGGAGCGGGGGTCTTGGCCCAGCGGATGGCCACCGGACCGTCCGTGATCGCCAGGGCGTCCTCGAACATCTGCTGGAGTTCCTGGTACGACGATGGCGCCAGGATCGTCATGCCGGGGACCTTGGACAACAGGACCATGTCCAGCACGCCGTGGTGGGAGGGTCCGTCGTCGCCGGTGATGCCGGCCCTATCGAGGCAGAACACGACGGGTAGGCCGTGGAGGCCGACGTCCAGGTTGGTCTGGTCGAAGGCCCTGCTGAGGAACGTGGCGTAGAGCGCCACGACGGGTCGTAGCCCACCCATGGCCATGCCGGCGGCAGCGGTGACCGCATGCTGCTCGGCTATTCCCACGTCGAAGCAGCGTTCCGGGAACCGGTCCCGGAACGGCAGCAGCCCGGTCGAGTCGGGCATCGCAGCGGTAATGGCCACGACCTCCGCCCGCGACTCCGCGGCCTTCAGGATCGACTCCGTGAACGCTGCCGTGTAGCTGCCGACCTTCACGCCCCCCGTGTCGTGCATGTGCTTGATGGGATCCTGCTCCGCCGGAGCGTGGCCGCGCCCCTTCTGGGTGAGCAGGTGGACGACCACCGGCCCGTCGAACTCGGCGGCGTTGCGAAGGGCGTCCTCGATCTCGGCGATGTCGTGGCCGTCGAAGGGGCCCAGGTAGTGCACGCCCAGGGCCTCGAAGAAGGCCGTGGGCTCGAACATGTCGCGGAGGGCTGCCTTTGTGGCGCTGATGCTGCGCTCCAGCAACTCTCCCACCCACGGGAGCTTCTCGGCAATGTCTTCCAGGCGCCTCTGACGGCGCATGTAGGTCGGGTTGGAACGGATCCGGATGAGGCTCTCCGATAACCGGCCGACGGTCGGCGCATACGAGCGGCCGTTGTCGTTCAGCACGATCGTCACCTTGAGGCCGCTGTGGCCCAGGTTGTTGAGCCCCTCGAATGCCATGCCGCCGGTCATGGATCCGTCACCGATGACCGCCACCACCCGGCGGCTGCCGCCGGTGGTGGCCTCTGCCGTGGCCAGCCCGTGGGCGTATGCCAGAACAGTCGAGGCGTGGGAGTTCTCGATCCAGTCATGGCCGGACTCGGCCCGCGAGGCATAGCCCGACATCTGCCCGCCCTGGCGGAGGCCGTCGAACCCGGCGTTCCGGCCGGTGAGCAGCTTGTGGACGTAGGTCTGGTGACCCGTGTCCCAGAGGATGGCGTCCCTGGGGCTGTCGAACACCCGGTGGAGGGCCAGCGTCAGCTCCACGGCCCCGAGGTTGGAACCCAGGTGGCCGCCGGTGCGANCCACCGTCTCCACGATCCGTTCGCGGATCTCGGCGGCCAGGCAGCGCAGTTCGTCAGGTCCGAGGTCGCGCANGTCATCCGGGGTCCGGATTGAGTCGAGTCGCATGGGGGCTCGGTCCGATCGAGGGAGCCGGTCCGGTGGATCCGGATCGAAGGGTCGGGTTCCGTCGTTGGAACCAGGGAACCAGGGAACCACGGTAGCCGCGGAGCCCNNTGGTGCACCCGNGACGGTTGGAACCGTCAGGTGCCGGTGGGTAGTCGCCNCCATCCTGCGAGGAGTAGGCCGGACAGCCCGTGACCTGCCGCCAGCGTCGCCAGCCCACCNAGCGCATCGACCCAGAAGTGGTTGGCGGTTACCAGGACGGCGAAGAGGGTGGCCGGAGCGTAGGTGGCCATGAGTAGGCGACCGGCTCGAGAGGACATGACAGGCCACAACGCGACCGTGCACCACGCCGCCCACGCGAAGTGGAGGCTGGGTATCGCCGCNTACTGGTTGCTGACCTTGACCATGGTGCCTGAGTCGAATGACCAGAGCCCGCCGAANTCGGCGACGGTGTCGACGAAGGGGTGGATGGCGGCGAGGCAGGCCCCAAACTCTCCGCAGTCCGACAGCAGCCGCGGGGGCATCAGGGGGAACAGGCCGAAGCCGATCAGAGCTAGGCCGGTGGTGCAGAGGAAGGTGGAGCGCAGGCGGGCGTACAGGTGCGGGTGGCGGCGGTAGACCCAGACGAGGGCGAAGATCGTGAGGCCGAAGTGGAAGGTGCCGTAGAAGAGGTTCCAGAACTGGATGAACCATCGTTGGCNCAGGAAAGCCGCCTGGAGCCCGGGNTCCAGGTAGAGGCCGAGCGCCCTCTCCAGGTCGATGACCCGCTCGGCGTTCGCCAGTGCTGTCGACACGCTGACCGATTCTGACCCGAAGCGGTTCCGGATCACCGAGTAGACGGCGTAGAAGGTCAGGACGAGTACGACCTCGGCCCACCAGTGGAGACCCGTGCCGGCGCCGGCGCGATGCGACGGACTGGATCGTGCCGGGTTGGCCTCCGGGCGATCCGGGTCGGTCACGTCAGGACCGCCCGCCCGGCCGTCGACGTCAATCGGTCTTTGCATTGACGCGACCGATGAAGCGTTCGGTGGCGACGACCACCCTGACGATGCTGGCCGTGGCGACCACGGTCTCGCCGACCATGGCGGTGGCGCCGAAGGTCAGACGTCGCCCCTCGACGGCCTCCAGGACCGCTTCGGCCATCACACCGGCGCCGGGTCCGGAGGGGGACANGTGGTCTATGTGGATCCGCATGCCCACGCTGGTCTCCCCCTCGCCCAGATGACCGGTCAGGGCTCCGACCGTCGCCTCCTCCATGAGGGCGACGAGGCGCGNCGTGGCGAGGGTTGGAACCTCGCCGGAACGCATGGCGATTGCCGTATCGGCTTCGGTGACGGTGTGAGCGGCGCGGCCGCGCAACCCGGGCATCGGGGGCACGACGGGTACCCTACGCATCCGTCCATGGCCCGGGGAACCGGGCCGAGATGACCTGAGTGGTGCTGGAGACGATGATGGTGCAGGTGACCGACATGACCGGTGGCGACGGGGCGATGCTCGACCCGCAGGTCCTCCTCGACGCGCTGGGCGTCGCCATGGCCACGGGCGGCGAGTTTGCCGAGGTGTTCGTCGAGGACCGCAGGTCCACCTCGGCGCTGCTTGACGATCGTCGGATCGAGGAGTTGACGAGTGGTCGTGACCGGGGTGCCGGTATCCGCGTGGTGGTAGGCGAAACGACCGGCTTCGCCCACACGGCAGACCTTTCGCCGGCCGGCCTCCGGGCGGCCGCCACAGCCGCCTCGGCGGCTGCGCGCAGCGGAGGGTCGGGGGTGAGGGTCGTAGCGCTGGACGCTGTCAGCGGCCCGGCGTCGGCCCTGGTGGAGATCCTCCCATCCGACGTGCCGAAGGCCCGGAAGGTGGCCCTTCTGGAGAGGGCCGACGATGCAGCGCGGTCACGCGACGGCGCCATCACGCAGGTGACCGCCAGGTACGCCGACAGCCAGCGGCGCATCCAGATTGCCAACAGCGACGGCCTCCTCACGGGCGATCGGCAGATCCGCACCCTCTTCTCCGTGTCCTGCGTGGCCAGTGGGGATTCGGGCCTGCAGACGGGTCGGGAGTCGGTGGGCCACACCATCGGCTTCGAGCTGTTCGACCGGGTGGACGTGGAGGAACTGGCCGGCCGGGCCGCCGGTCGGGCATTGACCAAGCTGGATGCGGTGCCGGCGCCCAGCGGGGAGATGCCGGTCGTGGTCGGACCCGGTGGTGGCGGGGTGCTCTTCCACGAGGCATGTGGACACGGCCTGGAGGCGGACCTGATAGCGAAGGCGGCGTCGGTGTTCGCCGGTCGCCGNGGTGAGGTCGTGGCCGCGCCGATGGTCAGCCTCGTGGACGACGGCACGATGGCCGGCGAGTGGGGCCGCTATGCGATCGACGACGAGGGTCAACCCGCACAGCACAACGTCCTGATCCGTGACGGCGTCCTCACCGACTTCATGTGGGACCGCCTGCGGGCCCGGAAGGANGGCAGGGAGAGTTCCGGAAACGGCCGCCGGCAGAGCTACCGGCACCTCCCCATGGTCCGNATGACGAACACCTACCTGGAGGCCGGCGACGANGATCCGGCGGAGATCCTGGCCGGGACCGAGCGGGGCGTGTACGTGGCCCAGCTGGGTGGCGGCCAGGTGAACACAGCCACCGGTGACTTCGTGTTCGGCATGACCGAGGCGTACCTGATCGAGGATGGGCGCCTCACGGCCCCGATACGCGACGGCAACCTGATCGGCAACGGCCCCGCAGCACTTCTGGACATCGACGCGATCGCCGGGGACTTCACCATGGGCTCGCCGGGGACCTGTGGCAAGGACGGNCAGGGGGTCCCCGTGGGGGACGGCACGCCGACGCTGCGTGTGGCCAGGCTNACTGTCGGCGGAACGGCGGCCTGAGGTGTCCGAACTGCTTGAGATAGCCGAACGCATNGTCGGATGGGCCGGNTCGGGCGAACAGGTCGAGGCNGTGGNCGTCCATGAACGCGAGACGGAGGTGAGGGCGTACGAGGGCGAGGTGGAGTCGTTGACGGTCGCCGAGTCCAGTGGCGTNGGCATCCGCGTCATCCGCGACGGCCGCCAGGGCTTCGCCTACGCGGGCACCCTGGAACCCGANGCCCTGGTGGAGGTGATGCGCGAGGCGAGGGACAACCTCGGCTTCGCCACCCCTGACGAGCACTGTTCCCTTGCCGTGCCCGATGGCGTNGCACCGNTCGGGATGGACCTCTACCGAGAAGCCCTGCTCAACCTGTCCATCGATGCCAAGGTACAGATGGCCCTGGACCTGGAGCGCCTCACCCTGTCGGCCGACCATCGCATCATCGGCGTGGAGTCGGCCGAGTACTCCGACTCCGTGTCTTCCAGCGCCGTGGCGACGACCACAGGAATCCGCTCCACCAGCCGTGAGACCGGGTGCTTCCTGTCCGCGTACGCCCTTGCCGAGCAGGATGGAGAGACCCAGACCGGCTTCGGATTCTCGCTCGGGCGCCAGCCCGGTGATCTGGACGTGGAGGCCACAGCGGCCGAGGCTGCCGAGCGTTCCACCCGGATGCTCGGGGCGGTGAAGCCGTCGTCGGGTCGGATGACGGTGGTGTTCGACCCCTGGGTGAGCGCCCAGTTNCTCGGCATCGTGGGCGGCACCCTGAGCGGTGAGGCCGTNCAGAAGGGCCGGTCCCTGTTCGCCGACCGGCTCGGGGAANNCGTGGCGGCGCCGGTCCTCACCCTGGTCGACGATCCGACCGATCCAGCTGCCTACACGGCTACCGAGACCGATGGGGAGGGCCTGGCTACGCGCCGCAACGTCCTGCTGGCTGATGGTCGACTCGAACGCTTCGTGCACAACAGCGAAACAGCCAGGCGGGCCGGGACCGTGTCCACCGGCTCGGCCGTGCGCGGCTANTCGTCGACTCCGGGCGTGGGCGTACGGGCGGTGGCCGTGGTGCCCGGCGACCGGTCACCGACGGACCTGATATCCGNCATCCGTGACGGCCTGCTCATCCAAGGGGTCAGCGGGCTCCACTCGGGCGTGAACGCGGTCAGCGGGGACTTCTCGACCGGTGCCGAGGGCCTCAGGATCCGGGACGGGGAGCTGGCGGAGCCGGTCCGCGAGTTCACCATCGCCTCAACCATCCAGAAGATGCTGAACGATGTGACGGCCATCGGTGACGACCTCCAGTGGCTACCGATGCGGGCAGCAGGGGTCACCCTCGTCATCGGCGAGCTGACCGTCTCCGGGGTCTAGGGACGCCATAGTCGGGCCGTGTCGATCCTCCACGCGATCCTGCTGGGCCTGGTCCAGGGCCTCACCGAGTTCCTGCCGGTCTCATCCAGCGGGCACCTCGCCCTCGTGCCGTGGCTGTTCGGGTGGGACGACTTCGGCGGTGACGGAACACTGGAGGGCGCCTTCGACGTGGCGCTGCACCTGGGAACCCTCCTGGGTGCCGTCGTCTACCTGCGGGCCGATGTGGTCCGGTACCTCAAGGCTGGGACCGGCTGGCTGGTGAGGCGGGGGCCGCTAGTCGGCGATGCCCGTACGGCCTTGCTGCTTGCTACCACAGCGGTGCCCACCGGGTTCCTGGGCCTGGTGGTGGTGTCGACCACCGGGGACCTGGGCGACCGCACGTGGCTGGTGGCGGTGTGCCTCATCGTCTTCGGAATCGTGATGTGGGTCGCCGACCGCCGACCCCGCGANCGGGGCTTCGAGGACCTCTCGTTCGGCGAGGCCGTCACNCTCGGCATCGCCCAGGGGCTGGCCTTCCAGCCGGGGGTGTCGCGCTCTGGGGTGACCCTGTCGGTGGCACGTGGCATGCGNCTGGAACGTGAGCCCGCAGCGCGGCTGGTGTTCCTGATGAGCCTTCCCGTCATTGCCGGCGCCGGGCTGTTCTCGGCGGTCGACCTATCGGTTCCACCCGGTTGGTGGGCTCCGTTCCTGGCAGGAACGGCCGCTGCTGCGGTGAGTGGTGGCCTGGCGGTCCACCTGATGCTGCGCCTCATGGCCCGGGTGGGACTGGCTGCCTTCGCCGGCTACCGGGTGGTGGTCGGTCTCGGAGTCCTGGGGCTGCTGGCCACCTCGCTGCGCTGAGGGTCGGATCGGACGTCGGCACCGCCAATCAGGACACCAGTGCCGTGAGCAGTTCACCCTTGTCTATGGCGTCGGCAACCTCACCCACCCGATCGGCGGGGATCGCAACTGTGACA
>JGI26060J43896_10000814_pt1 | contig 11538 bp, 10 predicted proteins | sample MarorgKNORR_S2LV_6_FD_43896 | JGI IMG/M metagenome (IMG submission 43896) | reverse complement strand
TTTTTACTAAAGACTCCATCCACCATCCACAATCTGGAAGGTTCCTGTAGTGAATTGTGAATCGTCACTTGCAAGATGAATTAGAATACCAGTAACTTCTTCTGAAGTAGCAAATCTCCCTATTGGCTGACGAGCTAAAAATTCTATTTTTGCGTTCTCATAGTCTCCAGTTGCGCGCATGCGTTCTTCTAAAGATGGCGTCATGATTGTNCCTGGGCAAAGTGCATTACATCTTATGCCTTTACTAACATAATCAGNAGCTACAGCCCTTGTAAGGCCTAGAATAGCGGCTTTTGTTGAGCCATAAAGACAGCGATTTGGAGCGCCCTTTATTGATGAAGCTACAGATGCCATATTAATTATAGATCCGTCTTTATTTTCTAGCATTCCAGGCAAGTAGGCACGGATAAAGCGGAACTGAGATCTAACATTTAGAGTAAATGAAAAGTCCCAGTCATCATCTGACATATCCATAATTGTGCCATTATGGACAAATCCTGCACAATTAAACAAGGTGGTCAAGGGCCCAGTTTTCTCTGGAGCATTGGCAATTGCAATGGGGTCCATAACATCTAATTCAAAGGTTTCAATTTCATTATTTTCCTCAGAGAGTGTCTTTAACTCACTAACATTTATGTCAGTTGCAAAAACNTTAGCACCTTCAGCTGCCATTGCTAATGCTGCAGCTCGTCCCATTCCTTGAGCAGCAGCTGTTATTAAAACTTTCTTACCTAATAACCTATTCATCAAATTTGCTCCTTACTATTATCGATTTAAATTCATTCTACTTTATATGAAATTAGCTTTCTGTTTCGTATTATAAATACTATTTGATTTTTATTAAAGTAAGTAAATAATATATAATTTATTAATTAATTTTTGGATGCATTATGTCCTATCTCACTAAGCTTAAAGGNTCTCCAGCAGCAATTCCTCCTAGTCCATCTATGAAAGAAATTATCTTCATCNCAATTGGTGCTTTTTTAGCAGCAAGCGTAATTGGATTTTTGGCTTATTACACTAAGCAACCTATCATTATGGGGTCATTTGGAGCATCAATTTTTGTTTTATTTGTGCTTCCTGATTCACCTTTCGCACAACCAAGAAATGTCATTATTGGGCACTTTATAACGACTCTAATTGGTTTAATTTTTTATAATCTTGTGAGTTCAGATTGGTGGAGTATGGCTTTAGCCTTAGCATTTGCTATAGCAGCTATGCAGCTTTTAAGAGTGCCTCACCCCCCAGCAGGATCTAACCCCTTTATTGTTTTTTTGTTAGGNGCTAATTGGGATTATTTATGGATGCCAACTGTTATTGGTGCAATACTAATAGTAGGGGTTGCTCTTATCTANAATAATATTTCTAAGGATCGAAGTTATCCAAAATATTGGTAAAAGTNCAGAAATATTATAAGATACTACAAGCCTCATTGAAGTCAAGCCTTGGTGCTCGATTTTGNAGTTTAGATTCATCGCCATATCCAATTGCACAAATGAAAGTTGATATATTTTTTTCTTCAGGAAAAAACTCTTGATTTAATTTTTCTTTACTAAAGCCAAGCATTGGGCAGCAGTCCAGTCCTATCGATCTGGCTGCCATAATAAAGTANGCACCCTGAAGGGCTGAATTAAATTCTCCAGCAGACTTTATTTTCATTTCTTTACCTTCATATCCAGACTTTAGCATCATAGTGAGGAGCTAGGTAAGGTAATTTATTGTAGAATTCACTATCGTAACTAATAATGACAACAGCTGGTGCATGCATTGCTTTGTCAACATTTCCACTATCTAATGTTGGTTTAAGTCTTCTTTTTGCTTCCTCACTTCGAATAAATGTAAACCTTGCAGGACAGCAATTACCGGCGGTGGGGGCAAATTTTAGTAAATTATAAATTTGCAAAATTTGTTCACTAGTTATTTCTTTATCTAGCCATCCCTTGTGGCTTCTAGCTTTTGTAAAAAGTGTATCTAAACTTGAAGATGAAAGCATATAATTTACCTATAATAATTAAATAACAATTCTGATTATAAGTGCTTTTAGTATTTCTTTATATTAGATATTGAAAGATATAAAATTGAATTATGGAAAACTGTATTTTTTGTTCAATCATTGAAGGCAAGATTCCTGCCGAAAANCTTTATGAAGATGATAAAGTTTTAGCTTTTAACGATGTTAACTCCCAAGCGCCTGAGCATTTTTTGGTAATACCAAAAGAACACATTGCAACTCCTAACGATGCTAAAGATGAAGCCTTATTAGGTAGGTTGAGTATGGTTGCATCCTCAATTGCAAAAGAACGAGGATTTTCTGAAAAGGGCTATAGGCTTGTCATGAACTGCAATAGTGATGGTTGTCAAAGTGTTTTTCACATCCATTTACATTGCCTTGGTGGTCGGCAGTTGTCATGGCCTCCAGGCTAATTATTTTTGCTATAGTTAAATAATTAATCTTTTAATGAACGCATAGTTGAATTAAAATAACATTAACTCACATCATTCTACTGAATGTGATCTTCGATTTAAAATATTAAGGAAAAAATGAGCCAAAACGGCATTGAGAGACAAAGCGTTGGAGAGTATAGTGAACGCGCTTATCTTGATTACTCGATGTATGTCATTCTTGACCGCGCACTCCCTTTTATTGGAGATGGCTTAAAGCCTGTTCAGAGGCGTATTATTTATGCTATGAGTGAGCTTGGCCTTAAGTCAACTGCAAAGTTTAAAAAGTCTGCTAGAACGGTTGGTGATGTCTTAGGTAAATTCCATCCCCATGGTGATAGTGCTTGCTATGAAGCTATGGTATTAATGGCACAACCTTTTTCCTATCGTTATCCTTTCATTGATGGCCAAGGTAACTGGGGTGCTCCAGATGATCCAAAATCCTTTGCTGCAATGAGATACACTGAGTCAAAGTTATCACCTTATGCTGATTTACTCCTTAGTGAAATTAATTTAGGCACAGTCAGCTGGACTGATAATTTTGATGGCACAATTCAGGAACCTGAACAGTTGCCAGCTCAGGTACCTAATTTGTTGCTTAATGGAACATCAGGTATTGCAGTTGGAATGGCAACAGATATGCCTCCTCATAATCTTAGCGAAGTTATTGCAGCATGCATTAAACTTCTTGAAAAACCTTCTACAGGTCTTGAAGAATTATTGAGTATTCTTCCAGCACCTGATTACCCAACTAATGCATTTATTGTCAGTTCTAAAGAGGATATCTATCAAATGTATGAGACTGGTAATGGATCAGTCAAAATGAGAGCAAGCTATATCAAAGAAGATGGAGAGATTATTATTGAAGCTCTTCCTTATCAAACATCAGGTGCAAAGGTAGTCACTCAAATTGCTGCACAGATGAGAAATAAAAAATTACCCCTAGTTGAGGATCTTCGTGATGAATCAGATCATGAAAATCCAACCCGTATTGTTGTTGTCCCTAGGTCGAATAGGGTTGACTGTGATCAATTAATGCTGCATTTATTTGCTACTACTGATCTCGAAAAAAATTATCGTGTTAATATGAATGTTATTGGTTTAGACGGTAAGCCACAAGTTAAACCATTAATTCCTCTATTAAAAGAATGGCTTCAATTTAGAACGCAGGTTGTTGTTAATCGATTACAGTTTCGACTCAAAAAGATTGTCGATCGATTGCATATTCTTGAAGGCCTTCTTGTAGCGTATTTAAATTTAGATGAAGTTATTGCAATTATAAGACGTGAAGAGAAACCAAAACCTGTTCTTATTAAACAATTTAAGATTAGTGAAATTCAAGCTGAAGCAATCTTAGAGTTGAAGTTGCGCCATTTAGCAAAACTTGAGGAAGATAAGATTAAAAGTGAAGCTGAGGTTTTACAAAAAGAGCAAAAATCAATTGAACTTCTTCTTTCGAGTGAAACAAGATTAAAGACTTATATAAAAAAAGAGTTAAGGGTTATTTTAGAAGAATTTGGTGATCAGAGGCGTTGCCAAGTCATTTCAGATGTACCATCTGCTTTGGCATTTAATGATCAGGATATGATGCCTGCTGAAAATGTTACTGTTGTTCTCAGTGAAAAGGGTTGGGTTAAAGCAGCTAAGGGTCATGAAATTGACTCTTCTTCATTAAATTATAAGTCTGGCGACACTTACTTAAAGGATGCCAAAGGAAGAAGTAATAAGATGGCTTTCTTTATTGATTCAACTGGAAGGTCATACTCATTATTGGCCAATAGCCTGCCTAGTGCAAGGGGCCAAGGAGAGCCTTTGACGGGAAGATTGGTGCCACCAATTGGTGCTGAATTTATTGATGTTGTTATGGGTGAAGATGAGCAGCTTGTAATGGTTTCTTCAGATGCAGGATATGGTTTTGTAACATCGCTTGGCAATTTAAAGTCAAAAACTAAATCTGGTAAACATTTAATTACACTTTCAAGTCATGCAAAAACAATGAGGCTTGCTTCAATTCAAGATCTTGATAGTGACTTTGTTGCCGTTGTTACCAATAGAGCTAGATTATTAATATTTCCAGTTTCTGAGCTTCCCCAACTTTCGAAAGGTAAAGGAAATAAGCTTATTCAGATTTCAACTAAAGACTTTGCAGATCGAGAAGAATTTTTGGTAGGTATTTGTTCTGTAAAAGAAAATCAAAAATTAAAATTTATTTCTGGAAAGAGAAGTAAGAGTTACTCTTTTGAGGAGCTAATTAATTTTGTAAGTCACCGAGCNAGGAAGGGTACGATCGTACCTGGTTTTTTCAAAAAAGTTGATAGTATAGAGGCAATTGATTAATAACTAAATCAATATAGTTCAAAAAGCCTTATAGTTTCTACATCTTAGGCTAATCTAACAAAAATTGTAAGTGGATTAGTAATAATCAAACAGGTATAATTGCGACTTTTTTATGTACAAAGGTTGCCATTTGGTAATACCAAAGGTCTTAAGTTACTTTATTCGGAATAATATAATGAAAAATACACTACTTCCAGATACACAAAACACTAAAGATTTAAGAAATATCGTTATCAATCAAGTTGGTATTAAAGATATAAAGCATCCCATCAATTTTATTAATCGAGACAATGAGTCATTCCCATCTATTGGTAATTTTACAATGACTGTAAGGTTGCCAGAGAATGTTAAAGGTACGCACATGTCAAGATTTATAGAAATTTTAAACGCTAATGAGTGTACTTTTAGTATTGAAAGCTTTATGGATTTGGTGCAATCAGTTGCTGAAAAACTTGATTCAAATACTGCTCGTATTGTTGTTGATTTTCCATTTTTTAGGAATAAATCAGCACCATCATCTGGAGTTAAGAGCCTTTTAGACTATCAGGCAACATTAATAGGTGATATTAAGGATGGTGAAGCTAATTTAAGTGTCAAGGTAGTTGTTCCTGTAACAAGTCTTTGCCCTTGCTCAAAGAGTATTTCTAAGTATGGGGCTCATAATCAAAGGTCTCATATCACAATTGAAGCAAAAGCCTCAGAGGGTTCAGTTGTTCATTTAGAAAATTTAATCGATCTTGCAGAGCAAAAAGCATCAAGTGAGCTTTATGCCATTTTAAAGCGTGATGATGAGAAAGTAGTTACTGAAAGAGCTTATGAAAACCCTGCTTTTGTTGAAGATATTGTTAGAGATATTGCTGTTGAGCTAAATGAGGATAAAAAAATTAATTATTATTCTCTTGAATCAGAAAACTTTGAATCAATTCATAACCATTCAGCATACGCATTAATTACGAATCAAAAGTAAGCCAATGGCACATAATACTGATAATGTTAGAATTGTTTCCAGTGCACCAATGGTGTCACCTAACTATCTTATTCATAAACTTCCTCTATCTGAGAAAGTAGCCTCAAGTGTTGTTACCTCTCGAAATACAATAAAGAATATACTTTATGGAGACGATAATCGTCTAATGGTACTAGTTGGTCCATGTTCTATTCATGATACTAAGGCTGCAATAGAGTATGCCAATAAACTTTGTCAGTTAAAGGAAGAGTTATCCGAAGATTTATTTATTGTTATGCGTGTATATTTTGAAAAGCCTAGAACAACAGTTGGATGGAAAGGATTAATTAATGATCCAAATCTTGATGAAAGTTTTAATATTGATAAAGGCCTTGAGATTGCTAGAAAGCTTTTAATTGATTTGGGTGAAATGAATCTTCCAGTAGGCGTTGAGTATTTAGATGTTTTGACTCCTCAGTATCTCTCTGATTTGATTGCATGGGGAGCCATTGGGGCAAGAACTACTGAAAGTCAATCTCATAGAGAATTAGCATCTGCATTATCATGTCCGGTTGGATTTAAAAATGGCACTGGTGGATCCTTAGATATAGCTTTTGATGCGATTCTGTCTGCTAACAGCCCACATAACCTTCTTTCTGTTAATAAAGACGGAGGAATTAGCCATTTTAAGTCTCTAGGTAATGATACAACTCATATTATATTGAGAGGTGGTAAGGATGGTCCTAATTACTCTAATGAGCATGTTAAAAGTACATGTGAGTCCCTAAAAAATAAAGGACTGGTTGATAAAGTAATGATAGATTTTTCTCATGCAAATTCTGAAAAAGAATATAAAAATCAATTAAAAGTTGGCTCTAATATAGCAAAACAGATTGAAGATGGTTCACAGTCTATTTTCGGAGTAATGATTGAATCTCATTTGAATGAAGGTAATCAAAAAGTTGGTCCTTTATCTTCTTTAAAGTACGGAGTAAGTATTACTGATAGTTGTATTGGTTGGGATGACACTGAAGTCCTTCTAAGAGATCTTGCTAAGTCTGTCAAATCTAGAAATAATTAATTTTTTTTTACTCATCTTTATAGTTAAAAATGCTTAAATTTTAAGTCCGTTTTTAACTCATATAGGGTACAATTTAATCTACTTCTTTTTATAGGTTTATTGTATGTCTGACGATACTGATTCCGAAGAAATTTTTGAAGAAAAATACCCCATTGTAACAATAGAAGACGAGATGCGTGGCTCTTATCTGGAGTATGCAATGAGTGTCATTGTTGGAAGGGCATTACCAGATGTAAGAGACGGTTTAAAACCAGTTCACAGACGCGTTCTTTATGCCATGGAAGTTCTCGGCAACGATTACAATAAATCATATAAAAAATCTGCCCGAGTTGTGGGCGATGTTATTGGTAAGTATCACCCTCATGGTGATACTGCAGTATATGACACTATTGTTAGAATGGCACAACCATTTTCAATGAGAAACGTTCTTGTAGATGGACAAGGAAATTTTGGTTCAGTCGATGGTGATCGTGCTGCAGCAATGCGTTATACAGAAATACGTATGACAAAACTCTCACATGAGCTTTTAAGAGACTTAGAAAAAGAGACTGTTGATTTTAATGAAAACTATGATGGCTCAGAAAGTGAGCCTTCAGTATTACCAACACGTGTTCCAAATTTATTAATTAATGGATCTTCAGGAATTGCTGTGGGTATGGCCACAAACATTCCACCTCATAATCTTACAGAGGTCACAGAGGCCTGCTTGAGGTTTATCGATAATGAAGATATTTCAATTGATGAGCTTTTGGAAATTCTACCTGGACCAGATTTTCCAACTGCTGGAATCATTAATGGTGCGAGTGGTATTCGTGAGGCTTACGAAACAGGTAAAGGCAAAATATATTTACGTTCTAGATCTCATGTCGAGGGCGAAGATAAACTTAGTATTGTAGTGACTGAGCTCCCATATCAGGTTAATAAGGCTAGATTAATTGGTAAGATTGCAGAACTTGTTAAAGATAAGAAGATTGATGGTATTACTGGCCTAAGAGATGAGTCAGATAAAGATGGTATGAGAATGGTTGTTGAGCTCAGGAGGGGTGAAGTACCTGAGGTTATGCTTAATAACCTTTACAAGCTTACAGAAATGCAAACTGTCTTTGGTATTAATATGGTTGCAATAGACCATGGAATGCCAAAATTAATGAACCTGAAGTCTATCCTAAGTGCATTTATTGCTCATAGAAGAGAGATTGTCACTCGTCGTTCAATTTTTGAACTTAATAAGGCAAAAGATCGTGCTCACCTATTAGAGGGNTTGTCTGTAGCTCTTTTTAACATTGATGAGGTTATTGCTCTTATTAAAGCTGCCCCTAATCCAAGTGAAGCAAAAGAAGGNCTAGTTGCAAAGGTCTGGAAGGGTTCNGTAATTCAAGAGCTTATTGGTGATAGAGATATGGCTCAATTCAAGCCTCAAGATTTAGGAGCTAATCTTGGTCTTCAAAAGAATGGAGATTATCAATTATCAGAAAAACAGGCCCAGGCGATTCTTGATTTAAGACTTCATAGATTAACNGGTCTTGAAAAAGATAAGATATTTAATGAATTTAATGAACTATTAGAGCAGATTAAAGCTTTGCTCGATATACTTCAAACACCAGACCTTTTGATGGATGTTATTCGCAAAGAGCTAACTGAGATCAGAGATAGTTTTGGTGGTCCTCGCATCACTGAAATTATTGAACACAAAATAGATTTAACTCTTGAGGATTTGATAGCTCAAGAAGATCGTGTAGTAACTCTCTCCCATGGTGGGTATGTCAAAGCTCAGTCTCTCAGTGATTACCACGCCCAACGAAGGGGAGGCAAAGGAAAGGCTGCAACGAAAATGAAGGATGAGGATTTTGTGGATCAATTATTTGTTGCCAACTCACATGACACAGTTCTTTGTTTTTCCTCCACAGGAAAGGTGCACTGGTTAAAAGTTTATGAGCTCCCAATGGCTTCTAGAATTTCAAGAGGAAAGCCTATTATCAACTTATTACCTCTCGAAAAAGATGAGTCAATAAATGCAATCTTGCCAGTTAAAGAGTTTACTGATGATCAGTTTGTATTTATGGTTACGAGTTCTGGAACTTGTAAAAAAACTTCACTGCAAAACTTTTCCCGTCCTAGAAAGGGTGGCATTATAGCTATAGAATTGAGAGATGATGATAAATTGGTTGGGGTTGAAATAACTGCTGGAGAGCATGATATATTGCTTTTCTCTTCTGCTGGAAAATCAATAAGATTTAGAGAGTCTGATGTTCGATCTGTTGGAAGAACTGCGATAGGTGTTAGAGGTATTCGATTAGCAAATAATGATAGGGTAGTTTCTTTAATTGTTGCTGAATCAAGTGACCCTATTTTAACAGCGACTGAGAAAGGCTATGGCAAGAGAACTCTTTTGGATGAATATCGTGCCCAAGCTAGAGGTGGTTCTGGAGTAATTTCAATAAAAACATCAGATCGAAATGGTCAAGTTGTTGGTGCTATTCAGGTTACTGATGANGATGAAATGATGCTTATTTCTGATAAAGGGACTCTTGTAAGGGCACGTGCTGCTGATGTGTCAGTAATTGGTCGAAATACTCAGGGTGTAACACTAATTAATATAGCAGAAGATGAAAAATTAGTTTCAGTTGCTAAAATTGCAGAAACTGATGATGAGGATAGTAATGATGAGGATACTAATGATTTAAATAATGATGTGGTATCGTCTGAGCCAGAAGAATAGTTTTTTTATTTAATTAAATATATTAAATTTCATTTTGAACTATAACTTTTAAATNGATGAGCTTTATCTTTTTTTATATTAAGAAATACTAGTCTATTTTTTTTAAAAAAACATCAAAACCCTTTTATTCTATTGCTATAATCGTCTCAGAGTTTGAAATTATTCACTCTATATCTGTATATAAATTAATCCTTTAGGAGAAAGAAAATATGAATATTAAATTTATCACTAAGGTATTTGGTGCTACTGCTACTGCATTTTTATTAATGTTTAGTACTGCTTCAAATGCTGCATGTGGAAAAATAACTATTGCCGACATGAACTGGGCATCAGCTTCTTTGATGGCTAATGTTGACAAGGCTATGTTGGAAGCAATGGGCTGTGAAATTGAGCTAGTTGCTGGTTCTACTATGCCTACATTTACTTCAATGAATGAAACTGGTTCACCAGACGTTGCTCCAGAAATTTGGGCTAATGCAATGGCTGATCTAGTTGATAGTGCAGTTGGTGCGGGTCGTTTACACATTGGTAATATAGCTCCAATGTCAGGTCTTGGTGAAGGCTGGTGGGTTTTACCTGCTACACTTGATGCACATCCTGAGTTAACTTCAGCTGAAGCAATTCTTGCACGTCCAGACTTATTCCCAGACAAGGAAGATCCTTCAATGGGCGCTTTCCATGGTTGCCCTGCTGGTTGGGGTTGTCAATTATCAAACCAAGCTCTTTATGACGCGTTTGATATGGAAGCAAAAGGTTGGAAGTTAATCGATCCTGGTTCAGCAGCTGGACTTGATGGTTCAATTGCAAAAGCATCAGAGAGTGGTGATAACTGGTTCGGTTATTACTGGAATCCAACTTCACTAGTTGGTAAATATGACATGCAGGCTATCGATATGGGCTCTTATGCTGGTGATGATAACTGGGTAGGTTGTGTTGCTGTCGCTAGTACTGGTTGTGAGCCTTCATCTTGGATTAATTCTCGAGTGAATACACTACTAAGTGACAACATGTACTATAACGGTCCAAGTGATGCGATGAAGTATTTTCAGCTCGTACATGGCCTGGTTCTGTAATGAATCAAATGCTAGTATGGATGGAAGATACTGGAGGCACAGGAGCTGACGCTTCTGTTGAATTCTTATCATCTCATGGAGACGTATGGAAAGCTTGGGTCAGTGCAGATGTTGCTGCCTCAGTAGAAGCTTCTCTATAAAGGTTCTAAGAAACTAGAAACATTTTTTTAGTTATTCTAGTTTTAGGTAAATACTAATTGCCCGTAGATTTTATGATTACGGGCAATTTTTATGATTAGAGACTAAATATTAGTCTTTAATCATAAAAATTAGTTTTTTNNAATAAGTTATTTTAAATTTTAGTTCAAATTGAATTTCAATTTGTATTGAAAAAATGTTTAAATTAAAAAGAGTTTAAAGGAGTTTTTTATGGCGGCAGTTAGGCCAATCCCACAACAGTCAATAATAGAGTGTATTCCGCCAGCATCTGAAATTGCAGATCTAAGAATACTTGGGAAAGATTTAAACTTTATCCAAGCGATGACAAAAAGAGCTGATGACTTAACAGCTCAAGCTCAAAGTGCTACAGATTATTCTCAGTTGGTTCAAATAACGGATAGTTTTGTAAAGCTTACTGATCGGGCAGAAGCTAAAACGAAAACGTTAAAAGAATTAGCAAACGACTCTAATCGATTAACCGAAGTCAACAATTCTGCAGAACTTCTCGAAAAGGTTCAGTTATTAGCTCGAGCCTTAGAGAATAAGACCCAAGAGCTTTCTGGTCTCTATAGTTCAAACGAAAACTCATTATTAGAAAACTATGGTAGCACTATTAATGAGCTAATAAATAAGGTTGACTCTATAACTACCCCTAATGAGGTTATTTCTTTATTTGCTGAAACAGAAACTTTATTTAAAGCTATTAGTGAAAATGCGCGATATATAAATAATAATCCAAAGGCACAAGAGTTGCTTGCTAAGGTTGAAGAGCTTTCAAGTA